>WUUC01097325.1_pt1 | contig 11705 bp, 7 predicted proteins | sample 6278441 | NCBI WGS metagenome assembly WUUC01 (sample SAMN13675441, study PRJNA597444) | soil metagenome | isolation source: soil | place: USA: Washington | collected 2017-10 | reverse complement strand
TACCGAACAACCTCGCCCTCCAGCTCCACGAGGCGGGCGTGGCCGTGCTCGGCACCTCGCCCATCAACATCGACGCCGCGGAAGACCGGCACAAGTTCTCCGGCATGCTCGATCGGCTCGGGATCGAGCAGCCGGATTGGGAGGAAGTGACGAGCGCGGATGCGGCCCGGGCGTTTGCCGGCCGGGTCGGGTATCCCGTGCTGGTCCGGCCGTCGTACGTCCTCAGTGGCGCGGCCATGGGCGTGGCGTCCAACGAGACGGAGCTGCTCCGATTCCTCCGGCGTGCGACCACGGTATCGCACCAGTATCCCGTGGTCATGAGCAAGTTCGTGGAGAACGCGCGCGAACTCGAGATGGACGCGGTCGCCTGCCGCGGCGAGCTGCAGCTGTACGCAATCAGCGAACACGTGGAGAACGCGGGCGTCCATTCCGGCGACGCCACTCTCGTGCTGCCGCCGCAGCGGACGTATCTGGAAACCATGCGCCGGATCAAGCGAACCACGCAGAAAATCGCGCGCGCACTCGAGCTGAACGGCCCCTTCAACATCCAGTTCATCGCGAAGGGGAACGACGTGAAGGTGATCGAGTGCAACGTCCGGGCGTCGCGAAGCTTTCCCTTCGTATCGAAGATCTTGAACGTGAACTTCGTCGACCTGGCCACCGAGATCATCATGCGCACGAGGGTCACCCCCGGCTGGACGCCGGGCCCCTCGAGGAACGGATCGATCCTCGACGTGGAGTACGTGGGGGTCAAGGCGCCACAGTTCTCTTTCACCCGGCTGGATGGGGCCGATCCGACATTGGGCGTCGAGATGGCCTCCACCGGCGAGGTGGCCTGCCTGGGGGACGATTTCGACGAGGCGTTCCTCAAGGCCTTGCTGGCGGTGGGCTATCGCCTGCCCGTGCGCGATGTCCTCCTTTCCACCGGTCCCGTCGAGAGCAAAGCCGCCTTCCTGGAGAGCTGTCGGATCCTGGAGACGCTCGGGGTGCGGCTGTACGCGACGAGAGGCACTTCGGACTTCCTGGGCGCCAACGGCATCTCCTCCACGCTCCTGCACTGGCCTCTGGAGCAGGCGCAGCCGAACGTCAGTGAGCATCTCCGCGCCAAGCGCGTGGACCTGGTGATCAACATCCCGAAGAACTACCAGGAGCAGGAGCTGACCAACGACTACATCATTCGCCGCCAGGCCGTCGAGTTCGGGATTCCACTGATCACGAACCTCCAGCTCGCGCAGCGACTGGTGGAAGCTCTGGCGCGAAAGACCGTGGCCGACCTGGAGATCAAGAGCTGGCGCGAATACCGTGAGCGTGGACTGGTTCCGCAGCCGGCGGCCGGCGGGCGGGTCGAGCGCACGCGTGCAGACATGCGTCGACAGGTTCGTTACCGGAATGCAGCCCTCTCCTGAGCCGGTGCGGCCCCGCTCGCTGATCAGGCTCCCCTCCGCGGATCGAGAGGATCGACTCGGGTTCTTCTTCCCCCTCCTCCTCGCCTACCCGCTCTTCGAATACGGTCGGCCGGAGAACCCGCTGGGCATTCCGATGATCCTGTCGTCTCTCCTGCTCCTGGGATGGTTGGCCCAGGGGAACAAGAGATGGTATCCACAGATCTGGTACTTCTTCGCGCTGATAGCCCTGACGTGCGTCGGTACGCTGCTGGCCGTGAACACCTATTCGGCCTTCTGGCACACCTACGGCCTGACCGTCACGCTCCTGGGCACCTGTGTGCCCCTGATGTACTTCGCCACGTCGCTTCGGAAGATCACGTTTTTCATCTACGCGTTGCTGGCTGCATTCGTGTACGCCGCCCTGTATGCCATAACCCACAAGGGTTTCGGGCCCGGCTGGCAGGACGAGAACTATGTCGGGGTTCTCATGAGCATGGCGTTCCCCTTCGCCTACTTCTCCATCTTCATTGCCGAGAGGGTGTTCAGCAGGGTGGTCTTCGCCGTGGCGGCGGGACTGTTCGTGGCCGCGGTTGTCGTGAGCTTTTCGCGGGGCGGGTTCCTGGGCATGGCCGTCGTGCTCTTGTACTGCGTCATCCGGTCGCCCAAGCGATGGCCATTGCTTCTGGTGGGGCCGGTGCTGGCCATTGCCATTGCCGCCTTCGCGACGCCGCAGTACTGGTCGGAGATGGAGACCATCACCGACCCGGGTGAGAAGACGGCCGAACTGCGCCTCGATCTCTGGAAGATCGCCTTCTGGATGTTCGAGGCCAACCCCCTGACCGGGGTGGGACCGGGGAACTACGTGTGGAATGTGGGTGACTTCCAGTCCTCGGAGCAGTTCGCGCGGTACCACCGATCCCTGGCCGCCAGCGCGGTCACGCACTCCTTGTACTTCGAGCTGCTGGCGGAGCTCGGCCTCGTGGGCACGATCCTTTTCGTGGCCACTCTCTACCGCAATCACCGGGACCTCAGATTCGTGGACAGGGAAACGCGGGAGGAGCCGGAAGGTGCGAGCGCCTCCGCGCGCGACGTGAGACGGGCCCGCTACTACGAGCGGGCGCTTGCCGGCAGCTTCGTGGGTGTGCTCGCGTGTGGTGCAACGGTGTCGATCCTGTACTACTCGCACTTGTGGATCCTGACCGCCATGGTCGTGGCGCTGAAGGAGTCGACGAGAGCGCTCCTGGACCGGGGCCAGATGGCGGGGGTGCCGGCTGAACCACCAGCCCGGCAATGGTGGCGAAGGACTCACCTTCAGGCCGCCGAAGCGCAGCCACCGGATCCGGCGCCATGGTTTCGAGGCGGAATTCATGCCCGCACAGAAAAGTAGCCTGAACCTGACGTTCAGGAAGCAACTCCTGTTCTCCCTGATCCTCGTCTTTTCAGTCTTCGGCGCCGCGGAAGGAGCGATCAGGGTCTGGGCGCACTACTTTCGGACTTCCTACGAACGGTACAACCCGGCGGCCGGACGTCTCGAGCTGGTTCCGAACATCCGATACACCGCTCACGACGGCAACGAATTCCAGATCAATTCGCGGGGGTTCGTGGGTCCGGAGTTCTCCGGTCTTCCGGAGGACGGTGTGTATCGCATCATCTCCATAGGGGACTCCTGTACCTTCTCCGAGGGTTTCTGGGGACTGGCTTATCCGGGCCTCTTGCAGCAGGCATTGACGGCCAGGTCCCCCGGCAGGTTCGAAGTACTCAATGCCGGCATCGAGGGCTACAACTCGACATTTGCGCTGGACCGTCTGAGAGAGGAGATCGTCGGCTATCGGCCGCGACTCGTCACCATCTACGTAGGCTGGAACGACCTCATGAAGACGGACCCGGCCAACCTGGCGGCCACGGGCCGGTATGCCAGGGCCGCGCAGGTCATGGAGAACAGCTACCTGATCAAAGCCTATAGAAAGGTGATGTTCGCGCACCTGCGACCGCTCCTGTTCCGCCCGCGAGTGAGCGGCGACGAGGGCGACGCCCGCGCGTATGACGCCTTCGTCCCGCTGGCCTACCGCAAGAATCTGGAGTCGATGATCGGAGTGCTCAGAGCAAATGGCATAGAGGCCGTGCTCTTCACCCTCCCGACGGTGGTCAGGCCGGGCATGACCAGCGAGGAGCTTCGGCGGCAGAACGTCTTGTTCCCGCACTTCGCCGGGACGTACAGCGTGGCGAAGTTCTTGAGCCTGCACCGGGCGTACAACCGCGTCATTCGCAGCGTGGGGCAGGACCTCGAGGTGCCTGTGCTCGATCTCGACGAGACGTTCAACGCGCACGACAAGAACGAACTGTTCTGGGACACCATGCATCCGAGCAGGAAGGGCCACCACTTGATCGCGGAAGCGCTTTACGACCGCCTGGCCCTCGGCGCTGGTCCCACTCGAGTCGGCGGCGAGGTGATGCGGCATGCGCAGTGAGCTGACCGTCGACCGCTCCGCGACTCCGTCGCCTCGTCTCGCCGTGACCGCCGTCCCCTCGCGGCGTTCGAGGACGATCGCCTTCGGCGTGGTCTGGCTCTTGTTCCTGCTCTTGGTCATGGAGGCGCTCTCGTTTGGCGCGATCGCCTTGCTCGCAGGCCTGGGGCGAGAAGAGATTCGTCGAACCGCCGACATCTTCCACGAGCAGTCGCTGACGATACAGAAACTGCTGGAGCCTGGCCCCAAGCTGCTGCAGCTGGACGCCGAGCTCGGCTGGCGATACCGCGCCGGCCATCGGGATCCGCGAAACCAGATGAACGCACAAGGACTTCGCAGTCGCCACGAATACTCGACCGTCCCCGGTCTCGGCGTCATTCGGGTGGCGGCATTCGGCGACTCGTTCGTGTACTGCAACGAGGTCGGCAATGACGACGCCTGGCCGGCCCGCATGGAAACGACTTTCTCTCCCATGGAGGTGTTGAACTACGGCGTGGGCGGGTACGGCACGGACCAGGCCTTTCTCCGCTACATGACCGAGGGCTCGCGGCTGTCACCGGATGTGGTGATCATCGGTTTTGCGCCGGTGGACCTTGGACGCACCGTGAACGTCTACCGGCGGTTCGTCTCGAACCGGGAGCTTCCCCTGGTCAAACCGCGGTTCGTGCTCGACGCCCAGGACGAGCTTGCGCTGATTCCGAACCCCATGCGGGAGCCGAAGGATTACGAAAGGTACCTGCGCGAGCCCGCGCGCATAACCGAGCTCGGCCGGTACGACCAGTGGTACCAACCCGCGGTGTACGAGAATCCGCTCTTCGATCATTCGGCGACGGTGAGGGTCTTCGTCACGCTAGGGCGGAAGATCTACGACCGCCATCTCGATGCAGACAGGCTGTCAACCGGTGACGTGTTCAACCCGCGCTCGAAGGCGTTCAGGATCCAGACCGCTCTCTTCGAGAGGTTCTCCCGCGCGGTGGAGGGCTCCGGGGCTACGCCCATCGTGGTGATCTTCCCGGACCGCGATTCAATTGCGGCGGAGAGAAAGGGCAGACAGGGGTTCTCTGACCCCATGATGGCGCACCTGCGACGCAAGCGGATCACGGCCGTCGACCTGACGGACGCGTTCCTCGCCGAGGGCGGCGACGTCGACATCGCGGAATGGTTCATGCCTGGAGGCCACTACTCGCCCCTCGCCAACCAGCGGGTGGCGTCCGCCCTCGGACGGTACGTTGCGGAGATGATGACGGCAAAGCGTCGAACGTCACCCGTCGTGAATACCCGTCGTGAATGAGGAGGGCCGGTGACGACGGTGTCGGTCGTGATTCCCACGTACAATCGCGCGCACTGGCTCCGGTATGCGATCTGTTCGGCGTTGCAGCAGAGCCACCGACCTCTCGAAATCCTGGTTGTCGACGACGGATCGACGGACGACACCGGCGAGCTGTGCGCGGGATTCGGGCCTTCCGTTCGGTATATCCCGCAGGAGAACGGGGGCTGTGCCGTGGCCAGGAACCGGGGACTTCGGGAGGCCAGAGGGGAGTACGTCGCATTCCTGGATTCGGACGACGTGTGGGAACCGAACAAGCTCGAGATTCACCTCGCCGTTCACAATGCCCTGCCGGAGGTCGGGTGGTCCACCTCGGATTGTCAGGTCGTGGACGTAGAGGGGCGTCCGCTGCCCCCGCCTCAGGGATTCGCCCGGGCCTTTCCCGTGTTTCGCGCCGTGGGCCTGACGCCGGAACGGTTCTTTGCGCGCACCATGACCCATACGACAATCGTGGCGGCGGGCGGAAATCGTTCCGTCTATGCGGGTGACGCTTTTGAGCTCCTGTTCGAGGGGAATTTTGCCACGCCCCAGTGCACGATGCTCGAGCGACGCTTGTGCGAGCGCGTGGGAGGGTTCGATGCCGCGATGCGGGTGGCTTCGGATACCGAGTACTTTCACCGCGTGGCTGCCCTTTCGCCGCTCGCCGTGATCCACGAGCCGCTCGTGAGGTGGCGAGCGGGTCTCGAGGACCACCTTGTATCGCCGCGCAACATCCTTCCGCTCATCCGTAATGCGCTCGTCAGCGTGGACCGGGCGGTCACGCTGCGCCGCCCACTGACGGCGGCCGTCGCGCAGACGCATGCGCGCGGGCGGCGCCGCCTGCTGCTGCGACTGGCATATGCGCACCTCTCGGAGCTGGAGCGCGCATCGGCGCGGCAGGCAGTGCTGGCGGCCTGGCGGGCCGGCGAGCGGCCGTCGCCGCGATCGCTGGCGATCTTCGCGGCGAGCCTGCTGCCGCCGCGTGCGCTGCGGGCGCTGCACACCCTCAAACGAATGATCCGCCGCTGAGCGGAGGGACCATGGAGCGCGATCTCGTCTTCGACATCGGAGCCTACCAGGGCGAGGACACGGGCTATTACCTCCGACGAGGGTTCCGTGTCGTGGCCGTGGAAGCCAACCCGGAAAGTGTTGGCGTCTGCCGGCAGCGCTTCCACGCGGAGATCAAGGCCGGCCGACTCGTCCTGCTCAACGTGGGAATAGCCGCCGAGGACGGCGAGGTCACGTTCTTTCTCTCGGAGGGCAATCAGGGTCGCTGGAGTTCCCTCGATCCCGCGCTGGCCTCGCGCGAGAACGTGGCCGCACGCCCGGTGACGGTTCAGGCTCGGTCCTTTCGCAGTCTCCTGCGAGAGTACGGCGTGCCCTACTTTCTCAAGGTCGACATCCAGGGAGCCGAGTACCTCTGCCTTCGCGATATCGATCGCACCGACGCGCCGCCCTACGTGTCGTTCGCAGCGTGCGAAGGGCGCCTCGAAGATCTCTTCCTGCTCGCGCACGCCGGCTACACGCGCTTCAAACTCATCGACCAGGTCGCCGCGTTCCGGCAGGTCATGCCGCCACCTCTGCACTCGATGGCACTGGCCACCACGATCCTGTCCCGCCTGGCCAAGAAACAGCTACGGCAGGTTCCAGGTCTAGTGGGAGCCGTTCGTCTCGTTCGGGGAGCAGGAGCCAACGGCACTCCGCAACTGGCGTCCAGTCCCGAGTGTGTCATCTCGAGCTCGGGTCCGATGGCGGAGGAGACGGACGGGCCATGGCGTTCGGTGGACGAGGTCGCGTACGCGTGGCTCCACTACGTCCGGGCGACCACGATCTCGAACTGGTACGACGTTCACGCGGCGCGGTGACGGGTCCATGAACATCTGCGTGGTCGGCGTCGGCTACGTCGGCCTCGTCACGGGGGCGTGCTTCGCCGAGTTCGGCCTGCACGTGACCTGCGTCGACAAGGACGCCGAGCGCATCGACGGCTTGCAGGCAGGGAAGATCCCCTTCTTCGAGCCCGGCTTGGAGGAGCTCGTCCAGAAGAACAGCCGCGAGGGCCGGCTGCGCTTCACCACGGACCTCAAGGCCGGCGTCGAGGGATCGCTGGTCGTCTTCCTGGCCGTGGGGACTCCGCCGCGGGGGGATGGATCGGCGGACGTCAGCGCCATCGAGGCCGTGGCCCGGGACATCGCCGCGGCCATGGATGGCTACAAGGTCATCGTGACCAAGAGCACGGTGCCGGTCGGCACCGGCGTGCGGATCCGGGAGATCATCCGCCAGGAGCTGGCCAAACACCTGGACTTCGACGTCGTCTCCAACCCGGAGTTCCTCCGCGAAGGGGCGGCCATCGAGGACTTCATGCGGCCGAACCGGGTCGTGATCGGCGCCAGCTCTGCCCAGGCCATCGCGATCCTGAAGGATCTCTACCGGCCGCTGTACCTCATCGAGACGCCGGTCATCGTGACCGAGCTCGAGACCGCCGAGCTCATCAAGTACGCGAGCAACGCCTTCCTGGCCACCAAGATCACCTTCATCAACGAGATCGCGAACCTGTGTGAGAAGGTAGGGGCCGATGTCCATGTGGTGGCGAAGGCTGTGGGCTTGGACGGGCGCATCGGGGGTAAGTTCCTCCATCCTGGCCCTGGCTTCGGGGGCTCTTGCCTGCCCAAGGACGTCAGGGCGCTCGCCGAGATCGGGCGCCAGGCCGGGCAGCGGCTGGAGCTCATCGAGACCGTAAGCCGGCTGAACCAGTGCCAGCGGGCGCGGATGGTCGAGAAGGTGGCGACTGCCGTCGGGGGGCTGGCTGGAAAGACCCTCGCCGTACTGGGCCTCGCCTTCAAGCCCAACACCGACGACATCCGGGAGGCGCCGGCCCTGGACCTCGTGCGCGGGCTGCTCGAGCGGGGGGCTCGGGTCCGCGCGTTCGATCCGGCGGCGATGCCCCAGGCCGCGCGCGTCCTGCCGGACGTGGAGTACTGCCAGGACGTCTACGAGGCTGCTACCGGGGCCGACGGGATCGTGCTGGTGACGGAATGGAACCAGTTCCGCAACCTCGACTTCGCCCCCCTCAAGGCGGCCATGCGGCAGCCCGTGTTCGTGGATCTACGCAATGTCTACGAACCGCGGCGCATTCGTGAGTTGGGCTTCCACTACGCGGGAGTGGGGCGTATTTGAACCCGTAGCGCGTTCCCTAATCCTTCTGTCGCTCAGCCGACCACTGCAGCGTGACGCTCAGCGCGTTCCTCGCATGCTGCTCGAGGACGAGAAACTTCTGGCCGTCCGGGCTCACGGCGTACTGCTGGAGGGCTGAATGGGGCCGCGCGCGGGCTTCGAAGAGGGCGCTGGGCGTGCTGAACGCCGGCAGAGCCGAGGTGCCGACCGGCGCCGACATCAACCAGCCGGCGGGCGTCATGAAGAAGAGCTCCTTCCCATCGCGCCGCCACAGGGGCTGCACGCCCCCGCTAGTCGAGATCTGAAGCTTCTCGGTGAACTCGGGGAACCTCGCGACGTAGACCTCCCACCTTCCCGTCTCGTCCGAGTTGAACGCGATCCACTGCCCATCCGGCGACACGTGCGACTGATCCTCGAGATAGGGCGTGTCGGCGAGCACGCGTAGCTTGCGTTCGCCCGTCATCGGCATGGCATAGACGGCCCGGCCGAACGTGCGAACGATCACGAACCGGCCGTCGGGGGACCAGTCGTCGACCACGGCATCTTCGGCGAAGTCGACCAGCCGCTCTTCTTTTCCGGTGGCGAGGTCCTTCTGGAACGGGGTGAACTTGCCGGACCGAAAGGCGCTGAACACGATGCTTCGCTCGTCCGGGGACCACACGGGATCGACGTCCGCGCGCGGATCCGCCGTCAGCCGCGAAAACACACCCGTACCCAGGTCGAGCAGCCAGATGTCGATATTTGCACTTTCGGGGTCCTGCCGTTGGATCGCGACGCGCCGCCCGCTGGGCGAAAGGCTCAACTGGTCGTACGGACCCGGCGCACCGACCGTGGCCAGACGCCGGCCATCCCGCCCGAACCATGCGAGCTGTCCACCCGACGGATCGGCCGGACGGACGACGAGAACTCCGTTGTCCGAGACGCTGACCGATTCCCGCTGCACGCGGTCGGCAACCGGGAAGGGGTGTCCGCGCTCCTCGAGCGTCTCGAGGTCGAAGCGCTGCGCCATGAGGTTGTATTCCCGGACGAACAGGATGTGCCCGTCTGTGGAAATCGCCACCCTCGTCCAGTCGTCGAGCACGCGCTTGCGCTCCTTCGCGTCGATCGATGCGGCGTACACGCCGCGCTGCTGGCCGTCCACGAGGTACAGGAAGCGGCGGCCATCCGGCAGGAACCTCGGGTGCGAATGGCGCGAGTCGCCTTCGGCGAGTGCCGTGACCGGCTCGGGCGCACCACCCGCCTGCGGGATGCGGTGGATCAGGCCGCGCGACGCGAAGACGATGACACCAGTGCGACTCCACGAACCACCGTCCGAGTCGGGCGCGTCAACCAGCGCGAGGCTCGACCCACCCACCACGTCGATCCGCTTCAGCTTGCCGGCCGCAAAGAATGCGATGGAGCGGCTGTCGGGCGACCAGAAAGGATCGGAGGCCCCATCCGTGGCATGAAGCGGTTCGACGGCGCGCCGATCGAGCGAGCGGATCCACAACTGGCGCGCACCTCGGCTCGTGGCTGCGAAGACCACGCGTCGGCCGTCGGGTGAGATCGCGGGCGCATCGTTCGAATCGAGCACCACCTCCATGGGAAGCAGCATTTCGAACTGGGCCGTGGGGCGCGGCTCGTCCCTCTCGAGGAATTGACGGCCTGAGACCAGCACCACGATCGCGAGGGCCGCCGCCGCTACGCCCGCCAGGAGACGTTCGCGACGGTTGAGCCGCGGCCGGGCGGCGGCGCGCCTTCCGAGGTCGGTCCGTGTTCGGCCATCCAGCGTAGTCCGAGCGTTAGACCGTGTGCGCTCGGCAGGCGCTCGGCGAACGGGCCGGCCGACCGGAGCGGACAGGGTCGCCGCCGCCCCCGTCAGGGCCCTCAAGGCGAGGGCAAGGTCATGCGCCGACCGGAGCCGCTCGCGCGGATCCTTGGCCAGGCAGCGCTGGACGAGCTCCTGCAACGTGGGCGGCATCGAGCTCGGCAGCGGCGGCAGCTCCACAGGGTCCTCGTCGAGGATGGCCGCGATCGCATCGGCCGGCGTCGTCCGGGCGAACGGAGACCGCCCGCTCAGCATCTCGTGGAGGACACACCCGAAGGAGAACATGTCCGTGCCCTGGTCCACGGACTCCGAGCGGAGCTGCTCCGGGGACATGTAGCCGACCGTCCCCATGACCAGGCCCGGCTCAGTCGTGAAGGAAGCCGTCGGTAGCGAGGACGCCTCGCCGTCCTGAGACGCGAGCGCCGCCCTGCGCGCCAAGCCGAAGTCCAGGATCTTCACGTGCCCGTCTGCGGTGAGGAAGATGTTCTCGGGCTTGAGGTCGCGGTGGATGATCCCGCGGGCGTGGGCCGCGGCCAGCCCTTCGGCGACGCCCACGCCGATCTCCACCGCCTTTCTCCATGGCAGGGTACCTCGCGAGAGCCGCCCGCGCAGGGTCTCGCCCTGGAGCAGCTCCGTCACCGCGAAATCGACGTCTCCCTCGCACCCGACGTCGTAGAGGGCCAGTATATTGGGGTGTGAGAGCCCGGCCACGACCTTGGCTTCACGTTTGAACCGGTTGAGCGCCGCCGCGTCCCGTGAGAGGTCCTCCGGAAGCACCTTGAGGGCCACGTCACGCTCGAGCCGCTGGTCGCGCGCCCGGTAGACCTGGCCCATTCCACCCGCGCCGATCAACGTGACGATCTCGTACGGCCCGAGGCGGGTCCCGGGCTCCAGTGTCCGCCCTGGCGGCTGCGCCGGCGCAGCCACGAGCGTGTGGATCAAGCTGCCCTCTGCGCGTGTTCCGGCAACGGCGTCTCCGCCTGGCGCCTCGACTCCTGGTCCCCGGCGCCGGCCTCGGCCAGGAACACCATCCGGTGCAAGGTTTCGCGGCTCCGCAGCCGACACGAATAGCTGCTTGACCCGGTCCCAGCGTTGCGGACTCATTGGTGAAGCCTGGCCAGCGCTCGACCGGCAAGGTTTCGCTGGGCGGGGTCGGCATCGCGTGGCCCGGACGCCACGATGTCGCCCTCGAGCGCGATGTCGGGGGGCGGCGCCTTGATCATGTCCTCTGGTGCGACCCAGGAACCTAACGTGGCCTGCGGCCGGAGTCAAACCGTCCCTGACCACACGGTCCCGCCGACGCCGGCGGGTCGCACCCGAGCGCTCCCCGCGAACCCGGCACGGCCGGCGGCCCGGGGCACGCGGAGCCGCGACGGCGTGATGGTCAGGCCGAGGGAAACGAGAGACTTCTCGTCAGGGCGCCAGACAACCTATGTAACTCGTCGCCACCACCACGTGATCGTACTTGATGTGTCCAATGAACCCCGCCGGGTCGTCAGGCGCATAGACCTCGAGCCAGATCCAGTTGAGGTTGAGGTTGGCGTCACTTCGCCAACGGAATCCTTCGAAGG
>WUUC01078444.1_pt1 | contig 11706 bp, 10 predicted proteins | sample 6278441 | NCBI WGS metagenome assembly WUUC01 (sample SAMN13675441, study PRJNA597444) | soil metagenome | isolation source: soil | place: USA: Washington | collected 2017-10 | reverse complement strand
CCCGCAGCGCCAGGACGAACTCGCCAATCGGCAGCTTCGCCTGGAGCTTCACCGGCAGACGCCGCGCGCCCGTCGTCATCCAGACGGCGATGTCGTGCCAAACGTCGACTCCCTGCTCGTCACGGATAGTGATGGCGAGCCGGGCGGCGTTGTAGCGGCCGGCGGGCACCTCGACGCGCTCGGCTGCGCCAACCGACACGCCCACCGTATACAGAGCACCACTGTCGGTGACCGGCAGCACGAACCGTTCGCCAGCCCGCAGCGGGCGGGCGCGGAGCGCGAACAGCGCCGACAACCCGTCGTGCGTCTGCGCCGGGACGGCGAACTCGGTCTGCACGGTCGTGGCGGTCTGCAGCTCGAAAAACGCCCGCCGCTTCCCGTGATCCAGTCGGGTGGTCGCCACGCGGCGGTCGCCGCCTTCCTCGCTGAGGAGCGTGCCCTGGTGCGACAGCAGCGTCCCCGTGTCGAGCAGCGTGTCCATCTTGTAATAGATGTTGTAGAGGCGCGCCAGGAACGGGATTGGCCGCCCTTCGGCGACGATGTAGTGAGCCTGCGTGCCGCCGGATGGCCGCTTCGCATGCACGGTCGTCATCGCGGTGCCTGCGACGAGGTAAGTGGACCAGGACACGTCGTAGACGAGCGTTTCGCCGGCGCGGAAGGGTACGTCCGCCTCGCGCGGGACCGCCGGCGGCGGCTTGCGCTGCTGGGCTTGACCGGCGGTGACGCCATGTTGAAGGGCACAGCACGCAATCACCGCCGCTATCGCTGCTCGGGCCAGACGGTCCATGAATCCATTCTATTCGGCGTCGGTCGAGGGCGGACGATCCAGGTCCGCCTAAAGGCACATCCTGCGTACGACGATGGTCCGCCTGAAGGCGGACCCTACGTGCGGATATGTAGAATAGACGCGCGATGATCGTTGGCGTGGTCACGGAATCCTTCCCCGGCGAGCGGCGCGTGGCGCTCGTTCCCGCCCTCCTGCCCTCGCTCATCAAGGCGGGCGCGGACATTCTGCTCGAGGCGGGCGCGGGTGTGGCGGCTGGTTTTCCCGACGCGGAGTACGAGGCGAAAGGCGCGCGGACCGCCTCTCGGGCGGAGGTTCTGTCTCGAGCGGACGTCCTGCTGCAGGTGCGATCGCCAGGCGCGAACGGCGCCGCGGGAGCCGCCGACGTCGCGGCGCTTCGAAAAGATCAGATCGTGATCGGCTTCGCCGAGCCGTTGACGGCGCACGAGGCGACCGGACAGATCGCCGCACGGGGCGCATCGCTCTTTTCGATGGAGCTGATGCCACGCATCACCCGCGCGCAGAGCATGGACGCGCTTTCGTCCATGGCCACCGTGGCCGGCTACAAAGCCGTGCTCCTCGCGTCGACCGAGCTGCCGCGAATGTTTCCGATGATGATGACCGCCGCCGGAACGATCGCGCCCGCGCGCGTGTTCGTGATTGGAGCCGGCGTCGCCGGCCTGCAGGCGATTGCATCGGCGCGGCGGCTCGGCGCCAAGGTCGAGGGATACGACGTCCGGCCGGCCGTGCGCGAGCAGGTGGAAAGCCTCGGCGCGAAGTTCGTCGAGCTTCCGCTCGAAACCGCCGGCGCGGAAGACAAGGGCGGCTACGCGAAAGCGCAGGATGAAACCTTCTACCGCCGCCAGCGCGAGATGATGGCGAAAACAGTGGCGGCGAGCGACGTCGTCATCACGACCGCGGTGGTGCCCGGGAAGAAGGCGCCCATCCTGATTCCCGCCGACGCCGTCGCCGGGATGGCGCCGGGATCGGTGATCGTCGATCTGGCCGCCGAACGCGGAGGCAACTGCGAGCTCACCAGGGCCGGCGAGACGGTTGTCGTCAACGGCGTCAGGATTCTGGGACCGACGAACCTGCCAGCCACCGTTCCATATCACGCGAGCCAGATGTACGCGAAGAACATCGTGACGTTTCTGCTGCACCTGGTGAAAGACGGCGCGGTCCGCTTCGACGCGAGCGACGAGATCACGCGGGAGACGCTGGTCACCCATCGGGGCGAGGTCGTCCACGCGCGGGTGCGTGAGTTGATGGGACTGGGCGCGCTTGCGGAGCAGGCTTCAGGCTCCGGGCTTCAGGCCCGGGGACAAGCGTAAATAGAGATGGGCACCGCTAAAGGGGTGCGCTACAAGGAAGGAAATCGCACCGATAGAGCGGCGCGCTAGAGGGCGACTCGCGAAGTCCGGCTAGAGCCGGAACACTACGTGCTAGGCGACGCGCCAGCCGTCGCCGCGCAGCGAATTCATCAACTGCACAGAGCGTTCAATCAGCTTCGAGGGTTCGTCGACCTCCTCGACCGATTCGCTCCCGTCGGGACGCGTGATGACGACGCGGTAGCGGCCCGCGGCGCGATCGCGCAAGATTTCGTAACGGAGTTTCTCTCCGTTCTTGTCGAAAAACCAGATCACGGTCCTTCCAGAATACAACAGCCGCACAGGCTGTTTACGCGAGAAATTGTCGTCGAAACGTGGGTGTGCGTTCGTGTTCACTCGCTGACGCTACTGTCGTGTACGTGCACGGACGTTTCTGGTGGCTGGAGTCGTTGGGCTCTGTCGCTCAGTGGCTTCGGGCTTCGGCTCCATCACATTTCGGCGGCGTACATTGCGGCGCCAAGCAGCCCGACTTCCGGATTGAGGATCACCTTCACCGGAATGGTTCGCGTGATGGCGTCGAGCGGCGCCTTGTCGGTGAACGCGCGCATGAACCGGCCGTCGGTGAGCGCCGGGAGGATCTTCGGCGCGATGCCGCCGCCGACGAAGACGCCTCCGGTCGCCACCGTCCGCAGCGCCACGTTGCCCGCCTCGGCGCCATAACACTCGACGAAAACCTGCAGCGCGTCGACGCAGCCCCGGCAACGTCCGTCCAGCGCGGCCGCGGAGATCGCGGATGGATGAACCACGCCGTCGGCGTCGCGGTCGGCGAGGCAGGGCGACGTGTGCGTCACGCGATGAATATTGATGAGGCCACGGCCCGACACGACGTGCTCGACCGTGCCCCGTCCGAAACGCTGAATGAGGTCGCGCAGAAGATCAATCTCGCGTTCGTTTCGTGGGGCGAAGTCCGCATGACCGCCTTCCGAAGGCGAGGGGATGAACCGGCCGTTCACGTTGTGCAGCAGCGCCTGGCCGAGTCCCGTGCCGGCGGCGATCAGCGCGATGTTGCCGCCGCGCAGCGCTTCGCCCTCCTGGAGCGTGTGAACTTCGTTTGCCTGGAGGACGGGCACGCCGTACGCCATCGCCTGCAGGTCGTTCAGCAGAACGACGCGCGTGATGTGGAACGCGTCTGCCACGCTTTGCGCGTCGACGCGCCACGGCACGTTGCTGAGCTCCGCCGTTTGTCCGACGACCGGCCCGGCCACGCCGAAGCACGCGCGCTGAACGGCGGCGCCGTTCATGCCTTCCTCTTCGACGAACCTGGAGATGATCGCCGGAAGGTGCGGAAACGCGATGGTGGTAAATGCCCGCACCGCGATCGCGCGCGGGCGCGCGGGCAGCGGATCGAAGAGCCCGATCAGCGTCTTGGTGCCGCCGATGTCGCCTGCGAGGAGCATGTTGACATTCTCTCCATTCTCCTGCATCTTGAGAGCCGTTCGCTCGCGCGGAGGTGGTTTGCCCACACTGTCGCCCAATCGGCCCGGCCGTCATCCACTCGCGGGCCAGCTCGTCGTTTTCACCGGAAAACTCAGTTCTCTCGGCCGCCGTGATGCGCGCGCGCTCGTGGCGCGTCTGGGCGGAGCCACCTCCGACGAAGTCAACGCCAGGACCACGATGCTCGTCGTCGGTGCTGAAGGATTCGGGCAGGGCACTGAAGGAGACAAGAGCAACAAGCTCAAACGGGCCGAGGAGCTGAACGCGCAGCGCGCGGCGCGGATCGACATCGTCTCGGAGGACGATTTCTGCCGGCACGCCGGCGTGCCGACCCCCGATGCGCTCAAGCGGCAGTATCACGCAATGCGCGATCTTCTGACGCGCTACACGGCCCTGCGCGAGGACCAACTGCGGTATCTCGTCAAATGCGGGCTTGTGCATCCGGCGATGCGCACCAACGCGGACACGTTTTTCGCCTTTCCGGATCTCGCCATCATCAAGCAGGCGAACGACGAGATGGAGCAGGGCGCGTCGTTCCGCAGCGTCGTGCGATCGCTGCTCGCGAACCGTCGGGGGCAGCTCGCACTCGACTTTCGTCTCGATGCGTCGCCCGCGAGGATTATCGCCCTGCAGCCGCGCGCGAGGACGGTTCCCTTCGAACGCGATGTCGCCGCGGCCGCAAGGCGCGACGCGCTTCTCGCGGAAGAATATTTCCGCCGTGCCTCGGAGCTGGACGATGGCGCAGAAGGCAACCTGTCGGCTGCCGCCTCTGCGTACCGCAAGGCGCTCGAATTCGATCCCTACCTGGTCCCCGCCCTCATCAACCTGGCCAATATCCATTACGCACGCGACGAAGTGGCCGAGGCGCAGGCGTTGTACGAGCGCGCCATCGGACTCGAGCCGGACGTGTTCGAGGCGCACTTCAACCTCGGCAACATCGATCACGACCTCGGCCGCCTCCCCGAAGCGGCTGCCTGCTATCGCGAGGCGCTGCGGCTCAATCCGACGTACGCGGACACGCACTTCTACCTGGCGGTGACGCTCGAGAAGATCGGCCTGTCTCACGACGCGAGGCCGCACTGGCGCGCCTACCAGCAGCTCGCGCCGCAGGGCGAGTGGATCGCTCTGGCGAGGGAATTTTCAGAATAGAAGAACAGGTCCGGCTGAAGCGGACACTACTTGTGACGTAGAACGCTCTGCCTGAAGGCGGACCCAACGTCGGTATGTAGTGTCCGATACGTAGTGTCCGGCCTTAGCCGGACCTTAATCTAGCCGGACCTTAATAACGATAATCTTCGGGGCTGCGCTTCTTGGGGGTTCTGCGCAGCTTGAAGAAGGTGCAGTCGGGGCACCACGCTTCCGGATTGAAGCTCGTCCCGGCAATCGGCAGCACGTCGCGATGGCCGCAGCACTCCGGCCCGTCTTCCGGCGGCCGTCGCCACCGGCACGACTTGAACTTCATCACCGCTGCCGAGGCGTTCGGATCGATCGCGGGTTCGGCGGTATCGACGCGCGGAGCCGGGGGAGAAAACGGCTCAGACATCAGATTTCAATTCTATGTTAACCCCGACGGCCTTTTCCAGTTGGGCCAGGTCCTGCCGTTCAGAGGGAGAGATCAATGTGATCGCATGACCCGGCTCATCGGCCCTGCCAGTACGGCCCACTCGATGGACGTATGTATCGGCTGAGTCCGGGAATTCGTAGTTGATCACGGTGTGGATCCCGTCGATGTCGAGTCCGCGGGCGGCGATGTCGGTCGCGACGAGGACGTTGTATTTGCCGCCCCGGAACCCTTCGACCGCCGCGCGCCGCTGCTCCTGCGTCCGATCCGCGTGCAACGCGACGCACCGCACTCCGGCAGACGCCAGCTGCCTCGCGAGACGCTCGGCCCCGATCTTCGTGCGCGAGAAGACGAGCACGGGACCGGCGGGCCGGCGCAGGTGCGATATCAGCCACTCGACCTTGCCCGATTCGTTCACCACTTCGGCGGCATGCGTAATCGTGCGTGCCGGCTTGCTCCGGTGTCCGACCTGAACGTACCTCGGTTCGCGCGCGATCTCGAGCGCCTGCCGCACCATCTCGTCGGGCATCGTTGCCGAGAAGAGCAGCGTCTGCCGCACAGCGGGAAGCGCCGAGATGATGCGCCGGACGTCGGGCCAGAATCCCATGTCCATCATCCGGTCCGCTTCGTCGAGCACCAGCAGATCGATCGCGGAAAGATCCGCATTCTGCTGCCGCATGTGATCCATCAGGCGCCCGGGCGTGGCGACGATGATGTCGACGCCGGCTTTGAGCGCACGCTCCTGCATGCCCATCTCGACCCCGCCGTAGACCGGCGCGCTGGTGATCGAGGTGTGATAGGAGAGGCCGTGGATTTCGTCCTCGATCTGGACGGCGAGCTCGCGCGTCGGCGCGAGGATGAGGACGCGGCTCGATCCTGCCGGCGTCTCCGCACGGCTGTTCAACAGCTTCTGAATGATCGGCACGACGAACGCGCAGGTCTTGCCGGTGCCGGTTTCTGCGCAGGCGATGACGTCGCTGCCGGACAGCGCCAGCGGGATCACCGCGCTCTGGATCGGACGCGTCTCGACGAACCCGAGATCGCGAACCCCTTCGAGCAGCCGGCTGTCGAGTCCGAGCGCCTTGAACGGAAGCGGGGTGGTGTCGCAGACGGTCGACTCGAGCGCCGGCGCGGTCGAGCTCGCGGGACGTGTTTTGGGCGCCCAGGAGTTGCGGCGGCCTCGGCCGCGTGGGGGACGGCCGGGCCCCCTTCGGGGCCGGCGGCTACCTGTAGTATTGGAATTCAAATGATGTTTTCGGCTAGCGCGCGCGGAAGGTGATGATGCCCCGGACCGGATCGTACGGCGATACGCCGACGGTCACGCGATCTCCGGGGACGACCTTAATGCGAAAGCGGCGCATCCGGCCGCTCAGCTGAGCCAGTACTTCGTGGCCCGCGTCGCATTGCACTCGGTAAAGCCCGCCGCTATGGACGGCAACCACGGTGCCTTGCATGTCGATGAGATCGTCCTTGCTCAAACTGCTAGCATTCCTTTCCTTTCAAACAAACATTGTGCCACATATTCGGCGCGTCGGGTAGGGGGATCTTCTTATGGGCTTCTTCTTATAAGCTGCGCACGGCCTCTTCCACTCGGCGCGCGAGCGCCTCGTAATCGTCGCCGACCAGGCGCATCGGCGCGCCGAACGCCACTCGCACGCGCCCGGGTTTCGCCATCTTCCAACCCGGACGCAGCACGTTTTCCAGCCCGTCAATTCGCACCGGCACCACCGGCACGCCGAGCCGTGAGGCGATCATGCCGATTCCCGGTCGAAATCGATCGATCTCGCCCGTGTCGCTGCGCCGCCCCTCGGGAAAAATCAGCACGGAGAAGCCGTGTTCCAGCACTTCACCGATGTAGCGCAGCGTCTGCCGGGCGCCGGCCTCGCGCTGCGGAAGCGGGAAGGCATTGAAGAACAGCGTCGCCAGATAGTAATTGAGGCTGCTGGTCAGCCGTTCGCGCCGGGTGTGCGCATCGGGAAAGAAGTGCGGCTTGAAAAATTCCTTGGCCATCGCCGTCGTCAGCCGGTAGCGGATGCGCGGAGGCATCGCAGCCATGATCACGGGCGCGTCCATGTGGCTCTGATGGTTCGCGGCGAAAATCACCGGTGCGCTGAGACGATCGAGATGCTCACGTCCTTCGACGCGAATCCAGGCGAACAGCCGGGCGAGCGGAAGAATCCAGGTGGGCAGGCTCGCGCGGCGGACGGCTCGCGCGGGCAGCGATCGGTTCCATGCAGGGAAATCGACCGGGTCGATGCCGCCGGCGATCGGCCGTTCCACGAGCGTGCGCAGATCGGACAGGCTGCGCGCCTGGGCAAAGGCGCCCTCGTCGATGCGCGTCTGGAACGTGTCCTCGAGCGCCACCATCAGCTCCACCCGTTCGAGCGAGCTGAGACCGAGCTCTTCGATCGTGGTGCCCGGCGCGAGGTCGCCGCGGCCGGCGTACTTGCCGATCAGCGCCGTCAGCGGATCGGCGTCCGGTCGCGCCTGCGGCACCGCCCCTCCGCTCAACACCCAGTCGCGGATCGCGCCGCGTTTCAGCTTTCGTGTCCCTTCGGTGCGCGGCAGCTCGCGCTGGGGCCACGACAGCGCGCGCCGGATCCGCTGATGGTCCGCGAGCTGCGCGTTCGCCTCCCGCACGACGCTCTCGGTGTCGACGCCCGGATCGAGAAGCAGTACTGCGTGGACGCGCTCGCCGCTGCCGCCGGCCGGCGCACCGACAACCGCCGCTTCGCGCACGCCGCGAACCTGATTGAGCACGCGCTCGACGTCTTCCGGGAAGACGTTGAGCCCTTCCGGCGTGACGATCATCTCCTTCTTCCGGCCCCGAATGAACAGCTGCCCGTCGGCGCCGATCTCGCCGATGTCGCCGGTGTGGAACCAGCCGTCGGCAAACGCGCGCGCCGTCTCGTCATCGGCGTTGAAATAGCCTTTCGTCACGTTTTCGCCGCGCACGAGAATCTCGCCGTCGTCGGCGATCTTCACCTCGACTCCTGAAATGGCTTTGCCAACCGATCCCCGCCGCGTCCCGAACGGATGGTTGAGGCTCACGATCGGGGCGGTCTCCGTCAGGCCGTAGCCCTGTATGACGGCGAATCCGAGCTCGCCCCAGAACGCCTCGAGCTCCGGCTCGAGCGGCGCCGCGCCGACGACGAACGCCCAGAATTTCCAGCCGAACGCACGGTGTACCTCGCGATGCCGCCACCAGCGCTGCGCGATCCGAATCGTGGCGCGCCTGGATAACGCGCCGGCGGTTTCCGCCGCATTCGTCGGCGCCTGCCGCACCACCTGCTCGCGCAGCACCTCGAGCACCTTCGGCACGGACACGAGCACGGATACCCGGCGCTGCCTGATTTGCCGCATGATTTCCGCCGGGTTGTATCCGCGCATGAACACGACGGTGCCCGGAAGCATCGGCGGGACGAAAGTGGCCATCGCCTGGCCGAACATGTGGCTCAGCGGCAGCAGGTTGAGGAAGCGGAGCGGGAAAAACGGCCTTCCCCACTTGCGGTACTTCATCACTTCGCGCTCGACGGGCACGATGTTCGCGAGCACGTTCTTGTGGGTGATCAGTACGCCTTTGGGTTCTGCGGTTGCGCCGGAGGTGAAGATGATCTCGGCGATGTCGTCGCCGGTGATGTCTGCCTGCACGCGCGCCGTATCGACGGTGCCATCCCCGCGCGGCAGCTCCTCCAGCGGCCAGACAACTGCGCCGGCGGCGTCCGTCATCGGTGGCACGTCACGGCCGATCAGGACGATCTTCGCTCCGACGATGCGGCTCACGCGCGCCAGGAAATCCGGCGCGGATCGGTAATCAATCGGGACCACGACGATGCCGAGGAGCAGGCATCCCCAGAACGCCACGATCCACTCCGGCCGGTTCTCGGAGAAGAAGAGAACCTTGTCGCCTTTGCGAAGTCCGGCGTCGTGGAGGCGCGCGGCAAACGCCCGCGCGCTTCGCCCGACCTCTTCGTAGGTGAACGCGCGCGTCCTGAACCCGTCGTCGTGGACGAGAAAGTCGCCGCGCGCACTGGTGAGGTCGTCGAAGAAGTCGAGCAGCGTGTCGCGCGGCACCGCTGAATTATCATGTAAAGCCGAAAGGTGATGCCAATGACACTCCGTCTGCGTGCGCTCGCCGCTGCCGCACTCGTGCTCGCCGCCGCTCCGGCCTCCGGGCAGGAGCCGCAGCCGGGGCCCGTATGGCCGCGGCTCACGGAAACCGAGCGCGCGGAGGTGATGCGCTTCGGCGACGACTTCAAGCAGTTCATCGGGCGCGCCAGGAGCGCGTCCCTCTTCGTGCGCGAAGCGGTCCGGCTGCTCGACGCGAACGGATTCAAGCCGTGGCCGGCCAAGGCGACGAAGAGCGACGCACGCGCAGGCTCCCGGTGGTATGCCGTCAACCGCGATCGCACGATCGTCGCATTCGTGATCGGCGCCGAGCCGATGGCGTCTGGCGCACGGATCGTGAACACGCATAACGACGCGGTGCACCTCATCCTCAAGCCGGGCCCGTTCCGCGAGAGCTTCGACGTCTCGCTGCTCGACACGCTGCCGCACGGCAGCATGAAGAACTATCAGTGGGTGAACCGGCCGCTCGCGCTGATCGGCCGGGTGACGAAGGCTGACGGCACCGTGGTCGCCGTCGACATCGGTCATGAGTCCGGCGAACCGGCGCTCATCATTCCGGACCTCGCTCCTCACGTGGATCGCGACTTCGTGAGCCGGACGAGCAGGGAAGTGATCCAGACCGAGGAGATGGATCCGATCCTGGCGCTCACGGCGGAAGCCGCCTTCCAGGCGCTGCACGACAAATACGGTCTTGGGCGCGGGGATTTCCTGTCGGCGGACCTGGAAATCGTCCCGGCGCAGCCGCCAGTCGACATCGGCGTCGATCGCCAGTTGATCGGCGCTTACGGCCAGGACGATCGGTCAAACGGGTTCGCGGCGTTTCGCGCCATCGTGGAGGTCAGGGCTCCGCAGCGGACGGCCATCGCCTACGGCGTGAACAACGAGGAAACCGGCTCATGGACGACGGGCGTCAACTCCGAATGGTTCCGCACGCTCGTCGCCGAAGTAATCGCGGCGCAGGAGCCGGCGTACAACGACCTCATGCTCCGCCACGCGCTTCGCGCGTCCCAGGTGCTGGTGTCGGACTGCACGACGGCGCTCAACCCGGAATTCCCCCAGCCGTTTCTTCCCAACGCTTCGGCGCGGCTCGGCTGGGGTCTTGTCTTCAAGGAGTACGGATCGGGCCGAGAGGCCGATCCGGAATTCTTCGCGCGCGTCCGCCGCATCTTCAACGATGCGGGCGTTCGCTGGCAGACGCACACGTACCGTGCCGGCTACGGCGGCGGGACAATCGCGCAGTGGTTCGCGAACGCGGACATCGACGCCATCGACGTGGGCATCGGGTTGCTCAGCATGCATTCGCCGCTCGAAGTGTCCGCGAAGGTGGATCTGTGGGAGCTCCATCGCGGATTCAAGGCGTTTCTCGGCGCGCCCGTCGCAGCGGCGCGTGCCACACCAGCCTCGTCGACGTCGTCCCCCCGTCGATAATATCGATGATGTAAGCTGTAACGCTTCCATGCGGATTTTCATGACTGGCGCAACCGGTTACGTCGGCCGTCCCGTGCTCGACGCGCTCGTGCGAGGCGGCCACGACGTCACCGCGCTCGTTCGAACCAACGACAAGGCGAAACGTGTCGCATCGAAGGGCGCGCACCCCGTGATCGGCAATCTCGCGGAACCCGATTCGTACAGCGCCGCCGCCGACGGCCAGGACGGCTACGTACACACCGCGTTCGACGCGCCGTCGGGACGAGGGCCGGCCATCGATCGCACCGCGCTCGACGTGCTGATCGCGGCCGCGAAACGGCCGCCCTCAAACGGCGGCGACGCGGTGTCAAAAAGATTCATCATCTACACGTCCGGTGTCTGGGTGCTCGGCCGCAAGCCCGAACCCGCCGCGGAAGACGCGTCCGTCAACCCGATCCCGCTCGTCGCCTGGCGGCCCGAACACGAAGCGCTCGTGCTCGGCGCCTCTTCGGCCACGCTTCGCACGGCCGTCATTCGTCCCGGCGTCGTCTATGGTGGGACGCAGGGGATGGTGGGAGATCTCTTCAAGTCGGCGTCGAATGGGCTGGTGCGGGTCGTCGGGGACGGCAACAACCACTGGCCGCTCGTCTACGATCGCGATCTCGCCGATCTCTACGCGCGGATCGCGATGCGCGATGATGCGTCAGGGATCTACCACGCGAACGACGAAGCGGACGAGCGGGTCAACGATCTCGTGGCGGCAATCGCGCCGTACCTGCCCGTGCGGCCCGACGTGCGCCACGTGCCGCTGGACGAGGCGCGGGCGAAGATGGGAGGGCTGGCCGACGCGTGGTCGCTGGATCAGATCGTGCGGTGCCCGCGTTCGCGCGGGCTCGGGTGGACGCCGACGCTGCATTCGGTATCCGGCAACGCCGCGCGCCTGCTCGAGGAGTGGCGCGTCTCGCGCGTGTGACGGACTCCGTCAACCGCAGAACTCGCAGAAT
>WUUC01020052.1_pt1 | contig 11706 bp, 10 predicted proteins | sample 6278441 | NCBI WGS metagenome assembly WUUC01 (sample SAMN13675441, study PRJNA597444) | soil metagenome | isolation source: soil | place: USA: Washington | collected 2017-10 | reverse complement strand
TACCCTGATCGCTCTGTTTTCGAGGTAGGGTAAGAGATGATCAGATATTCTATCGTAATGATCGAGCACGTCTCTTTTGCTGAGTTGCCCTTTCCAGATGGTGATCTTATCAAGATCTGAAAAACTGATCTCCTCCTTGAGTTTGAAGTCGGGTTGCTTTCCCCGACTGATCGTCATGATCGCTTGTTGCGGAGGTGTGTCCTTCTTTTTTTCCTTCTCTTTCTTCAATACACGCTTTACCTCACCCGATGGTGGGGGAAGAGCAAACTCCTTTGTCTTCCCCTTTTCCTTTGTCACCGGCAGATCGGGCAGAGAGATGAAAAGGTTTTTGATCTCGGTGTCAAATTCAAATGGCGTTTCGTCCCAGTTGGTTCCAAGATTGCTGCGAAAAAAATAGATACCTGGAACGTCATCACTTAAGTGCAACTGGTGAGTTGAAGACTTCAGGTGATTCTGAACTGCCTGGAAGTTGAGGTCGTAAAAGAATATGGCTTCACCCTGGGTACCCTCAACAGCTATTCTATCCTCTATGGAATGCCCTGCCTTGGTGATGTAAAGTCGAATCAGTGTTTGCCGGTCCTGTCGATCCTGGCAGGACTTGATTATCTCCTGTAGGGTCTTGAAAGCTTTCGTATTCCGGCGGATGAGCATGCACGAAGTCTGATGTGCAAAGCTACAATTTATCTCAGGTGAATTGTTCCGCGCTACTTCAATCTTTTGAGTTGTTCGATAGCATTGGTGTTCTGCGGATCGCGTTGCAGAGAACCTTCATAATTTCTCACGAGAGTTATCTGTCCGTTGGCTTTGTAAGCTTCGGCAAGGCTGTCGTATATATTGGAACGTCGCTAGTCTGCATTTCGTTTGATCCAGGATCCAAGAATAAATCCTGAAACAGTTAACCATGAAACACTATATCCGGCGGTGATCCAGGCAAGACCACTTGGTTCTCCGGCAAACATGTTGGCGTTCATTGCCGGCAGCAGGTGAAACGTAACACTGATGATGAATGCAAGCATGGCACCCTGGATTCCCGATGTAACATTCGTTTTCGATAGTAGCCACGCCAATGCGTAGATCGGGGCAATGATGGCTATTGAGTTGAGGATCCATAGTGCAGGGTCCATCGAATCCTGTTGCATCGTAGCCGGATCGAGATTAACAAATGCCATCCATTTCTCGCCAAACAATGGTCCGTACCAGAGAAAGCCAAAGCCGTGCATGAGAATGATGCAGATCCAGACCGCGAGATGGTTGATTTTAAGATTGTTCATGGGATTGAGGATTTTCTTTAGTGATATATGGGATGAATCAATTTAACAAAACATGGTATGATATCCCCAGGTGACGGAGCACACATCTCTTTCCACGACATCCATATTCCTATCCACTCACCCAATTGTCGTTATTACTGTTCAATTAAATTACTTTATAGTATACAATCCCGGATTGGAAGGCATGTATCGGCCTTAGTTAAAATCCGTTTCTGAGGGGAATTCCCGCCGACCGAACCATTGATTTTTACCGGAAATTCAAAACATTTGAATAAAAACTGCAATTAAGAATGAAATAATGTAACTTTATTTACTGCAATTACGAATAATATCAAAGAAACCTGTGGGTCATGAAAATCACAAAACTCGGTGAGTTTGAAGAGTTGGTTCTGCTGTCAGTTGCTGCTTTACAAAGTGAAGCGTACGGAGTAGCGATCAAACGTGAACTGGAAATGCGGTTGAAGGAAACTTTAAGCGTTGGGTCAATTCAGTCGGCGCTCAAGCGAATGGAAGAAAAAGGATTCTTGATTTCAGTGTTTGGCGAGACAACGCAAAAACGTGGTGGCAAACGCAAGCGGATTTATACCACAACGTCTGCTGGACACAAGGTTTTGAAAGACATGAAGGATGTAAGGGCGCAGCTCTGGGAGGCGATACCAAAACTTTCTTATGAGCTAAAAATGATCTGATGTCTGCGCCAAATCAATTGTATCCGCCTTCCTGGCCATTGAAACTCATGAGGCTTTTCCTGAGAAAGGATTTCGTTGAGGAGATTGAAGGTGATATGGAAGAGCTTTTTTACGACAATCTCGAAAAGATGACGTATCGGGAGGCAAAAAGGATCTATACGTTGGAAACGTTAAAACTACTCCGGCCAGTATTGTTGCGAAACCTGGAATTCATTGAGAAAATAAATCAGTACGGTATGTTCAAAAATTATTTCAAGATCTCCCTGCGTGGGCTAATGAAAAATCCACTCAACTCTTTCATCAACATCTTCGGATTGTCTGCCGCCATAGGGATCTTTGTTTTTGCTTACGCATTCGCGCGATGGACTTACAGCACCGACCAGTTTCACGAACATAAGAATGAAGTATTCCTTGTCACGTTCTTTGCTAATCGCGACGGCGTACCGCAGCAGTTCGGAACAACGCCGGCCCCGCTGGGAGAGATGATGAAGGAGGATTTTTCCAACATCGAAAAAATGAGCCGTGTGGAGGATCAGCATGTAGTGATGAAAAACGGCGATCATGTTTTTCATGAACGTGTACGTTATGTTGATCCTGAATTCCTGGACATGTTCTCTTTTCCGCTAAAATGGGGATCACATAGATCTCTGTCCGATGTTAACAGCATCATCCTGAGCGAAGATATGTCGATCAAGTATTTCGGAGATCAAAATCCGATCGGTCAGGATATTCAAATGATTTTCGGTAAAGGCCAGAGTAAAATTTTTAAAGTGACGGGGGTGGCGAAAGAATTTCCTAAGGCTGTTACCATCACGTTCAATTTCCTGCTGAACTTCGATAACCTCAGGACCACCAAAGCAACACTGGACACACACGACTGGGCAACTTTTGTCAACGCAACATTCATCCAGCTGGACGATCCTGAAAAACTCGCGTCGGTTGCAGAAAAAATGGAGAAGTATAAAACTTTCCAGAATATAGCAGTGACGGAAGATTGGGCCCTGGCATCGTTTGGCTTCGAGCCGCTGGCAACGTTACACGAACATTCCGGTAATATCCGCGATGATATTTCACGTAGTTCAGCCGACAACTATACAACAGTCGTACTACTTGTCATTATTGCCTTTTCTATCCTTTTGCTGGCCTGCTTTAACTACATCAATATTGCTATTGCCTCAGCCGCAAAACGCTTAAAGGAAATTGGTTTGAGAAAATCAATTGGGGCCACGCGTGGATTGGTAATTGTTCAGTTTTTGTCGGAAAATTTTGTCCTTACATTTTTCGCGTTGATCGTCGGTGTCCTCCTTGGTATTACAGTCTTTATCCCTGGCTTCGAACAGATGTGGAACTTCGATATGGATTTCCGTTTCACTGATTCGAGGTTGTGGATATACCTGCCTGTTATCCTGTTGATCACCAGTATTGCCTCGGGGATCTACCCATCGCTTTACATTTCACGATTTAACGTCGTTTCGATCCTTAAGGGATCGGTGCGATTCGGTCAGAAAAATCCGGTCACGAAGATCTTTCTGTGCTTTCAGCTTGCACTTGCCTGCATTGTAATTACCACGGCCACCATGTTTACACTCAACGCCGAGTTCATGTCGAAACGGAGCTGGGGATACAGCCAGGATCAAACGCTGTACGCTCACCTGCCTGAGGGTACTGCCTTCGGCGAATTGCAGGTTTTGATGTCGCAGGATCCGGATGTTTTATCGACGGCTGGGGCCACACATCATCTCGGTAAGAGTAACACCACGACCGTTATCCATTTTCCGGATCGCAAGTACGATGTTGACCTGATCTCCATTGATCCTCATTACATTGAAACCATGGGGATCCAGATGAGATCGGGGCGTGGTTTTCATTTCGATGACGGAAGCGACCGGCAGTCAGTGATTGTCAATGAGCTGTTAGTGAAAAATCTTGGTCTTGATCAACCCATTGGAGCACGTTTTATAATGGACAGCGTTCAATATGAAGTGATTGGCGTAACCGCAGACTTTCATAGCTATAATTTCAACAGATATATAAAACCCACAGTATTGAAAGTAGCTGATAAAGATGCCTATCAGTACATCGCGATCAGAACAAGCGCGGGATCAGTTGGTGAAGTATATAAACGATTGCAGGCAAAATGGACTGAATTGTTCCCTGAAATACCCTTCGATGGCGGATACCAGGAAGACACATGGGGCAGCTATTTCGAAGCGAACAAGATCTACAGGATAGTATGGCACGTGATCACTTTTATTGTAGTGTCTATGGCAACATTAGGCTTGTATGGACTGATAACCCTGAATATCTCGGGCCGCATCCGCGAGTTCAGTATTCGAACAGTGCTCGGAGCGGGAATAAATCATCTTGCATTCACCATTACGCGTCAATACATCTTATTATTTGTGCTGGCAATGGTGGTGGGTGCACCTGCCGGCTACTTCTTCACCAACATCATTTACGAATCGCAACCATACCATATGCCGGTCACTTACGCGTGCCCGCTCGCTGCCGTGGTCATACTGATAATGATATTATTCACAACGGTCTTCACGCAGATCATGCGCGTCCGGAAAATGAATCCCGTTGAAGGATTGAAGGTGGAATAGCCGATCCAAAAAAGGCGATTATTCCAGCATCCCGGCGAAACCTTCGCGAGTTCAAGTTTTGTAACTTGCGGCCGTATGCAGTGGCGCGCAGTTTTTTACCTTTTACTCACGTCGTTTTCTGTGATAGCCCAGCGCGAGCTTCCCATCGATCGGTCGCAGATCGATCAATTACTCGATCTGAGTCGGAGAGACCAATGGATTGATCCATATCGTTCGTTGAGTTATGCCGACCAGGCTTTGCAACATGCCCGGGAGATCGACTATCGTGAGGGTGTGGCGAGCGCAAACAATCTGAAAGGTTTTTGTTACTGGACATTTGGTGACAATGAGTTGGCCATTCAATCTGCTATTGAGGCGCTGGACATTGCCCGTGCTGAAAACCTCCCCTTACTCGAAGCGGACAGCTATTATATCATGGCGCGAGGGTACCTGGATATTCGTGAAAATGCGAAAGCACATGAATCCATTGTTAAGGCCGAAGCGCTTGCCGCGAAAGGAAATGACTGGACGCAACTCTCGGGTATTTACAACCTGAAGGGTGTGATCCTTTTTTCTAATGACAACTACGACAGTGCGCTGTACTTCTATAACAAGGCCTACGAAATGGGCAAGACGCATTCGGTTGATCCAATTCAGCTGCCGAGGATAATTTCAAACATCGGTGAGTGTTACGCCGATGAAAATCCGGCGTTAGGCTTCCGTTACTACAATGAGGCACTTGCGTTGGCGAGAGAAACTGATAACAAGATCGCAGAAGCGTCCATCACGAGTATAATGGGTCACACCTATTTGCGGGGAAAGGATATCAGGAACGCAGAGTCTCATCTGCAATTCGCACTTAATCTTGCCCGCAATTTAGGGTTACGTCGTGTCATGCGCCAGGCATACGGAGGTCTTGTCGACATCCGGTTGATGCAGGGCCGCGGAGATGAAGCAGTTGTCTATCTTCAGAGGTATTATGCCGTGCGCGACAGCTTGTTGAATACGTCGAAGGTCCGGCAGATCGTTGAGCTCGAAGCGAGACACGAACTCCAGTTACACGAGAAGAATATTCAACTGTTGGAAAACGAAAAGAGGATGGCAACGATCCGGACAAACCTGCTGATCGGCCTGGTTTTCCTTGTGATCGTCGCTTCATTTGCAGGATTTCAATGGCAACGATATCGGTATCGAAGAAACAGGGAGATGCTTAACCTGGAAATCGATTATCTCACAGCGCAACATAAAGAGGCCGTAGACAAATTCAAGACCCTCGAGGTGCCACAACCGGACGACAGCATCGCATCTTACGATCAACGGTTACTGAAGCAAGCGATCTCAATTGTTGAGGCCAACATCGGGGATTCGCAAATGAGCGTGGAGAAAATGGCGGAGGAAATGAATATGAGCCGGACGAGCCTTCACCGGAAGATAAAATCTATCACAGGCTTTCCGCCGAGTGAGTTGATACGCAGTATCCGTCTGCGCAAAGCGGCGCGACTCATCGCCAATCGTGCCGATTCGGCAGCACAAATTGCGCAGGCGGTGGGGTTCGAAGACTATTCCCATTTTTCGAAGGCGTTTAAGAAGCACTTCGGGGTGTCGCCGTCCGGGTACGAGGATTCGCGCCTGAACTAGATCAGTTGGGTTGTCACGGGGTTTCAAAAACCTGTCTTTCCGTTCCAAACCCTTTAATTTCGCATGTTTTATTACCTCCTGCCATCATTCTGGTAGAAACTGCCAAATTCTTGATGTGGCTTTCGCGGTACTTTTGTCGTTCTAAACTCAAAAAAAATCAAGACATGAAACTTGCAACAAGAAGGCATCGTGTCCTCGCCATTATATTCGGCATTGCCTTGTTGATAACGCTCGTATTGCAGATCCTGCAGGACGGTCGTGTACTGGAAACGAAAAACATATCGAACATTCAATCAATTAAAAAATGACAGCAACGGAAAAAAACCCGAACAAAGCCTTGTGGGAAAAAGGCGACTTTACACGTTTGGCGCAAGGCATGCGCGAAAGTGGAGAAGCATTGGTTGCTCAATTGGGCATTACAAAAAGCATGAAAGTATTGGACGTGGGATGCGGCGACGGAACAACAGCAATACCATCGGCGAGGACGGGCGCTCAGGTGTTGGGTGTCGATATTGCCCGTAACCTTGTGGAAGCCGGCAAAGTCCGTGCACGTAAAGAAGGTCTCACAAACATTTCATTCCATGAAGGTGATGTATGCAACTTATCTGAAGTGCAGAGCGGAGCGTTCGATCAGGTCGTCTCCATTTTCGGTGCCATGTTTGCGCCGCGCCCGGTTGATGTTGCGAAAGAACTTGTGCGCGTAACAAAACCTGGTGGAAAGATCACGATGGGAAACTGGATCCCCGGTGATCCAACTTTGGTTGCGCAGATACTGAAGATCAGTTCGGCCTACACACCTGCACCTCCGCCAGCTTTCATTAGTCCAATGTTGTGGGGTATTGAAAGCGAAGTAACAAAACGTTTCGGCGAAGCAGGTATTCCGGCAGAGAACATTTCATTCAACCGCGACACTTATACGTTTAATTTTCCGGGTACACCGGTTGACTTAGTGAACATATTCAGGATGTACTATGGTCCGACCATGAACGCATTTGATGCCGCAGCCAAAGATGGAAAAGCCGAACAACTGCAAAAAGAACTCGAAGATCTGTTTATTTCTAAGAATATCAGTACAACACCTGACCGTACGATCATTCCCGCTACATTTTTGAGAGTGACCGTTGTAAAATAATTGGGGTTTAAATTTGGTAATAAGTGAAAGACCGCGCTTCGACGCGGTTTTTTTGTTTATCGTGTAGTGCGTGATTTCTTGTACCTCTGTGCGCGCGGATACCGGGAGAGGTGAAGTCACTCGCTCCTCAAACTCTTAACCGGATTTACCATCGCGGCTTTTATTGCCTGGAAGCTTACTGTTATCAGAGTGATAGCTATCGCGCCAAATGCCGCCAGCGCAAAGATCCACCAACCGATGTCGGTCCGGTATTCGTAATTGGAAAGACCCTTTTTCAGGATGTACCACGACAATGGCGCAGCGATCATACATGAGATTGTTACAAGCAGAATGAACTCACGCGAGAGCGCATGCCAGATGCTGAGTACAGACGCACCAAGTACCTTGCGAATACCGATCTCTTTTGTCCGGCGTTCTGCAACAAAGGAGATGAGTCCCAACAAACCAAGGCAACTGATGATGATCGCGAGTCCGGCGAACAATGCTGCCAACCGGCCAATACGTTCTTCATTGGCGAATTTTATTGCGAACTCGTCATCTGCAAATTTGAAATCGAATGGCACCTCTGGCGTGAGTTGGTTGAACACGGACTCAACTGCGGGTAAAGCTTCACTTATACTTTTGCCTGGAGTCAGCCGCGCGAGCAACATACGCTTATAACCATGAACGAAATAGATCGATGGTTGGGCAGGTTCGAACGGTGAGCCCATGATCATATCCTTAATGACACCGAGAACTCTAAAGTCGTTATCCATGCCCCACGCTCTGTTAGTCCAATGAACGGTTTTATCGACAGGGTTGGTAATGCCCATGTATTTCACCGCGGCTTCGTTGAGTACGAATCCAAAGGAATCGCTGGCTATCGTTTTGTCAAAGTCCCTACCGTCGGTAAATTTCCAACCAACGGTTTTGCCAAAGTCATGTGATACGTTGAGTGTTGCAAAACTTGCCTCGAATGCCGGATCCTTTCCCTCCCAGTTGAAGCCGCCGTTGCTTGACCAGATATCGGTAACCTGGCCGCCGGATTCAGCAACTTCGGTTACCGCACCGGTTTTGAGCAACCCGGTACGGATCACATCGCGATTTTTGTCAAAGTCACTATGCTTTTTTGAAATCATTATCAGTCCTTCGCGTGAATATCCAACCGGCCTGTCTTTTACATACATGAGCTGATGATAGATAACACCGGTACAGATGATCAACACAACCGATACGGAAAACTGTATGACAACGAGCGTCTTCCTGATCGCGGTACCACCACGTCGCAGACGAATCCCTTTCAAAACTGCAACAGGCTTGAATGCTGACAAGTATAGCGCGGGGTAGCTTCCGGCGAGAAAACCCGTAACACAAATGAATCCCAAACCACAGAGCCAGAACCAGGGCTGGTTGAACGGCATCGCAATTTCTTTGACGGCAAGCTGATTGAAGCCCGGAAGTGCAACGGCGACGATCAGCATTGCAACAGCGAATGCAAGGATCACAACAATAAATGATTCACTGAAGAATTGGCTGACCAACTGACCGCGAAATGAACCCATCGTTTTCCTGATACCGACTTCTTTCGCTCTTTTTTCGGAACGTGCTGTGCTTAGGTTCATGAAATTGATACAGGCCAGCAGTAACACAAATGCACCGATTGCGCTGATGAACCAAACGAGTTGCGCCGGTCCATTTTCCAACACGCCCTCTGTGAAATTGCTGAACAGGTGCCAATCGCGCATTGGATGAAGCCGGACCTCGAAATTGTACTTAAGATGCTCCTGCATGTAATCCAGATCTTTAATGGCGCGTGCTTCCGCATCTTTAATGTTGACCGCTACCTGTTCTAACGTTGTGTTAGGAGCGATCTGGCCGTAAATCTGTAGAAAATGATTCTGCCAGTCCTGCCTTTTTATCCATGCTGCGTCGATCAACAGGAATTCCCATGGTTGCACGAACTGAATTCCGTAGAGTTCTGTATTTTTTGGAAAATCGCGATATACGCCCGTTACGATAGCTTCTGCACCTCCGTTGATGTTGAGTATCTTATTTATGGGAGCTTCGTCGCCGAATAATGCTTCTGAAGTTGATTCTGAGATCATGATGCCCTTTGTATTGTAAAGGCCATTCCAGTTGCCATGCACCATTTCCCAGGTGAACATTTCCGGTGCCGCTTCACCGAAGTAGATTCCCTTCCTTGTTATTTTTTTCTCACCTGTATTCAGCACGCCGTCCCATCGCCACGAAGCGGGAACAATGTGTGTGAAGTTCTCACTGTAACTATTTTTGAGTTCATCGATCAGTGGATAGGGAAGAGACTGCTGCCCGGTGTACTTTCTGCCATCGAAATCACCAGCTTTCATGAACTGCACGATCGTATCGTGGTTCGTGAAATGGCGATTGAAATACAGCTCATCGAAAACCCAGAGGCCGATCAGCATTGCGACCGACATACCTAACGCAAGGCCACCAATGTTAATGAACGAGTAACCCTTGTTGCGAAGAATATTTCTCCACCCGACCTTCACATAACTTTTATACATACCGGCAATATTTACATTTCTGTTTTCAAAAGGTCTAATGATCGCCGGACGCAGCAGTAGCAACACGTCGATGACGAATCGGATGTCCGCAGCCCATTTCCCGCGGTTGGTTACTCGTTCCCGGTAAACCTCGATGAGATCGCCCTCGATGTGCGACAACAAGCGCGGATGGCAATACCACCTGAAGAACCGGTGTGCGAAGCGTGGCGGCGATGAATGCTGATGCATGCTCAAAAAACAACAGATCCTTAAACTGACCGGAGTATTTTCCTAAATGTAGGAATAATAATCATGCCGTAACAAAAAACGTTGTAACGGGCTACCTGGAGCAATGGCAGACAGAAAAAATGTGCGAATGTGAACGATGTATGATCGGTTTGACCAAAAGTGACTGAAAATATACCTGATCAACTTCCTTTAGCGAAAGCGATCTACTAAATTATCCTGTTAATAACCAGCTATGACGGAACGTGAATTGCGAAAACTCGAAGGGACCATCCGAACCAAGATGGAAGACATCAGGAAGCAACGTGTAAGCCTGAAGGATTCCGGTATCGGCGGGCTAATGAATTCACTGAAAAAGATAGACGAAGCACTTTATGATAAGATCCTGCCGGAGTACAAGCAAATGGTGGCAGGTAGCAATATCTTTAAGTAGTCATGCCTGGAAGCAGCGTTCAACTATAAAGGGAAATTATTTGATGCTCTCGTTGTATCGGTCGCGGCCGCATTGAATTAAGTACGGACAAAAAAAACCCGGTCATTGCTAACCGGGTTGTCCTGCCTATACCATCCCCTTTTACCTATCTTAAAACCCCAGCGGGTGCTTATGCGACGCGGCTGGATTCATACCTCTGCTGCTTGCAATGGTCGACTTTCTTGCCGATGTCTTTTTCGCTTTGGGGTGTTTGTAATCTGTATTCGATTCTACGGTCACAGATCCAAGCTTTGTCCGTCTGTCGAGATTATGCTTCTTCGCATACTCAGCTTTGTCCGGATGCTTGTAATTGCTTGCCGAGTACAGTGGGTCTGACTTTTGCGCGTAAGCAAAACTTACCACCACCATCATTAAGCCTGTTATCGTGAGTCGTTTCATATTGGTTATTTGTTACCAATATTAACGGCGTTAGGCTGGCAGCAGCAGTCGGTATTTGTACGGGGAATGGTCTCAGGGTTTTCCCTGAGGCATGTCCAGAATTCCTGTGGAAATGGCCTTTCTGATCAATTCAGCGGAATTGTTGACTTCCAGTTTTTTCAGCATGTTGATGCGGTGCGTTTCAACCGTTCGAACGCTGATCGCGAGTTTATCCGCAATCTGTTTTGTCGAATGACCTTCGGCCACGAGTTCAAGAACTTCTTTTTCTCTTGGTGTGATTTCCGGTTGATTGTTGCTCGTGGGGCGTACAGCGGATTCGGCAATGATACTGGTGATACGCGGGCTGAAATGTTTGCCGCCCTCGTACACAACATTAATAGCACGTTCCAGGTCAGTTCGTTCGACATTCTTTAGCAAGTAGCCACCCGCACCATTGCGCAATGCCGTCATCACGTATTCAGGCTCTTCGTGCATGGTGAGTACGATAAATTTTATTTCCGGATGTAATTTCCTGATGGCTGTCATGGCATCGAGTCCGCTTAATCGTGGCATGTTGATATCCACGAGGATGATATCGCACGCCGTGGTCTTCACGAGTCCAATGAGTTCTTCACCAGTCTCGGCTTCACCCACTATGGAAAATTGTTCATTGCGTCCTAACAGCGAGCGGAACCCTTCACGAATGAGGGGATGATCGTCTGCGAGGATGAGCTTTATTTTTTCCATTGATAAACTGAAAGTAAAATTTAATTGAAATGCTTATTTACCTG
>WUUC01064394.1_pt1 | contig 11707 bp, 8 predicted proteins | sample 6278441 | NCBI WGS metagenome assembly WUUC01 (sample SAMN13675441, study PRJNA597444) | soil metagenome | isolation source: soil | place: USA: Washington | collected 2017-10 | reverse complement strand
CCATGGTCGCACAGTTCTTGACCTCCGTTGTCTGTCCGTTGGAGACAACAAAGCCACATACTAAAGCCCAGGCAAGTAACAGTCTCTTCATAGTCTATCTATTCCACGGTTGCCGGTTTGAAATTGAACCTGTAACTACTCTTATCCTCATCGAAATAGATATCGATAACTATTTTTGTATCGTCTGCTTCTTTGAGAATGAACGGTATGGGGTCAGAACTCAGCAAGGGCATTACCATTGTAAGCGTAGCAGTCGAGTTTACAAAAGACCAGTTGCTGTTTACGATTAGATTTGGATCTTCCGGATTGCATTTGCTGTTTCCCTCGGTGACCTGGTAAGATCTTTCGAAGTTATTATAGAAGATATAAATATCGTCTAGAGCGCAAGGGCTGAGGTTAAACGTTTGAGTTCCTTTTCCGGCTTGCAGCAATTGAACACTGCGGACGGTCCAGCCTCTCTTTTCTTCTCCCGCAAACACCTGGGGATAGCTGAATGGTATCACCGTCACCTCTTCTGTGCACGCCATGATCAGCAGAAAAATTGCGGAAATGAATATGTGTCGGTTCAGCTTCATTTCATTTGGGAGTTAACGTGAAAGTGAACGACGGCTGATCGTCGTAGTCAACAAGCCGGACAGTAAAGGTGATTACCCGTGTTGTTGGATTCACCACTCCGGATCCGTCGATGGTATTTCCTTCATCGCCGAGAGTATCGTCTTCCTGCGGCGGAATAGTGAGTGTGTTGTCACCATTGTCAATGAACTTGAGATCACGGATGGCCGGGAATGTAAAGACCTCGACATCCCAGTTCGAAAGCGTGTAGTCTTCGCAGTTTTGGCTGGTGATGACGATGCCTTCTGTTGGGACACTGGTAGCTGAACGCAACCCGTAATAGTTGCCGCCAAGAATACAATCGTCTTGAATGGTCAGTGTGAAGACGTTGCCGATCTGGCTTGGCCCTTGTCCGACGCGAAGGTTTTCTTCGTTGTTGTCCACGGTCTGCAGGGTTAGAACTACGTCCTGTGAACGCAGGATGTTATTGGCGTTGTTGATCAGCGTAAGCTCGATGGTGCCGAAGAATTCGCCACTCTTGATCTTTACTTTTCCCTTGGTTCCATTGATCACATAATCGATCCCTTCGCGGGCAGATCCACCTACAGAGTAATTTAACGTAAGGTCACGGCCGGGAGCGGGCCCCGCGTTATGCACTTGTACCTTGACCAAGGAAGCATCACTTTCCTTTGCGGTGATAGCAGTTTCTGTAAAACGAATAAAGTACGGCCCTTCGAAGATCAATTTCTCTGTTTCACAAGCTATGAGCGACATCCCTGCCATCAGTATCATTGACGATATAATATGAAAGCGCTTCATGATCAATATCCAGGGTTTTGAGCGTCGGCCAATGCCGGATTATTCTGTATCTCTCTCTGGGGAACGGGCCACAACTCAAACGCAGGACGCCAGTTGGAATTGAAAGCAGGCATTACCTGGTTGATTCTTCCAGTGCGCCTGAGGTCGTACCACCGGTGGCCTTCAAAAGCCAGCTCATAGCGGCGTTCTTCTTCGATAAGCTGGATCATTTGTGCCTGCGACACGCTGGCTACGTTAATAGTATCTTTTATCTTCCGGGGCGGAATGTTTATTGTATCGTTTGGATCGTCGATCAAAAAAGCTGCTCTCAGCCGAAGAACATTCATGTCTGTTTGTGCGCTGTTAGCACCAGTCACTTTGCCCTGTAAGGCCCGCGCCTCGGCACGTATCAGGAACATCTCGGGTAAAGAGAAGACAACGACGTTGTTGTTGTCCTCTATCGCCGTACCGTATTTTATCACGCGCCACCCGGTATCATTACCCCTCACTTTTGTCGAGTCCCATTTCGCTGATCGCCTGCGCCTGCCCGCTTCCCTTGAAGTAAGAGCGACCATTACCTGGTTGGAAGGAATGATCTCACGGCGTCCTACAAACAACGTGTTCAGATTGTTGCCATCATTGTCGTCTGCGATCGTGTAGCCAACTTCGAATATGGCTTCCGACGTGAAATCTTCTATGACAACTGTATTAAAATCCGCTTCCAAACTGAACGTGCCGGAGTTGATCACGGCATCTGCGTACGACTCTGCGGCCGCATAGTTTTTCTGATAAAGGTAGAATCGCGCCAGGGCAGCGCGGACAGCGTTGTTGCTTACGATGGCAGGTGTTGCGCCCTTCGGAGGTAATTTGTCGAGTGCTTCTATGAAGTCCCGTTCGATGAATGCGAGCATCTCATTTACCGGGGTGCGCCCGATGTTGCGATTTTCTTCGATGTTGGTCGTTATAACCATAGGAATAGCACCGTAAGTCACCACACCATAGAAGTTAGCCATGCCACGCAGGAAATGTGCTGTCGCCATGGATCTTGTTCTCACTGACGATGAAACGCCCGGGATCTCAGGTATCCGTTCGAGCATGAAGTTGGCGATGTATACCGTCCTGTAGATGCCTCCCCACAGGGCAGCAGCCGACGCATTGGCGGAGGTGATCCTCTTTACACCGATCTCCCGATACTGCGAAAACGTACCATTATGCAAAAGGTGATCAGCCGTAAAGTCGCCGGCGATCACGATCTCAGGCATAAAACTCCTGAGCGCCTCATAAAGACCTATTTCGACTGCTTCTATGTCCTTTGGTTCGTTAAGAACGATATCGTTCACCAATTGGTCGATCGGCTCCGGCTCGAGCATATCCTTGCAACCGTTCATGAACATGAGCGTGATTGCGAATGACATGACTATTATCTTCTTTCTCACAACGATATAGTAATTCCTCCTGCTATTGTTCTTACCTGCGGGAGCGTATAGAAATCGATCCCCGATGCTGCTGTTGATCCGTCGAGTGTGCTTACTTCAGGATCGGATCCAGTGTATTTTGTTAACGTCCACAAGTTGGTGGCAGTCACGTACACTCTCAGTCTTTGTATCTTATATTTTGCAATAAGCCGCGATGGGATGTTGTATCCCATACTTACGTTTTTCAAACGCAGGTAAGAGCCATCTTCAAGAAGCCTGTTGCTGTGGAGCGTGTTGGTTGCGTTACCGAATTCGTAGCGAGGGACGTCTGTAATGTCGCCCGGTTTCTGCCAGCGACGCAACGCCTCCCGTACCTGGTTTGATTGTATCTCCGAACCCATATTCATCAATCCGCCCTTTGTCAGGTTAAGGATCTTGTTTCCCCAGGAAAAATTGAACAGCACAGACAGGTCGAAATTTTTATACGAAAACGTATTGTTCATGCCTCCGATCAACTTGGGCCACGAGTTTCCAAGAACAACACCGTCGTCGTTGGAGATAAGTCCATCTTTGTTGGTATCCTCATACATCGCATCGCCTGTTGCGGGATTGACTCCGAGAAAATTCAAACCGTAGAAGGATCCGATCGGTTGACCTTGCATGATGCTGTTGGTGGCGTCGATGCCTTCGGCGCTATACCCGGCGTATATTGGGACAGAGTCCACCAGCGAAAGTACTTTGTTAAGATTCTGGGAAAGATTCAGGCTGGTTCGCCACTTCAATGCGCCATCGATGTTTACAGTGTTGGCAACAAACTCAAAGCCCTTGTTTTCCATCGAACCGATATTAGACCTGACCGACGCGAAGCCTGTTGTCAACGCGTAAGGGCGTGCTAAAAGGAGTCCCGTCGTCTTCTTTTCATATACCTGGCCGGTAAGCTGAACTCTTGATTCCCACAAAGACACGTCAACTCCAATGTTGATCTCACGCGTGGTTTCCCACTTGATGTCGGGGTTGTCGAGACTGTTTGGCTGTACACCAGAGCTCCCGCTGTAGGTTGTTGCTCCCCATAGGCCAAGGAATGAAAAGGCGCCAATGCGTTCGTTACCTGTGTATCCGTAGCTCCCACGCACTTTGAGATCATTAACGATCTTTGATTTAAAGAACTTTTCGTTGGATATCCGCCATCCCGCGGAAAGCGCCGGGAAGTAGCCGAACCTGTTGTTGGCTCCGAAATTCGAAGAACCGTCAGCGCGCATACTGAACGACGCCAGGTAGCGATCGTCGTAGTCGTAGTCGGCGCTACCGATGAATGAAAGGATAGTGTGTGTCGGTACTTTGATCGATCCGCCCTGGTCAACCAGGCCAGCTGAATTGATATATGTGAAGTCGTCGCTGGAGAAGAGCCGGCCCTGGACGTTACCGCCCGAGCTGAAATCCTGTAGCAGTTCGGTGCCTGCAAGGGCGTTGATAGCGCTTTTGCCTAAGGTTTTGTTATAGATCACACGGCCGGTAGAGACCACCGTCGAGACCGCTTGCGCGATGAAAACACCGTACCCCTGACCGCCGACGCTGGGGAGGAATCCGCCAATGGCAGTCTGTGATGATTCATGGTTGTCTTCGGTAACGTCATTATGGTCGAGACTCACCTGGGCAATAAGCATCAACTCGTCGTTGATCTTATACTCGCCTTTGATGAAGCCCTGCATCTTCACGGAGACTGTATTGAACCTGGGCAACACGGCCTGTGCCACGGGATTGAAATTGGGGAAACCCGCATACAGAGGTGACCCGGGTCCTACAAGGAAACCGTTCTCATCGAATGGTACATTGTAAGGAAGACTCTTGATGGCGCCTGAATAAACGCCGTCAAGGAAGTTATCTCCTTTAACACGTTTATTGAGCGCCCTCATCAACGACACTTTTGTCGACATCTTAAGTCTTTGGGTAAGGCGATGCTCGAAGTTGAGTGTTGTCCCGTAGCGCTGGAAGCTGTTGTTGAGTTGAACACCTTCCTCATTCCGGTAGTGTCCGCTCATGTAGAATGTTGTCTTATCATCGCCGCCGGAAGCGGTGACCTGGTACTGTTCCATGATCGCCCTGCGCAAGACTGCGTCCTGCCAGTCGGTGCTCACCCCATCGGTTACGCCAGGTACAAGTCCCATGGCGTCGGGATTAAGACCGGCGTTGGTCACTGCTTCGCGCTGAAGTCCGAGAAGTTCCGTGGAGTTTAAAAGGTCAAGCGTGTGGGTGGGGTCAACGATACCTCTTTGGGCGTCGAAAGTGATTTGTGATGCGCCGTTCTTTCCTCTTTTTGTTGTGATCACAATAACCCCGTTGGAAGCCCGCGATCCATACTGTGCTTTGGTCGCCGCGTCAGACAGGATGCTGATCGATTCTATGTCGGCCTGGTTCAGCAGTGAAAGGCCGTTGTCGTTCTGTCCGCCGAAATCCCGTCCCGATAGCGTGCCCGTTTGCACCGGTATACCATCGACGACAAATAATGGTTCGTTGCTTGCGCTTATTGAAGTCACTCCACGAATGCGGACTTGCACACCGCCACCGGGAGTACCCGACGAATTCGTTACCTGTACCCCCGCAGCCTGGCCTTGCAAGGCCTGGTCAATACTGTTGATTGACATGTCTTTGAATGTAGTGGCCTTGATCGATGTCATCGCACCGGTCACGTTCCTTTTTTCTACCGACTGGTATCCGACAACAACAACTTCACTAAGTTCTTTAGGTTCTTCTTCGAGGACCAACTGCACGCTGGTCTGACCATTGAAGAGCAATTCCTGGCTTTTAAAACCGATGAATGAGAAGACGATGACGGAGGGGGACGGTAATTCGATGCTGAATCTTCCGTCGAGGTCGGTGATAGTACCGCGGGATGTTCCTTTGATGACTACGTTAACCCCAGGCAGGCCGGTGTTATCGGTGTTCGTGATCACCTGGCCCGAAAGCTTCACATCCTGGGCCGAAAGGGTGAGACTGGCCAGCAAAAAGAGCAGGAGTAGAGGTCGGTTCATGGGCACAATTCCAACTGTTTAAAAATAGAGAATTGGGAAATAAGAACCATACAGCAAACTCAAGTTATTAGGCCAGGTACGTCGGGAAATTGATGATTTTTGTCGGGTTTTTCCATACAATGGAAACACTGATTTTGGGAATGACGTCATGTGGGGGAGTTCCTATGAAATGTCATCACCCGACTTGCCTCGCCTTCGCGTAGCCGCTTCGGCGGAGTGAGGATCGGGTGATCCCCGAAAGGCAAAGTGGAGAAAGAATCTATGAAATGCTTCTGCACTTTGATTTCCGGGGGGTGGCCCGACCAAAGTCGGGCCATGACATTTCATAGGACAGCTCACCAACTCAAAAAGGATACCCTATCCCCACATTGTAAATAACCGGCTCCCGGTCCGTGCCAAAAGGTTTGAAGAACCTGAACCGGTTGATCATCAGCCGGTCGCCTTCGTCGCGGCCCGGGTCGTACACCTTGATGCCCGCATCGAGACGGAGCACGAGGAAGGTGAAGTCGAAGCGAAGTCCGAACCCGGTACCAACGCCAAACTGTTTATAGAATTCTTTTACTTTAAACTTGGTGCTGCCATCCCATGTTGCAGTAGCCTCCGATGCAGATGTTGGCGCAGGAGTTTCGGCGAAGGACCATACGTTGCCTGCATCTACGAATACCGCGCCATTCACAAACCCGAAAAGTTTCTTTCGCACTTCGAGACTTCCTTCCAGCAACACCTGACCAGGCTTTTCAAATCGATAGTCGAATAGTCCATCCTTGTCCGGATTGAGGGAGAGTTGGGGCGGGTACGTGCCTACACCCAAACGGCGCGGCCGCCATGCCCTTACACTGTTGCTTCCACCTGCGAAGAAGAATTTTTCGTATGGCAATGTATGGTTGTCACCGTAGGAATATCCGACACCTGAATTAAACCGGAATGCAAGCACCGTGTGCTTGTTCATCACCTTAATGCGACGATAGTCGAGGCTGAGCCTGATATACTTGTACAATTCAAGTCCCTCTTTCTTAATGAACTCTGGCTCCACGAAGTTGAAGAACGTACCACCACTTTCGGCTGCAGCCCTCACGAAGAATGAATTGCTCTCGGTGTTACCGTAGTTCTTCGGATTCCAGATCACCTGGAAGATCATACTGCTGACAAATGAAGGTTTGAATGAATTCCTCAGGTTGTTTCCCTGTTCAAGGTAAAGCGCATTGAGCAATGAGTCGAATGAATTGGCTTTACTCGACCGGATGACGTTCAGGTTGTTGAGGGTAAAAGAATACTGCGTCTTCCTTGGGTTCTCCCAGTTGTATGTATTCGACACGGTGACGATCGAGCGCGTGTATTCGGGTCGGTCGGTATAGGTGTAACCGGCCAACAGTTTCGTTCGTGGGTTCAGTCGTCCGAGTTTATAAGATGAATTGTGAGCGAATGGGAGCAGGAACTGGGGGAATGTAATGCTGGCATTGCTGTTGGCTTCAGTGCTTCGGTAAATGTTGCCGATGGCTGTAGCCGAAGCCACACCTTCGAAGCCGAATCGCCCTGTAAGTTCGAATGTCTCCAGCCCGCGGAAAATGTTCCTCTTCTTGAACGAGAGCGAATAATACGGACCCGGGAACCCTTGTGTGAGACTTACCCCGGCCTCATTCGACCACGCATAACGGTCGAGAGGACTAGTGAAAATACTCGCAATGAAACGGCCACCGGAGGTATCGTAGTTTACGTTCACAAATTTGAACACGTCGAGGTTCGCCAGCTGCCTTTGCGTGTCGAATGTTTTCGTGCGACTATAAAGACTGTCTTTGGTAATGAAGATACGTTGACTAAGAATCCGTTCGCTATACAGGTCGGTGTAGTAGCTGAATGTAATATCGCGGTACACTTTTGTGAAACGTTTTACAGTTGGAGGTATCTGTATCCCCGCATCCGGCTGTATCGCAACAGAGTCGACGACAAACTGCTTGTGGTAGTCTCTTCGTGCCGGGTTGTTGATCTTTAACAGTACAGCGATCAGGTGCGGCGCCTTGTACGAAGTATCGACATCAAAGTCGATGTATTGCCTGCTGAAATCGTAATACCCGTTGTCTTTCAACATCAGGTCGATGCGTTCTCTCTCACCGGCAATCTTTGTCTGCTCATACGGCGCACCTCTCTGGATCAAACTTTTTCTCTCATTGTTCTTTACATATTTAAGAACTGTTGTGTCGGGGATCTGGTAGATCAGTGTGTCGTAACGGTAACGTGGACCCGGATTGATGTTGTAAACAACAGTTACCGTTTTGAGAAACATCTTCGGTGTGGCCGTCACCTCGTTCAGAAAGTAGCCTTTATTGAACAGGTAGTCGTTGATGCGTTCAGTGCTCAATCGCATGGCTGCTGTGTCGAATACAGCAGCGGGTTCGCCCCACTGCATGAGCAGGTTTCCGTTTTCTATTTTTGTATTGAGAGCATCGAGTTTCTTCTGCTTCCGGAATTGCAACGACGTCTTCTTCTTCGGATCCTTTGCCTGGTCGATCTTACGGTCGAATTTCTTTTCCACAGCCTCTTTCTTCCGGATGAAGGCATCCTTGCTTGATTTCGAAGCGGGGTCGTTGAAGCGTCTCAGGCCGGGGTAGTACATCCAGACCAGGTAATGCCCGGTAAGTCCAAGCAGCTTCCGGTTGGGCTTTTGTACATACAGGTCCGACATCCCTTCAGTGCTCAGGCCCTTTGGAGCCTTTGTGTACTGCCGGTTGAGGAGCTTTTGATCGCCTTCAAGGTATTTGGTTCCAAGGCAACCTGTGAGGAGCATAGGGAGGACCAGCAGGAACGTCGCTTTCGCAAGGCTCCGGCGACTGAAAGCCACCTTCGCAGAGCTACGGTGGCTGAAAGAAATTTCTCTAATTTTCGTCCTGCTATAATCCACTATGATCTCAAAAGCCAAGGCCAAATACATCAAATCCCTGCAAGTAAAGAAATACCGAAAACAGGAACAATCGTTCGTGGTAGAAGGTGAAAAGGGTGTTATTGAGCTTCTTGGCTCCGGTTTTACGACCAACATCGTCTGTGCGACGAAAGACTTCCTCGACCGTCATTATGAAAACATTGGGAGCGCCACCGAAGTTATCGAGGTTTCACCCTCAGAACTGGAGTCGATTGGCTCGGTTGAAACCAACGACTCCGCGCTGGCTGTGGCGGCCATGAAACCAGAAACACCGCCTGTAATCGGTTCCACCGGGTATGCGTTGGTGCTCGATGACATTCGCGACCCCGGCAATCTCGGGACGATCATCCGGACGGCTGACTGGTATGGAATAAAGAACATTATTGCTTCGGAAGAGACAGCAGACTTCTACAACCCGAAAGTAATACGATCAACGATGGGCTCATTCACCAGGGTAAGTGTGTTTTATACACCACTGGAGGACTTCATTCGAAGCTTAAAGTTGCCTGTTTACGGCACATATCTCGGAGGTGAGAAAGTCCACCAGGTAAAGTTTGCACCGGGTGGGTTGATCGTCATCGGAAACGAATCGAATGGAATTTCACAGGCGGTTGAGAAGCTTGTTACTCAAAAGATCACCATTCCGAAGTTTGGAAAGGCGGAGTCGCTGAACGCCAGCATAGCCACCGGAATCATCCTCGACAACCTGGCGCGAAATTCCGGATAGTGAGGTTTTAGAAGCTTCTGTTCCTTGAGAACCTTTAGAAAAACCTGCCACTATCGTTAGTGGCTTCCTCGGCGATCTTATCGGAGTTCTCTCTTCCTAAATACTGGTCGATCATGAAGTGCCCGAAGTAGATCAGCGGTGTAAGGAGTATAGCTATTGCGAATTTGTAGATGTAGTTGGTAACTGCGATGCCTGTCTGCACCTGGCCGGTTCCAAAGGCCATGTATATTACCAGAAAACTATCGATCGCTTGTGAGATCAGTGTAGAGCCGGTTGCTCTCACCCAGAGCATTTTGGAGCCGGTGAGTTTCTTCAGTTTCTGAAAGAAGAATGCGTCGACAAGTTGCCCGATGAGAAACGCTGTGAGTGATGCGATGATAATGCGCTGGCCCTGACCGAATATCTTGTTGAACGCATAGTCCATGTTGAAGTAGTTGCCGGCGTCGTCTTTGTTGTAGGTGTCGAGCCAGAACTGTGCGGGAGGAAGATCGATCGTGATGAAGATGACCAGGAATGTGTAAGCAAGCAGTATAGCAGTGAAGTAGCTGATGCGTTTAACGCCCGGTCTTCCGAAGTATTCATTGATGAGATCACTCGTGATAAAAACAACCGGCCATATCACCGCGCCTGCGGTCAGGTTGAAGTCGTAGATATTTCCGAAGAGGGTCATCCGGGCGGGTTCAAGGCCGAGTGTCTGTTCCCCTGAAAATATCTTTACGCCGATCATTTCGGCAACGAGTGCGTTGGTGATGAAGATCCCGCAGAGGATAACGAACAGACGGTTCTTCTTTTGGTCGAGAGAAGGCATAATAGTGAAAAGATAAAAGTTAAAAACTAAAAGTTAAGGCACCAGGTCACCATTTAACTTCAGGTATCCAACTTTTATCTTTTAGTTTTTAACTTTTAACTTCGATTGTGTTGAGTTCTATTGCCAACTCTGTGTTGGTAAAGATCGCCCTGGCCTCCTGTAACAAGCCATCCAATTCCCTGTATCGTGCAGAATAGTGACCAATGAGCAGTTTTTTTGCGTGAACCATCTGTGCGATCCTGGCCGCCTCCGCAGCTGTGCTGTGAAGTGTATCATGTGCCTTCACTCTTTCTTCTTCCATGAAGGTCGCCTCGTGATATAACAGATCAACATCCTTGATGTACCTGGTCAGCTCAGGGAACAGTGCGGTGTCGGAACAATAAGCATACGACAACGAGGGACGCGGTGCCAACGTGAAGTCTTCATTCTTGTACAGCAGATGCCCACTCTCATCATGGACATCATTGCCCAATTTTAATTGTGCGATGTACTGAAGTTTCATATCCGGCGGTAACCTGTCTTTGTCAATACGACGTGGCTTTGGTTTTTCTTTGAAAAAGAAACCGGAACACGCCAGCCTGTGCACCAATGGAAAAGCCTCCACCGTAAGATTATCGTCTTCGAATATCAGTTCATGTTTACCCGGTATGAGTTCATGAAAATGAAGCCGGTAATTCAACACTGAGTGTGAGTAACGGAGTTGTGTGAGTATGATCTCATCAAGACCGCGATGGGAGTAGATGTGAAGGTCACTCTCGCGATGATTGAGATGCATGGTAAACAACAGGCCCATGAGGCCCAGGTAGTGATCACCATGTAAATGACTTATGAAGATGTGCCCGATCCTGTGGGTGCTTATGCTGGTCTTCGCGAGCTGCAGTTGTGCGCCCTCGCCACAGTCAATAAGGAAGTGACGATTTTGTATGGTCAGGTATTGCGCCGAGGTCAGACGGCCGTAGGCGGGTATCGCGCCGCTTGCTCCAAGTATGGTCAGTTGAAACACATGCACGTTGTTTGAGCGGGTCGCGTCTCGCCATATTATAGCCGGCTCTTCGTAGCCTGGGACGCGATGACGTTACTCGCCGTCCTTCATATCTTTTTCAATCTCGTGCATGAAAACAGCATCGATGGCCTCTTCCACCGAGGGAAGAATGTTCAGCACGCTGTCGAGCTGCGAGATACGGATCAGTTTCATTGTGTGATCGGACAGGCAGGACAGAATAAAAATGCCGCCGTCTTCCTGGAATATCCTGTTGCCAACCAACAAGGCACTGAGCCCGGATGAATCTGTGTACTTGACTTCAGTGAGATCGAGAATAATATTCCGGGTTCCTTCGGCGTGTAACGTAACCATTTCAGACTTCAGATTAGGAGCGATGCTCGAATCCATTTTCTCTTCATGGAGGCGGAGCAGTGTGTACTTCTCCTGTTTGTCAATGGTATACTTCATAGAACAGTGATTAT
>WUUC01062216.1_pt1 | contig 11707 bp, 9 predicted proteins | sample 6278441 | NCBI WGS metagenome assembly WUUC01 (sample SAMN13675441, study PRJNA597444) | soil metagenome | isolation source: soil | place: USA: Washington | collected 2017-10 | reverse complement strand
GCCACGGCGACCTGATCGTGATGGGCGGCTCCTGCCAGCGCACCTGGGAGCACGCGATCCCGAAGACGGCACGTCCGGTCGGTCCCCGGGTGAGCGTGCAGTTCCGCCCCGTCGGGGTCAGGTGACCCGGTAGCGGTCGACGAGCGTGTCGAGCAGCGCGTCGAGGGCGTCGTCGTGACGCTGCCGCGCAGGGTCCTCGTCATACCAGGCCACGATCTCCCGCGCGCCCTGCTCAAACGGGATCTTCGCCACATAGTCCGGCACCACGCCGCGCAGCTTGGAGTTGTCGAAGACCATCGAGTGGGCCTTGTCGCCGAGCAGCCCGGCGCCCCAGTCGGGGTCGGCGGCCGCGATCACGGCCGACGGCACGTGCACGATGCGCGCCTCGGCGCCGAGCGCCGCGGCGAACGTGTCGGCGATCTGGTTCCAGGTCAGCACGTCGTCGGAGGTGATGTGGAAGACGTCGCCGACCGTGCGGGGGTGACCCAGCAGCGGCACGAACCCGGCGGCGAAGTCGACGTGATGGGTGAGCGTCCACAACGACGTACCGTCGCCGTGCACCACGATCTCCCTGCCCTGCCGCATCCGGCCCAGCGTGGTCCAGCCGCCGTGCAGCGGGATGCTGGTCCGGTCGTACGTGTGTGAGGGGCGCACGATCGTCGCCGGGAAGCCGTCCTCCCGGTACGCGGACACCAGCAGGTCCTCGCAGGCGATCTTGTCGCGGGAGTACCGCCAGTAGGGATTGCGCAACGGCGTCGACTCGACGACCGGCACCCGGGCCGGCGGGGTCTGGTAGGCCGACGCGGAACTGATGAAGACGTACTGCCCGGTGCGGCCCCGGAACATGTCGATGTCGGCCTGCACGTGCTGCGGTGTGTACGCGACCCAGTCCACGACGGCGTCGAACTCCCGCGCGCCCAGCGCCTCCCGCACCGAACCGGGGTCGCGGATGTCCCCTCGCAGCACCGTGGCCCCGGCCGGTAGCGGCCGGTCCCGGCTGCTGCCCCGGTTGAGGACGAACAGGTCGATCCCCCGCTCCACAGCCAGCTCGGAACACGCGGAACTGATGATCCCGCTACCGCCGATGAACAGCACTTTCAACGCAGCCATACGCACACGCTAGACGATCTATCCCCGAGCCTCCGGGCCGGGCGGGCGATCATGGACTCTGATAGGTGGTCGAGTTTCGGTCTCGACGATTGGCTGTGCGGCCGGCCCGGCCGCCGCCAGCCCCAGAAGGACGACAATGGCCAGGTCGTCGGGCACCTGATCGGCAAGCTGGTCGGGCCCGACCCGATCCGGCTCGCCCGGTGCGCGGTCCTGGAGAGCATCCGGATCGAGCCGGCCACGCGCGGTCGGGGCGCGGGCAGCCGGCTCGTGGCGGCGTTCTTCGCCTGGGCCCGCGCGCACGACGCGCGGTACGCCAGCGTGACGGCCTTCGCCGCCAACGACGGCGCCCAACGCTTCTACCGCCGGCACGGCTTCACCCCGAGCAGCGTGACCATGCGCACCGCGCTGTAACCCGGCGCCACCACCGGCCTGCGCCACCACCGGCCGGCGCCACCTCAACCGGCGACCACCCCAACCGGCGACCACCCCAACCGGCGACCACCCCAACCGGCGACCACCCCAACCGGCGGCGGCACTGTCAGTCGGGCAGCATCGGCATGGTCATGCCCTGGTCGCGGCCGAGAAGCACGGCGCGGGTCACCGCGGTCCCGCCGAACCGGTCGCGCACCGCGTCGACGGCGGCGTCGAGTTCGCTGCCGTCGTGCGCGTCGAACGGGAGCGTGAGCTGGACGTAGCCGCCGCGGTCGAAGTTGCCCACGGCGACCCCGACGAGGGTGACCCCGCGCGTCTGGATCATGGGTAGCGCGGCCACGAGCAACCGGCGGGCGGCGTCGAGCAGGGTCTGCGTGTGGGACGTGGCCCGGACCAGCGTGTGCGAGCGGGTCGCCCGCGAGAAGTCGTCGAAGCGCAGCCGGAGCGTGACGGTGCGGCCGGCCCGCCCGGCCTTGCGCATCCGTCGGGTGACGCGGTCGACGAGGCCGGCGAGCACGGCGTCAAGCTCCTGCGGCGTGCGTGGCCGCCGACCGAGCGCCTCCTGCGAACCGATGGACCGGCGCCGGCGGCCCACCTGTACCGGACGGGGGTCCCGGTTGTGCGCCAGCGCGTGCAGGTGGCGGCCGGCGGCCTGGCCGAGCAGTGAGATCAGGGCCGCCTCGCCGAGGCCGGCCACCTTCCCGACCGTGCGGATGCCGCGCTCCCGCAGCTTGCCGGCGGTGATCGGGCCGACGCCCCACAGCCGCTCCACCGGCAGCGGGTGGAGGAACTCCAGTTCGCCGTCGGTCGGCACGATCAGCAGCCCGTCCGGCTTGGCGACGCCGCTGGCGACCTTGGCGAGGAACTTCGTGCGGGCGACCCCGACGGTGATGGGCAGGCCGACCCGCTCGCGCACGTCTGCGCGGAGCCGGGTCGCGATCTCGCTGGGCTCGCCGGCGATGCGGCGCAGGCCGCCGACCTCAAGGAACGCCTCGTCGATCGATATCCCTTCGACGAGCGGTGTGGTGTGCTCGAACACCTCGAACACGGCCCGGCTGGCCGCGGTGTAGGCCGACATGCGCGGCGGGACCACGATGGCGCGGGGGCACAGCAGCCGGGCCTGGCGGCCGCCCATCGCCGTGCGCACCCCGCACGCCTTGGCCTCGTAGCTGGCCGCGAGGACCACGCCCGCCCCGACGATCACCGGCCGCCCGCGCAACCGCGGGTCGTCGCGCTGCTCGACCGAGGCGTAGAACGCGTCCAGGTCGGCGTGCAGGATGGTGCCCTCCCTCGACACGTAGGCATCATCGCACACCTGTGCTAATTTGTGGATCGTGACACCACAGGTGGGCCGGTCGGTCGGGGCCGGATCAGTCGGACCAGGTGCCGACCAGGCCGCCCATGATCACTACCTGGTTGATCGGGTCCCACAGGAGCACCGCGTCGCGGCGGAACAGTGCCGCCAGCGTGGCGGCCGCCGCCGGGCTCGGGCTGATGAAGTGCCGCTGCTCGTCCTCGGTGACCAGCATGAACCGGAACGTGCCGTCGCCACCCTCCGGACCCGCCTCCCAGTTGCCGTTGACCGTGACGACACGTTTGGTCTGTGCGCTCGCGCCTGCCATGCCCCGAGTATCGGGCAGCGCGGACGCCAGGCGGGACGCGACGGTCGCACCGAACACAGTCCCAAACCCGTCAAAATCTGGTAGGGCGGATTTGTCGATACTCTACGCATTCCGCACCCGCGCAATACGCTGGCATTGCAGGCTAGGGTGCTGACGCAAATTCATGTCCGTTATTCTTCGACCGCACGACAGAAGCGGTGCGGGGAAACCGACCAGGCGACGCCCCCCGGCCGCCAGAGTTGTCCGCAAGGGAAAACCCTTGCGTCGTGTTCAAGGAGGAATGCGTGCGGAAGCTATTCATCCCGGTCGTCGCGATGCTGGTCATCGCGATCACGCCGGCACCTGCTTTAGCAGTCGACGACATCAATTCCAAACGGCTCCGCGACGCCGTGACCGTCGGTGGCATCATGAGCCACGAAAGGGTTCTGCAGCGGATCGCCAACCAGAATGGCGGCACCCGCGCATCCGGCACACCCGGTTATGACGCCTCCGCGGCATACGTCAAGCGCGTGCTGCGCGACGCCGGCTATCGGGTCAGCGAGCAGGAGTTCACGTTCCCGTTCTACCGCGAATTGGGCCCGGCCTCGCTGCGTCAGGTCTCCCCGAACAGCGTCACCTACCAGACGGGCACCTTCGACTTCTCCGGCAGCGGCACCGTCACCGGCACCGTGGTGCCGACCAACGACATCCTGGTCCCGCCGCCCGCGGCGCCCGGTTCGACGTCCGGGTGCGAGGCGGAGGACTTCACGCCGGCCTCGGCCACCGAGCCGCAGATCGCCCTCATCCAGCGCGGCACCTGCTTCTTCGAGATCAAGGCGGCCAACGCGCAGGCGGCCGGCTACGACGCCGTGATCTTCTTCAACGAGGGCCAGCCCGGCCGTGACGCGCTGTTCGTCGGCTCGGCGAGCCGTCCGTTCACCATCCCGCTGGTGGGTCTGAGCTTCGCCGACGGCGCCGCGCTCTACGCGTCGGCCCAGGCCGGCCCGACGGTCGTGAGCGTGACGACCAACACCGAGACCAACGCGAACGCCCGCACGACCAACGTCATCGCCGACTCCCGTGACGGCAACCCCGACAAGGTGCTGGTCGTCGGCGCGCACCTCGACTCGGTGGTGCCCGGTCCCGGCATCAACGACAACGGCAGCGGCACCGCGGCGATCCTGGAGATCGCCGTACAGATGGCGAAGCTGAAGATCAAGCCGCGGCAGAAACTGCGCTTCGCGTTCTGGGGCGCCGAGGAGGTCGGCCTGCTCGGCTCGGAACACTATGTCGAGAACCTGACCGACACCCAGCTCACGAAGATCTTCGCCAATCTCAACTTCGACATGGTGGGCTCTCCCAACTTCGTCCGGTTCGTGTATGACGGTGACGGCTCGGCCACCGGCACCGCCGGACCGCCGGGGTCGGCGGAGATCGAGACGATCTTCAACCAGTACTACGCCGGTCAGGGCCTGCCGGTTGAGGCGACCGCGTTCAACGGCCGGTCCGACTACGGCCCGTTCATCGCGGTCGGCATCCCCGCCGGCGGCCTGTTCAGCGGCGCCGAGGGGATCAAGACGCCGGCCCAGGCGGCGGTGTACGGCGGCACGGCCGGTGTCGCCTTCGACCCGTGCTACCACCAGGCCTGCGACACGATCAACAACGTGAACACCACCGCGCTCTTCCAGCTTGGCGACGGGGCCGCCCACGCGGTGCTGACCCTGGCCATGACCAAGACCGGGTTCTTCCCGGACGGTAGCCTGCGCGCCCGCTCCGCCCCGCCCAGCTTCGACTACCGCGGTTCACACGCGGTCCGCTAGGCGTAGCAACCGCACCACCGTCGCGATCTCGGACGTTCCGGTAGGTCACCAGACCCGCCGGAGGGTCCGCGGTCGCGACGGGCACTACCTCGGTACACACCCCGGTACCCCCCTCCGAGGAGCCCCCCGTGACGTCCGTCCTCAGCCGGCGCGCGATCCGCGCCGTCGCCACCGCCCTCCTATCGACCGCGACCGTCGCCGGCATGGGCGGCGCCGCAGCCGCCGCGCCGAAAGCCGCCGCCCCGAGTGCCGCCGCGCCGACGCCGGCCGCGACCCTGCTCGCCGCCCCCGACATCCCCCTGGCCGGTGTCAAGGCGCACCTCATCCAGTTGCAGTCCATCGCGACCGCCAACGGCGGCAACCGCGCCCACGGCCGGACCGGCTACCGCGCCTCCCTCGACTACATCCAGGCCCAGCTCAACGCCGTCGGCTTCACCACGACCGTGCAGTCGTTCGTGACCAGCGGAGCGACCGGATTCAACCTCATCGCCGACTGGCCGGGGGGCGACCCCAACCAGGTCCTCATGGTCGGCGCCCACCTCGACAGCGTGGCCGCCGGGCCCGGCATCAACGACAACGGTTCCGGCTCGGCCGCGATCCTGGAGGTCGCGAAGGCCGTGCCGGCCAGCGGCTTCACCCCCCAGAAGCACCTGCGCTTCGCGTGGTGGGGCGCCGAGGAACTCGGGCTGCGCGGTTCGCAGTTCTACGTCAGCAACCTGCCCGCGGCCGAACGCGCCCGGATCAAGGGGTACCTCAACTTCGACATGGTCGGCTCTCCCAACGCCGGCTACTTCGTCTATGACGGCGACAACTCGGCCGGCACCGGTGCCGGACCCGGACCCGCCGGCTCGACCGAGATCGAAGCGGTGATCCGGCAGCACTTCACCTCCATCGGAGTGCCCATGGAGGACACCGACTTCGACGGTCGCTCCGACTACGGACCGTTCATCAGCGTCGGCATCGCGGCGGGCGGCACCTTCACCGGTGCCGAGGGCACCAAGAGCAGCGCCCAGGCCACCAAGTGGGGCGGCACGGCGGGACAGGCGTTCGACCCGTGCTACCACCGCGCCTGCGACACCAGCACGAACATCAACGACACCGCGCTGAACCGCAACGCCGACGCCATCGCGCACGCCGTGTGGACCCTGTCGGCCGCGCCGCCGCCCAGCGAGACCGTCTTCTTCGACAACTTCGAGACCGCCGGCGGCTGGGTGATCAACCCCAACGGCACCGACACGGCCACGACCGGGGCCTGGCAGCGCGGCGACCCGGGGGCCACGACCTCCGGCGGCGTGACAACCCAGTTGGGTACCACGGTGAGCGGCGTCAACGACCTCGTCACGGGCGCTGCCGCGGGCACCTCGGCCGGGGCGTTCGACCTCGACGGCGGGGTGTCCAGCGCGCAGAGCCCGACCATCGCGCTGCCGGCCGGCGCCACGCTGCAGCTCACGTTCTCCTGGTACCTGGCCCACCTGAACAACTCCAGCAGCGCCGACTACCTGCGGGTACGCGTCGTGGGTACCACCACGACGACAGTGTTGAACGTGGTGGGTGCCGCGAGCAACCGGGGCGCCGCGTGGGCGTCCGCGTCGGTCAACATTTCGGCGCACGCCGGCCAGACCGTGCGCATCGTGGTCGACGCGGCCGACGCCAGCGGTGCCAGCCTCGTCGAGGCGGCGGTTGACGACGTCCACGTCAGCCGTACCCTCTGACCCTTCGGATCCGGGACGCTGGCCACCGCTTCGGCGGTGGCCAGCGTGGTTCAGTCGGCCGGCAGGTGACCGGCGGCGGTGTGCAGCGACGCGCGGTCGGCCGCCGCCCGGCCCGAGGCCCAACCCTCTCGGTCGCGGATGGTCACCGAGCGGGAGATCCGGTCGGGGAACCGGTCGTCGAGCAGCTTCTGGACCGCTTCCTCCCGGGCGGCGAGCACCGGCAGCAGCGCCGGCCCGGCAGCACCGTCGGGGCCGAGGAGTGAGCTTGCGAGCCCCGCAGGCCCGACCCAGCCAGCTCCGTCGGGGCTCGGCGTCCCGACGGCGTCCCGGGTCGCCTCGGCGGCGACGCCGCGCAGCCGCTCGCCGATCCGCACCGCGAACGCCGACAGGAACGCCTGGCGGAACGAACGGGTGCGCGACTGCCCGAACGCGTCCCGGCGCGACCCGGCCCGCGTCATCGCGGTGGTGGCCTGCACGAGCAGCGAGGTGTACAGCATCTCGACCGCGCGTAGGTCGGCGTCGAAGCCGAAGACCGTGGTCACGGCGAACTCCGGGCACCACACCGTGCGGCACCGGTTGGCGCTGGCCACGTGGTGCAGCAGCGAGCTTTTGGCCTCCGGATACGGCCGGTCGATGCCGATCCGGCAGCCGGCCGGCTCCTCCCGGGTCGCGCCGGTGGCCGCGAGGAGCGCCGCGTCGATGCTGTGCCGGGCGATCAGCTCCTGCGCCTTGGCGGTGAACGCCTCGGCCTCCTCCGGGAACTCGGTCGACTCCGCCTTGGCCAGCAGCGCCCTGATCCGGTTGAGCATGCGCGGTTCGGGCGCGCTGCCCCCCGCCGGCGGCTGCCGCGTCCCGGCGCCCGGCAACGGGCCGAGCAGCTCGATGCGGGGCAGCCGTTCGAGCAGGTGCCGCAGGTCGATCACGGCCTCGATCGCGTCCGCCCGGTCGACGCCCGCCCGCTCGGCCCACCGGTCCAGGTACTCGTCATCGCGCTCCCACCACACCACGGCACCGATCGACCGGACCTGCTCGTCCCAGCGCCGATCGACGGTCACGGCCGGGTAGGCACGCATCTGGGCGGCGATCACATCCGTCAGCATCCGGACCGGCAGCTCACCCACCCGGCGTCCCGCCTCGCGGGTGAGGTCGGCCGGCTGCCAGCCCCGGCTCCAGGTGAGCGCGGCCAGGCGCTGGAGGTTGCCCAGTAGCAGCCGGTTGACCAGTCGTCGCTGCTCCGGCGCGCCGAACCGCGCGACGAGCGCGCCGATCCGCTGCCGCACGGCTTCCTCGTTCTGGAGTGCTCGGAACAGAACCGCGTCCGCGACGATCGACTCGATCCGCTCCTCCGGACCCAACGGCGGTGGGCCCGCCTGCCCGGGCACGCGTCCGGAGGCGTGGCCCGGCGCGCCGCCGGCCGGGCTCCCCCAGCCGGCCTGTCGCTTCTGGTCACGAGACTTCTGCTTGGCCTTGCGGCGCTCCCGGTTGCGGACTCCCACGATGCCACCTCCCCACGACTCGTGGCAGCCTGCCAGACCGCCGCCCGGCCGGTCATCCCGACGCGCCGGGGGTCACCCGATGCGAGGGGGTGACCGGACTCTGAGCGGACTCTGAGCGCCGCCACGCATCATCGATGGCGCCCGCGTCGCAGGCGTGACGATGATCACGCGGTTCGAGAGGTGTCGATGTGTCCAGGTCCGTGCGGATACCGATGGAGGGCCCGCGCCTGGGCGACCAGGAACCGATCGTGTTGATGCCGGCTGCGCTCGACCCCGACGGGCCACTCGCGGACGCTCTCGGCGCGCTCGACCGGCCGGATCGGCGCGGTCAGGTCGCGGCGGCCATCAGGCAGGCCGAGCGGAGCCTGTCGAACCTCCACAGTGGAAAGACGGCCACCGAGATCGGCCGGATGCTCGGCACGGACGCCGCGACGTCCAGGCGTGGCGGCGCCGTCCGGAAGGGCCGAGGAGGTAACCGGTCGCTCAGGAGCCTCCGCCGGGCAGGCCGCTCGCCAGCCGGTAGTACGCCTGGTTCCACCGCACCTGGTCGGCGAAGCGGGCCGTCGTGGTGTCGCGGTCGATGACTAGCAACTCCGTGTGCAGCATGTGCGCGAAGTCGGTGATCGTCTCGGTCGGCACCGCCTGGGTCAGGACCGTGTGGTGCGGGCCGCCGGCGGTCAGCCAGGACTCCGCGGAGGTTGACAGGCTGGGGCTCGGCTTCCAGACCGCACGCGCGACCGGCAGCCGGGGCAGCGGCTCGTCGGGCGGCACGACCTCGATCTCGTTGAGCACCAGGCGGAACCGGTCGCCCAGATCGGCCATGCCCAACACGAGGCCCGGCCCGGGCGCGGCGTCGAAGACGAGCCGTACCGGGTCTTCCCGGTTGCCGATCGACAGCGGGTGGATCTCGCACGACGGGCGGCCGGCCGCGATCGTCGGACAGACCTCCAGCATGTGCGCGCCGAGGATCTTCGGCTCGCCGGGGGCGAAGTGGTAGGTGTAGTCCTCCATGAACGACGTGCCCAGGCTCGACCGGGCGCCCATCGACTTCACGGCGGCCACGATCGTCGAGGTCTTCCAGTCACCCTCGCCGCCGAAGCCGTATCCATCGGCCATCAGCCGCTGGACCGCGAGGCCCGGAAGCTGGCGCAGCCCGCCGAGGTCCTCGAAGTTGGTGGTGAACGCGCCGAATCCGCCGCCCTGCAGGAACTCGCGCAGCCCCGCCTCGATGCGGGCGGCGTAGCGCAGCGACTCGTGCCGCGCACCGTCCTTGCGCAACTCCGCGACGAGGGAGTACGCGTCGGTGTACTCCTCGACGAGGGCGTCGATCGCCTTGTCTTCCACGGCATCGACGACCGCGACCAGGTCGTTGACGCCGTAGGTGTTGACCGACACCCCGAATCGCAACTCGGCCTCGACCTTGTCGCCTTCGGTCACCGCCACGTCGCGCATGTTGTCGCCGAAGCGGGCCAGCCGGAGCGTGCGCAGGCACGCGTATCCCCGCGCGGCGTCGGCCCAGCCGGCGATCCGCCGCAGCAGCACCGGATCGGACACGTGCCCCGCCACGGTCTTACGTGCCACGCCCATGCGGGTCTGGATGAACCCGAACTCCCGGTCGCCGTGGGCGGCCTGGTTGAGGTTCATGAAGTCCATGTCGATGGACTCCCACGGCAACGCGGCGTTGACCTGCGTGTGCAGGTGGAGCATGGGCTTCTGCAGGGCGCCGAGGCCGCTGATCCACATCTTGGCCGGTGAAAACGTATGCATCCAGGTGATGACGCCGATGCACTCCGGACTGGAGTTGGCCTCGATCATCACTTGGCGGATCGCCACGGTGTCGGTCAGCACCGGCTTCCACACGACCTCGGCCGCGATCTCGGCGCACGCGTCGAGCGCCCGCTGGATCTCCCGCGACTGGTCGGCGACCTGGTTCAGCGTCTCGGGACCGTAGAGCCCCTGGCTGCCGGTGAGGAACCAGATCTGCTGGCGCGTCGCTGCGCTCACCGTTCGGCCCGACCCGCGTCGACGCCACCGGCGGCCGTGTCCGCGCCCGGCGGGGTCCGATCGACCAATGACCTGCGGCTGTCCACGTCGAGTGACATGCGAGCTTCCTCCCTGTGGCGTTGGTCGGAGCGGGTCATTAACCGAGGTACGGGGCGCATCGAGATGTGAACGCTAACACACGTCGCCTGCCCGGAGTTGTCTGTGAAGTGTGCCGGGAACAGTAAAGTCCGTCGCCCTTCGCTGTCAACGCTGCGCAATCCAGGACGCCGACAGCGTCTCGACCCGCCCGTCCTACAGCATCTCGACCCGTCCGGTGTCCACGTCGTAGACGGCGCCGACGACCCGGACCGGGCCGGTGCGGGACCGCTCGCGACCGCCGGCACCGCCCCCGCCGGCGAACCCGCCGAGGCTGCCGCGCAGCGCGTCGGCCGTGCGCGTCACGTGCCGGCGGGCCACCCGTTCCGGGTGGTCGCGCCCGTTCGCGTCGGCGCCGGTGATCGAGCGGCCGATCTCGTCGAACACGAACCCGACGGACCCCGGCACCCGCCGGCCGTTGCGGTACGCGGCGACCGCGGCGGCCACGGCGGCGCACCGGGTGTGCCCCAGCACCACGACCAGCCGCACGCCGAAGGCGCCGATCGCCAGTTCCACCGACGCGTGAGTGGCCCGGTCCACGACGTGGCCGGCCGAACGGGCCACGCACAACGCGCCGAAGTCCTGGTCGAAGACGGCTTCCACCGGTACCCGCGCGTCCATGCAACCCACGATGGTCGCGCCCGGCCGCGGCGCCCGCGCGGCCGCCAGCGCGGCACCGACCCGATGGCCGTGGCTGGGGCTACCGGCCGCGAACCGGCGGTTTCCCGCGACCAGCGCCGCGAGCGCCGCGTCCGGATCGGCCGGATCCGGCGCGGTCGGGTGGGCACCCGCGCCGCTCGCGGGAGCGAAGGCGGGCAGCGGCACGGTCGGCGGCGCGGTCGGATCTGGCAGCATCGGGAACACGCAAACAGGATGCGGCCATCACCGCCCGTCCGGCAGCGGTACAGGTCACAAGATCGCCGTGCGGGCCCGTGCGGCCGGCCGGCGTTAGTCTGTCGTGATGGTCACCCGAGACGCGGCGGCGCTGGACGGATGGTTCGAGCGGTACCTGGGTGCCGGATTCTCCGGTCTGATCGCCATCGCCGACGGCGCCGACGTGGTGGCCTGGCGGGCCGCCGGAGACGCCCACCGCGGCGAGTCGATCCCGAACGGGCTCGACACCAGATTCCAGGTGGCGTCCGGGGTCAAGGCGTTCACCGGGGTGGCCATCTGCCAGCTCGTCGAGTCGGGCCGGCTGGCCGGCCTCGACACCCGCCTGCGGGACTGCGTCGACCCGGCCCTGCTGGGCCGCCTCGACGAGCGGATCACGATCCACCACCTGCTCACCCACACCTCCGGCATCACCTCGTACTTCAAGGAGGACGTCGAGCCCGACTTCAGTGTGCTGTGGCGGGACCGGCCGGTATACCGGATGTGCGGGCCCCGCGACTTCCTGC
>WUUC01126833.1_pt1 | contig 11708 bp, 12 predicted proteins | sample 6278441 | NCBI WGS metagenome assembly WUUC01 (sample SAMN13675441, study PRJNA597444) | soil metagenome | isolation source: soil | place: USA: Washington | collected 2017-10 | reverse complement strand
TATAAGAGAAAGCTCTGGCGATACCAACGGTTGTTTCGGCCTAAGTCCTACGTTCCATTAGGTTTCCGCGTGTCCCTCGGGCAGATGCCTGAGCAGGCTCCCGCCCACGAGCCGTACACCCTCTCCTTGCTGTTCTTTAGGACGCTGGGATTGCACGCGAAGATGATGCCGACTCGGATTCCGCGGCAGGTCGCGCGAATTCCGTGATATCGCGCCCCGATCGCGATGAACCCTCGCCAGCGTGGACGGCCAGTCGCGAATGTTTTTCCAGACCTGTGGCCGAAAAGGCACCGGCTCGGCAGATTAATGCTTACGCCGTGGCGAGCCCTATTCAAGCAACGGCTCGAAGCGCTCCTCCATCACCTCCACGTCCGCGTGGTCGCGAATCAATAGGCGTGCGCATGCATTCCATCGCAGCAACGCGTCGTCGTTGCCCGGGGGCCTGACGGCTTCCGCGGCCTCGTAATGGCGCATCGCATCGCGGACGGATTCGTGGCCGGCGCCGACCGCTCCAGGTCCGCCGCGACGAATCTTCGCCTTCCCGTGGCGCTCCGCGACGATCCCCGCGTAGTAGGCGCGCTCGTAGGCGCTGGCCAGCCGCGGCAGCACGGCGCGGGCGGCACCAAGGTGACCACCGACACCGTCGTCGAACTGTTCCGTTAACGCGAGCAGCAACGCGATGAGCGCGTCCTGGTTGTCGGGTTCCACCGCGAGCACATCCTCGCAGATGCTTTCCGCCTCGGCGGGCTCGTTCAGGAGGCGGTAGCGCTCGGCCTTCTCGAGCGCACGAGGGATCGCGTCGGTCGTGAGTGGCTTCAAGGTGAGCATGGAACCTCCTGAGGTTTGCGAAATTAGTGATTAGGTGATTCGCGATTAGTGATTGGTGATTGGCCGAACTGAGTTCGGCCTACGTACCGGATTTTCAATCACGAATCGCTAATCACGAATTCACGTTCCGGAAGACCCGCAGGAACCTGCCCAGCGGGTCGTAGAAACGATCGACGACGCGTTCCTTCAGCGGGATGATCGCGTTGTCGGTGATCGCGATGTGCTCCGGGCAGACCTTCGTGCAGCATTTCGTGATGTTGCAGTAGCCCACGCCCTGGGCGTTCTTCAGGTCCCCCAACCGGTCCGCTGTGTCGAGCGGGTGCATCTCCAGCGCAGCGGTCTGCGTCAGGAAGCGCGGACCGATGAACGCGTCGTGCAGATGATGCTCGCGCAGCACGTGGCATACGTCCTGGCAGAGGAAACATTCGATGCACTTGCGGAACTCCTGGACGCGATCGGCCTCCTGCTGCGAGAAGCGCCACGTGCCGTCCTGCGCATCCGGCGGGCGCGGCGCAAACGGCCGAATGCGCTTCTTGACTTCGTAGTTCCACGCGACGTTGGTGACAAGGTCGCGAATGTGCGGGAATGCCCGCATCGGCTCCAGCGTGACGGGGCGATCGAGTCGCAGTGAATTCAGCCGTGTCATGCACATCAGGCGGGGCTTCCCGTCGATCTCGGCCGAGCAGGAGCCACACTTCCCGGCCTTGCAATTCCAGCGGACCGCGAGATCGGGCGCATGTTCGGCCTGGATCTGGTGCACGGCATCGAGCACCACCATGCCCTCGGCGACGTTCGTGAGGTACTCCTGAAACCCGCCCGCGGCGCCATTTCCGCGCCAGATCCGGAACGTCGCCGTGGCCATCAGCCCATCTCCTCGATTGTGCGTTTCAGTTCCAGCGGCATCTCGGGAATCGGCACCTGTGATACCTGCATCGCGCCGTCGGGCCCCTGCCGCACTACCATGTTCACTTTGCCGAGCGCGGCGTCTTTGGCCGGGTAGTCGTCGCGGAAGTGCGCCCCGCGGCTCTCCCGGCGCTCGCGCGCGCAACGCGTGATGGCTTCCGACACGAGCAGCAGGTTGGCAAGGTCCTGCGACGCGTGCCAGCCGGTGTTGTACTCACGATGACCGACGACGCCAACCGCCGCGGCCTCCGCGCGGAGGCGTTCGATCTCACGCATCGCCTCGTCCATCTCCCCTTCCGTCCGGACGATGCCAACGAGGTCTTGCATCATCTGCTGCAGGTCATGCTGGATGGTGTATGGATTGCGCCCCGAGCTGCCGCGCTCGAACGGCGCCAGCGCGCGCGCCTCGGCCGACGCGGCCTGCCGCTCGTCGATGGCAGGCGCGCCGTGTTCGCGTGCGAAGGTCGCCGCATATTCGCCGGCGCGTTTGCCGAAGACGAGCAGGTCGCTCAGCGAGTTGCCGCCGAGCCGGTTTGCCCCATTGATCCCGGCGGCGCATTCGCCTGCGGCAAAAAGTCCGGGCACCCTCGACATCTGCGTGTCCGGGTCCACGCGCACCCCTCCCATCACGTAGTGTGTCGTCGGCCCCACTTCCATGGCTTCGCGGGTGATGTCGATGTCCGCGAGCTGCTTGAACTGGTGATACATGCTCGGGAGCTTGCGACGGATATGGTCTGCGGCGCCGGGCAGCCTCGAGTCGATCCATGCGATGTCGAGGAACACGCCGCCATGCGGGCTGCCCCGGCCCGACTTGATCTCGCGAACGATGCAGCGGGCCACGTGATCGCGCGTGAGCAGCTCCGGCGGCCGTCGGGCCTGGCGATCGCCCTGTGTGTACCGCCAGCCTTCGTCTTCGTTGTCCGCCGTCTGCGCGCGATACGCTTCGGGAATGTCATCGAACATGAAGCGGCGGCGCTCGCTGTTCAGCAGCACGCCGCCCTCGCCGCGGACGCCTTCGGTGACGAGGATCCCGCAGACGCTCGGCGGCCACACCATGCCGGTCGGATGGAACTGGACGTACTCCATGTCCACGAGTTCCGCGCCGGCACGATATGCGAGCGCGTGGCCGTCGCCCGTGTACTCCCAGCTGTTGCTGGTAATGCGATAGGCGCGGCCGATGCCGCCAGTGGCGAGCACGATGGCGCGCGCGCGCAGCACCTTGAAGCGGCCGCGATCGCGATCATAGGCAAATGCCGCGGCAACACGGCCCTCGTCGGTGAGCAGTGCGACGACGGTGCATTCCATGTGCACTTCGACGGCCGAAGCGGCGACACGATCCTGGAGCGTGCGAATGAGCTCGAGCCCGGTGCGGTCCCCGACGTGCGCGAGGCGTGGGTACTTGTGGCCGCCGAAGTTACGCTGGAGGATGCGACCGTCGGCGGTGCGATCGAACACCGCGCCCCAGGCCTCCAGCTCACGTACGCGATCCGGCGCCTCACGGGCGTGCAGTTCCGCCATGCGCCAGTTGTTGACGTATTGGCCGCCGCGCATCGTGTCGGCGAAGTGGACGCGCCAGTTATCGCGATCATCGACGTTCGCAAGCGCCGCCGCGATGCCACCTTCGGCCATCACCGTGTGCGCCTTGCCGAGCAGCGACTTGCACACGATGCCCACCCGCGCGCCGCCCGCGGCCGCCTCGATGGCGGCGCGCAGCCCCGCGCCGCCGGCGCCAATCACGAGCACGTCATGGTCGAACTGGTCGTAAGACGGCATCAATGATCCTGATAACTCCCAACCCCCAAATCCCAACCCCCAGACTTCCAACTTCCAACTCCCAACTCCCGACTCCCGACTCCCAAGTTTCCCGCGCGGGCGCTTGGGGATTGCGAGTTGGTGGTTGGGAGTTGACGCAAACTCTTCAGATCAGCCGTACGTCGGTCCAGATCCCCATCGAGCAGAGGCGAACGTACAGATCGCTGAAGCCGACCCACACGAGACTTGCCCATGCGAATGCCATGTGCCGGCGGTTCAGGCAGGTGGCGCAGCGGTATGCCGTCAGTCGCGAAGGCGACGACAGCTGGTCTCGACACCCTCCGACCAGATGGCGCAGCGAGTGGCAACTCAAGGTATAGCTGCCAAGCAGGACCACGTTGGCGGCAAGCACGAGCGTACCGATGCCGATACCGAACGACGCGCGGCCCGAGGCGTCCTCGAACCACATCGCCTTCCAGGCGTCGTAAGCCAGGATCGCGAGGAACACGAGAGCGAGATAGAGAAAATAACGATGGACGTTCTGCAGGATGAGGGGAAACGCGCTCTCGCCGTGATACCTGTGCCGCGGTTCACCCACGGTGCACGACGGAGGGTCGGCCCAGAGCGCCTTGTAGTAGGCGCCGCGGTAGTAGTAGCAGGTCAATCGGAATCCGGCGGGCGCCCACAGGATGAGAAGCGCGGGCGACCACGGCAGCCAGCCCGGCCAGGCAGCAGGTTTGGCGCCGAACCATGCGTGACCGGAATCGCCGAAGAGCTCCGGCGAATAGAACGGCGAGAGGTAATTGCCGAACGCGTAGTGGGTGCCCTGGAACGCCGCCCACGTGGAGTAGACGACGAAGGCGGACAGGGCGAGGCCGACAGCCAGGGGCTGGAGCCACCAGGCATCACGGCGCGCGGTTCGTCCGAACGGCGCGGGGTCCACCGATACGTGCACGTAGGCCACGGCTGCCCTCCTGGCAGGGCGACGGTACTGCACGCGCCCCGACCCGATATGACTCGCGACGAGGGATCCCGGCGGATGAGGGCGCGATTATACGCCGGTGGCGACAGTTGGGGGATAATCGCCGGGCAAGGAGCGTCCCATGGCCGACATCAAGGCCCAGCAGCAACAGGAGTGCGCTCATCCCGCCTGCAATTGCAAGGTTCCCGCGGGCACCAAGTACTGCAGCGATTACTGCAAGAAGGCGCCGGAGACCGAGTTGCACTGCAACTGCATGCACGCGGGGTGCAGGTAATCAACTGAATTCGGGATTCGTGATGCATGAATCCCGAATCACGAATCCCGAATCGCTAATCGTCAATCGTCAGTGACTTTGTCGTCCAGCGCGTGAGCGTTTTCGACAGAAGCGCGCGGTCCGCCACCTGCTGGTACGCGGCAAAATGCGGTGACGCGCGGTGCGTTTCGAACGCGGCGCTGTCCTTGTACACCTCGTAGAACAACCACTGCGAAGGGTCGCCTTCCTTCTGGCTGACGTCGAAGCGGACACATCCCGGCTCGCGGGTGCGCGCACCGTCAGCGTTGGCCAGGATGGCCCGTTCGAACTCCGCCAGCATCTCGCGGCGGACCGACACGTTCACGAGCACGACCAGCATAGGATCAGGCCCCCTCCTCGGGACACGGCGCGTTGCTGTACCCGGACCGGAACCCCGCGACGACGCCGGTCGCCGGGTCGAAGCGATGGCGCCACACGCAGGCCGTGTCGTTCGCGAGCAGGTGAATGGACACGGACGGCGCGGCAGACACGGTTTTTACGTAATGAATGTCGTCGATCGGCGGCACCAGTGTATAAAACTCACCGGTGTTGACCACCTGTTCGCGCGCGACCGTCAACTGCGCGTGGTGTGCGTCGCGTCCATCATCGAGCCGTCGGTAAATCGTTTCGTGTTGGCGACCGCGATACACGCCGATGACGCCCCACGCCAGGTGATCGTGCACAGGCGTCGAGACGGCGGGTGGAATCACGAGCGAGAACAGGCACAGCGAACCATCGTCCGCGCGATACAACGCGTACTGGCCGATGCCGCCGCCCATCCCGCTCTTCAGGTCCGGCTGCGCGTATTCGTCTGGCAGCCAGTCGTCGGCCGCGAGCAGGTCCGCGAACGCTGGACGCAACGCCTCGACCCGCGTCCCAACGTCGCGAATCGTCGCGCTTGCGTGCCGAGTCGTGTCAACGAGCGCGCGCAGCCTGGGATGATCGACCAGAAAGCCGTAGTGCTGGTGTGGCGTGTCATGGCGAAGGTCGCACATGCGACGTGAGTTTATACTGCGCCGCGAGGTCGCGACGACTAAAGTCGTCGCGCTACGACTACCGTCCCGGTAGAGCGACGACTTCAGTCGTCGCGGTGCGACCACCGTTCGGGCAGAGCGACGACTCTGGTCGTCGCGGTACCACCACGGTTCGCGTAGAGCGACGACTTCAGTCGTCGCGGTACCACCACGGTTCGCGTAGAGCGACGACTTCAGTCGTCGCCGTGCGAGGACCATTCACCACGGCGGCGCTTGCGCGTTGCCGTTGACGCGACGTTTACATGGCACACACGATTGGCTTCATCGGGCTCGGCGTCATGGGAAAACCCATGGCGCGCAATCTCCTCAAGCACGGCTTTCGACTGGTTGTGCACAACCGCAGCCACGCGCCGATGGACGAACTCGTCGCCGCGGGGGCGGTGGCGGCACGGACTCCCGGCGAGGTCGCCCGCCAGGCGACGCGTATTATCACGATGTTGCCCGACGGCCCCGATGTCGCCGCGGTGCTGCAGGGGACAGCAGGCGTCTTCGAAGCGATGGAGCGAGGCACGATCGTCATCGACATGAGCAGCATTGCCCCGGCGATCGCGCGGTCGCTTGCGCAGCGTGCGGCTGACCATGGCGCGACCATGCTCGACGCGCCGGTCAGCGGCGGTGAAGTCGGAGCCATCAACGGGACGCTCTCTATCATGGTGGGTGGGGATCAGCAGGCGTTCGACGAGGTGAAGCCGATTCTCGACGCCATGGGCAATCCGGAGCGGGTGGTCCGGATCGGCGACTCGGGATCCGGCCAGGTGTGCAAGGTATGTAATCAGATGGTGATTGGCGGCACGCTGGCCGCGGTGGGCGAAGCATTCGCGCTCGCACGCAAGGCTGGCGTTGACGCCGCGCGCGTGCGACAGGCTCTGCTCGGCGGTTTTGCCTCGAGCCGCGTGCTCGAGGTGCACGGCGAGCGCATGCTGACCGGCAACTATGTTCCGGGCTTCCGCGCGCGTCTTTACGCGAAGGATTTCCGCATCGCGAGCCAGACGCTCGAAGAACACCACGTGCCGGCGCCAATCGCCGCGGCGGTGCACCAGCTCGTCCAGGCGTTAATGGCCAGCGGAAAAGGTGACCAGGATTACGCCGCGCTCGGCACCGTCCTCTTTGAACTCGCCGGTCTCGACTAAGCGTATACTCCGGCGGTCCTGGGAAAGGAGACCGCCGTGTACGTCTCGCGCACCATCCTCCTCGCGTTTCTCCTGCTGCTCGCATCGACACCACGTCCGGCGACGCAGCCCGCCGCGATCGACATCCTCATTCGCGGTGGCCAGGTACTCGACGGCACCGGCGCGGCCGCCACACGCGCCGACGTCGCCATCCGCGACGGGCGCATCATCGAGGTTGGATCGCTCGAGGGGCGCACCGCGACCCGGACGATCGACGCGACGGGACTGATCGTCGCGCCCGGATTCATCGATCTCCACACGCATTCCGAGATGCCGCTCCTCGCCGACGGCAAGGCGGAGAGCAAGGTGCGGCAGGGCGTCACGCTCGATGTCATGGGCGAGAGCACGTCGGTGGCGCCGCGGGACGGGCTGAACGCCGAGGGCGCCACGCCGGGCAATCTCGGCGGTGAAACCGTACGGCCGGACTGGACGACATTCACCGGGTACTTCGACCGCCTCGAGCGCCAGGGCACCTCGATCAACGTGATCTCCCACGTCTCATCCGAACAGGTGCGGCGTGTCGTCATGGGGTTCGACCCGAAGCCGGCGAACGCACAGCAGTTGGCGCGCATGAAGGAGCTCGTCGCACGCTCGATGCAGGAAGGCGCGTGGGGCCTCGTGACGCGGTTCGAGAGCGGCGGACCTGAGCATCCCGAGGACGTCATCGAGATGGCGAAAGTAGTTGCTTCCTATGGAGGCAACTACACGTCGCACACGGGCAGCGAGGGATTCGAGCAGCAGCAGGAGTTCGACTTCGCGATCCGCGTCGCACGCGAAGCGAAGCTGCCCGTGCATATCTTTCACTTCAAGGTGCGCGCCAAGCCGAACTGGGGGACGATCGGCCGCTTCATCGCGCAGCTCGAGGCGGCCCGGGCGCAAGGGCTCGACATCACGGCCAACCAATATCCCTACACGGCAATGTTCCACGGCTGGAATGCCTTTTTCCCGCTCTGGATTCGCGAGGGCGGACCCGAGCAGTTCGCGGCGCGGCTCAAGGATCCGGCGGCGCGCGCGCGGCTCAAGAAGGACAAGGACTTTGAAACGTGGGCGCGAGAACACGGTTGGTGGGACGGCATTGTCATGGCGCGCGCGGCCACGCCGACGAACCAGAAGTACGAAGGCATGCGCATCGCGCAGATCGCGAAGCTGCGCGGCGACGCCGATCCGATGGACACGTGCATCAACCTCATGGCGGAAGAAGGCGGACGGATCAGCGGCATCTTCCACACCATGTCGGAGGAAGACGTGCGTGCCGTCATGAAACTTCCCTGGGTGGCAGTCGCCAGCGACGGCTCCGCCATCAACCTGGAGGCGCCCGGCGTGCCGCATCCGCGCAATTACTCCACCAACGCGCGCGTGCTGGGTTACTACGTTCGCGAGGAGAAGGTGCTGACGCTCCCGGACGCCGTTCGCAAGATGACCTCGCTGCCCGCGTCGATTCTCGGGTTGAAGGATCGCGGCCAGGTGAAATCGGGCTTCGCAGCGGACGTGCTCGTCTTCGATCCGGCTCGCATCCGCGAGACGAACTCGTTCGAGAAGCCCAAGTCCTATGCCCAGGGTGTCTCCCACGTCATCGTCAACGGGGTGCTGGTCATCGACAACGGCCAGCACACGGGCGCGAAACCGGGCAAGGCACTGCGCGGCGCCGGCGCGGGCCGCACGTCGCCGACGTCCGTGGTGTCGGCTGTTTTCGCCGGAGCGGACCCGAGGAATGTGCGACGAGTGACGCTCGCCTTTCGGACAGGCGGCGGCGCACTACGCCGGCAGTAACGGGCGCATGATCTGTCGCAGCCGGCCCATGAGCGACATCGCCTTCAGCCGGTCCTGCCATTGCGCCACACCGTGGGCGTGGAACACCACGCAGATATAACGATCGCCGGGCTTCGGACCCGTAACCTTCCACGTCAGGCGGCGGCCATGTTCCGTGATCGTCGGACGTTCGCCCTCGTTCGCGTCGAGCACGCGGAGCGCGTACTGGATCATGCTCCGCTCATTCGACAAACGCCGCCATCGCGGACGCCTGAACACCACGGCGGTTTCGAACGTCGCCGGCGTGATCATCTCGAGGACGAGGGCGCCGGTCTTCAGCTCGCAGGCGATCTCCGTGTATTGCGCCGGCTGTGAGTACGACCCGGCGGGCCGCCACGAGTACTGATGCGTGTACAGCGCGTACGGGATAACCGTTTCGCGAGGTCTCCACGCCACAAGCATGGCGCGGCCTCGCAGCCCGCGCGCGATCTCCAGCGCATCGGGCGATTCGTACAGCGCGTTCTGCGGCTCGAGACCAGCTTCCGGGATGGCGTCCACCATGTCCCCGGGCTCAGGCACGTCGAGGAACACGAGCGTGCGCCGCACTGTCACCAGGGCGCCGACGCCCGGTTCGACGCAGATGGATTTCACTTCCTCGGGGCAGACGACCGCGGTAAAGGGCACATGCAGTCCGACGCGCCGAAGCGAGCGGCGAAGCCAATGGCTGGCCATGTTTTGCACACCTGTGAGCGTGGGGAGATGACGTGAAAGGAGCAAGCGTCGTGCCGCGAAGAGACCCGGTCCAGACCGGGTGCAGGCGGCCTGGATTACCCGTGTCGAGAACGATCGCGCGCACGAAACTGAAATCGGGAGGACTGTTATGAGCTCCGGCGCCTCTCAGCGGACACGGCGTGCGATTCTGAGAACAGCTCCGCGAATTCCCTTGTGAACATGCCCGGCGCGCCGCCCGTGTGAAGGAAGACCACCATCTCGTCGCGTTGCAGCTCACCACGCCGCACATGTGCGATGAGGCTCGCCATCGCCTTCCCCGTGTAGCACGGGTCGAGGAGTATCCCTTCCGTTCGCGCCAGCAGCGCGATCGCTTCGAGGCATTCCGGCGTCGGAATGCCGTAGCCCGCCCCGATGAACGCGTTGTCGGTCACGAGATCGTCGTACGTGATCCGCGTGGACAGACCGAGCAGTTCCGCCGCCGTGTTCGCCGCATTGAACGCGCGGTGCGTCTTCTCCGGTTCGCCCGTACTGACAGCCACACCGCAGAGCGTGTATGGCGCGTTACACGCCGCAACGCCCAGCGTCAGGCCCGCCTGCGTGCCGCGCGACCCGCTCGCGTAATACAGCCGTGAAGGTTTGAGGCCTGCTGTCGAGAGCTGTTCCACCAGTTCGGCGGTCGCAAGCGTGTAGCCCAGCGATCCCACGGCACTCGATCCACCGACGGCAATCACATACGGCGTCTTGCCGCCGGCCCGCAGCGCGCCCTCCACCTCACGAACCTTTGCCTCGTCGTTGCCCAGCGCGAGCTTCGGATCATCGGGCGGCGGCACGTGATGTACGGTCGCGCCGTAAACATGGTCGAGGAGCAGGTTGCCCTGGAGTGGCGGGTTCATGCTCCTGGACGTGAGGACGAGGTGACACTCGAGTCCGGCGAGGCGCGCCGCGGCGGCCGTCATGCGCGCGTGATTGGATTGCGTCGCGCCGGTGGTAATCAACACGTCGGCGCCCTGGTTCACCGCATCGGCCACCAGGAATTCGAGCTTCCGTGCCTTGTTTCCTCCGAGCGCCAGGCCGGTGAGGTCGTCGCGCTTGATGAAAATCCGCGGCACCGTAGCGGGTCCGCCCAGCGCGTCACGCAGGCGGGGCAATTCGTGCAGCGGTGTTGGAAGCGTGGCAAGTGGGATCCGCGGTACCGGGGCAAAGGCGGCACGAACGGCGGCAGGCGTCACGTCAGGCGATTATATTCGCCCTCTGCGCCCGATCGATCTCACGCAGGTCGCAACTGCCCGTGCTCCATCCGCAGCACTCGATCGCAGGCGGCGGCAAAGCGCGGGTTGTGCGTGGCGATGATGGAGGTCAGCCCGAACTCGGCGTGCATGTCGCGCAGCAGGTGTTCGAGGGAATCGGCCGTTCCCTCGTCGAGGTCGCCGGTCGGCTCATCGGCGAGCAGCAGCGCGGGCCGCATGATCAGCGCCCGTGCGACGGCCACGCGCTGCTGCTCGCCGCCCGACAACATGGATGGCCGGTGCGACAACCGCTCTCCAAGGCCCACACGCGTCAGCAGGCCCGTTGCGCGCGCGCGGGCTTCGTCGAGGGGCATCCGCGCAATCCGCATCGGCATCTCCGCATTCTCGAGCGCGTCGAACTCCGGCAAGAGGTGATGGAACTGGAAGACGAAGCCGACGTTCCGGTTTCGAAATTCCACGACGTCGGCATCGGCAAGCGTGGTGAGTTCGGTCTCGCCCACGCGAATTGTTCCCGAGTCCCCGTGGTCGAGCCCGCCCAATACGTGCAGCAGGGTGCTCTTGCCGACGCCCGATTGCCCGACAATCGCCAGCATCTCCCCGGGAGCAACGTCGAGCGACACGTCACGAAGGACGTGCAGCGTCTGCGTGCCAACCGTGTACGACTTGTTCAGGTCTCTGACGCTGACGAACGACATCACTCGAATCGCAGCGCCTGGACGGGATCGAGCCGCGAGGCCTGGCGTGATGGGTACAACGTCGCGACGAAGCAGATCAGCACTGCCGACAGCACGACGATCGTGAAGTCCAGCGGCTCGACGACGAACGGGACGTACGAGACCTGGTACACATCCATGGGAATCTGAATCAACTTGTACCGATCCAGTACCCAGCAGAGTGCATAGCCGAGTGTCGCGCCGACCGCCGTGCCGACGACGCCGATAATCAGCCCCTGCAGCATGAAGATCTGCATCACCCGCCTCGACGAGGTGCCCATCGTCTTCAGGATCGCGATGTCGCGGC
>WUUC01173709.1_pt1 | contig 11709 bp, 16 predicted proteins | sample 6278441 | NCBI WGS metagenome assembly WUUC01 (sample SAMN13675441, study PRJNA597444) | soil metagenome | isolation source: soil | place: USA: Washington | collected 2017-10 | reverse complement strand
GCAGCGCGCCGCGACCCTCTGGTACCACGACCACCGCATGGACTTCACCGGTCCGCAGGTCTGGCGGGGATTGGCCGGCTTCCACATCATCCGCGATGAGGAAGAGGATGCCCTGCCCCTTCCAAAGGGCGAGAAGGACGTCCCGCTCATGATCTGCGACCGCTCCTTCGCCGAGGACGGCTCGTTCCGCTACCCTTCCCTCGACCCCTCGCTGCAGGGAGAACCGGGGGTGAGGGGAGAGTACATGAGCGGGGTGCTGGGCGACTGCATACTCGTCAACGGCGCGCCATGGCCGGTTCTGGAGGTCACAAACACCCGCTACCGGTTCCGCCTCCTCAACGCCTCCAATGCCCGACGCTACCAACTCGCGCTCGACCCACCGCCGCGGTATGGGGCGCCGTTCGTCCAGGTTGGCAGCGACCAGGGTCTGCTGGCGGAGCCGATCGGTCACAATGAAATTGATATCGCCCAGGCAGAGCGCTTTGATATCATCGTCGACTTCTCGAAATACTCGGTCGGTGATGAGATCACGATGGTCAACCAGTTTGGCGCAGGCGGCACAGCCCAGGTCATGCGGTTCATCGTGGCGCGCGAAGGAAAAGATGACAGTCGGATCCCCTCGAAGCTGGTCGACTTCCAACCACTTTCAAGGTCGGATGCCACCGTGGAGCGGGAGTTCCGCTTCGCCCGAGGCGGAGCACAAATGAACGGCATGACGCTCTGGACCGTTAACGGCGAGCCGTTCGACCCCGACCGCATCGACGCAGACCCCGAGCTCGGCTCGGTCGAACTTTGGAGGATACGCGCCCAAAATGTGGAGCATCCATTCCACATCCATCTTGCGCCGTTTCAGGTTCTCACCAGCGGTGGCGGAGGAAACCCCGGTTTATACAATCAGGGCTGGAAGGACACCGTGAATCTCGACAATGGTGGCGATGTAGAGATCCTCATCAAGTTCGACAGCTACAGGGGCAAGTACGTTTTCCACTGCCACAACCTGGAGCATGAGGATATGATGATGATGGCCAGCTTCGAGGTGGTCTGAGGAGGCGAGGGGCCTTCCCGCGCGACGGGTGCGAAGGATCTGCCGATGCTGTGACAGATGGGGTAAGACAGAGTAGACGAGGATCAGGTGCGATGAGTCCCCGCGCTGCCACTTGGCTGGCCTGGTCACTGAGCGTGTTCTCCATGGCGCTGATCTCGGCGTCTGCGGTCCTCCTGGTCCTGAACAGACCGACGCGGGTTGTGGAGAGTGCGGGCGTCTGGGGTACGGCGAACGTCCCCTTCATCTTCCTGGCGGTCGCCCTGGACTTTACGCTGGTTGGCGCCCTGGTTGCCTCCCGCCGTCCCACTAACCCCATCGGCTGGGTCTCGCTGGCTGCAGGTCTTGCCCTGGCACTCTTCAGCACCGCTGGCGAGTATGCTATCTACGCGCTTGTCTCCCAGCCCGGTTCGCTCCCTGGTGCAATGGTGGCGGCTTGGCTGAGAGAATGGATTTGGGTTCCGTTCGTGGGCTTGGTCGGCACCTACCTGGTTCTGCTCTTCCCGGACGGACGTCTGCCGTCGCGCGGCTGGAGGGTGGTGGCTGGGCTCGCCGTGGTGGCGCTGGTCTTCTCGAGCCTCTCGAAGGCATTCTTCCCAGGAAGACTCGAGGAAACCCCTGGCATTGCGATCGCGAACCCGTTCGGTATCGAGGCAGCGAGTAAAGTCTTGGTGCTGCTCGGAACCATCGGCTTCTTCCTCTTGCCGTTGTGCTTTCTCGCTTCGGCAACTTCGATGATCATACGCTTCAGGCGCTCGCGGGGGATCGAACGTCAGCAGCTGAAGTGGTTTGTCAGTGCCGCTGCTCTGTTAGCGGTGACGTTCGCCGCCACGGCGGTCCCTTGGTTCGTCATCGGAGTCCTGTCGGGCCAGGGCGCACCATTCCTGTCTGGCCAGAGGACACCGTCGCTTGCCCTCAAGGTAACCCAGGACATTACGAGCATCACCTTTGCAGGTCTACCCTTAGCAGCGGGCATCGCTATCCTACGCTATCGGCTCTACGACATAGACCTCCTCATAAACCGCACGCTGGTCTATGGTTCTCTCACGGTCTTGCTGGCGCTAGTGTACTTCGGGGGCGTGGCGGCAGCCGAGGCTATCTTCCGGGTGCTCACCGGCCAAGAGCAGCAGCCGCAACTCGCCATAGTCGTCTCCACCCTGGTGATCGCAGCGCTGTTCAACCCCATAAGGCGCCGCATCCAGTCTTTCATAGACCGTGGCTTCTACCGTAGAAAGTACGACGCGGCGAAGACCCTAGAAGCCTTCTCTACCAAGCTCAGGGACGAGACGGACCTGGATGCCTTGAGCGAAGATCTGGTGGCGGTGGTTAGGGAGACGATGCAGCCAGCCCACGTCTCGCTTTGGCTCTATGCAGATCCTGCCCCGCGGAGGAAGAAGGGAGCTGCCCTCCGAGAATCGGCGCACGACGAGTGAGCCTTCGCAGCGCTCTATTCACCGACGTGAGAGGGAAGGCTCTTCTCCGGAGTTTGCGGGACAAAAGCCTAAGACATCCTCACAATGCCTTGCTTCTATCTTGAGATAACCCTCCTCAAAGGCACGGAGAAGTTGAAAGGAGGCCACCGCATGACCAGCGGCTACGGAGTCCACAACGACCTCGAGAGGACGACACCCATGCACGACGAGACAAAGCCGATGAGCCAGAAGCGGCCCAACCGTGGCCGCGGCAGATGTACCGCGAGCGCGAATACGACGGCTCCGAAGAAGCTCAGGAAGAACAGAGGATTCTCTATCCGCTCGTTTATAGCCTGCATGGTGGCGACGTATGATGCGTCAGGCTGCGCCGCGAGGCCGAGGTTTACCGAGACTGCGTAGGCGTAGAAGACGACGGCGATAAGGCCCGTGGTGAGGGCGGCGCCTGCCAGCGTGATGGCGCGGACGGCCGACGCTATCGCCGCGGAGCGGGGAGTTCTCTGGCTTACGGCTTCGATCGGTGTACTTGGCATGGCGCGTCTTCTCAAATCGTTGCGGTTCCTTGTGGGGTCTCGAAGGCTCTCTCGGTCCGCAAAGCCGGCCTGAAATCCACCAGGATGTGTACTTCATCGTCGCCTGCTCTGGCCAGGCCTTGTCCTCCTTTGCTACCTTGTGTTTCGGTCTTTCCGCTTCCGGCTCTACTTCGGCCGCAATCACCCACCGCCGATCTGGCTAGACTCCTTAGACACTGAGCGCGACCGTCAGCAGGGCCGCCGCGGCCAGAGCGGCGCTGGTGCGCACATGGTTCCACGCGGTCCACCTCGTGACGTACTTGGCCCAATAGGCTCCCGCCTCAGCGTCTCGGGGGTGAAGCTTCGCGAGCCTGTTGTTGAGCGGGACGTTACACGCCATCGTCACCCCGACGGTGCCGACGAGGTAGAGGACACAGCCGGCTAGTACCAGCGCAGTCGTCTGCCCGTTGGAAGAGATCACGGCCCAAGTGGTGAGCCCGAGGCATCCAACGGCCGTCCCGAAGAGCGCCGTCATGAAGGCTGGGGTAACCGCCAGGATGTTGATCGACTGCATCGCGGCGATCCCCTCCTCCGGCTTCAGTCGCCTCAGCGCTGCCATTACGAACGTCGAGAAGGCGAAGAAGACGCCAGCGACCAGTCCGCACCCGAGGGCGGTCGCCAGCGTCGCGGCGTAGAGGATGCCACTCATCGTCCGCCGTCCCAGATGCCTGTGGCAGCGACCTCGCGCGCGTAGACGACGAAGTCCTTGGGCTCCCGACCCAGGGCGCGCTGCACCCCGTCGGTCAGGTAGGCGTTGCGACCGTCCAGGACTTCGCTGAACAGGTAGGTGAGCAGCCACACGAACCCCGCCGGTACCTCATGCTCGTTCAGCATGGAAGCGTACTCCTCTACAGAGATCGGTCCGAAACGTATCTTGCGGCTAGCCGCCCGGGAGATCTCGCCGATCGCCTCAGCGAAGGTCAAGAGCCGGGGGCCGGTCAGTTCGTAGATCTGCCCCGCATGCCCGTCCTCCGTCAGCGCTGCGACGGCGACATCGGCGATGTCGTCGGCGTCTACGAACGGCTCGGGGACATCCCCAGCCGGGAGTACAACTTCGCCGTCGAGAATCGGCTCCAGGAGGTAGTTCTCGCTGAAGTTCTGCATGAACCACGCGCACCGCACGATCGTCCACTCGGCGCCCGCCTCCTGCACGGCTAGCTCGGCGCGCTGGGCCTCCTCCTCGCCACGGCCGGAGAGGAGCACGAGCCGCCTGACTCCGCTCTTCACGGCCAGCTCGGCAAACGAGCGCACCGCCGCCAGCGCGCCCGGGGCTGCGAGGTCTGGGAAATAGGAGACGTACACCGATCCCACGTCGCGCAGCGCGGGCGCCCACGTCGCCTCGTTTTCCCAGTCGAAGGGCGCCTCGCCGGAGCGGGATCCTACCCTCGTCGGCACCCCTCGCGTCGCGAGACGCTGCGCCACCCGGCGACCGGTCTTGCCCGTGCCGCCGAGGACCAGTGTCGTCTGCTTCTGTTGTGCTCTATCCGTCTTCATCGTCCGCTCCTTCTTGCCGGTACGCTTACTTTCGCCAAGAGCGTACCTTTCGGCCGTGTGGGGAGGCATCGTCCAAAGGGTGGAGCGGGGGGTGGAGATCCATCGCCGGGCGGTTCCACGGCTGTTGAGGCCCGGTGCCCTATCAAACGGTATCTCGCGAGCTGACGCCTCCATTGCGATTCAACATGGCGAGCGAGGGTTTGATCCGGCGTTCCCTCGTAGTAAGCTTGTGCTCAGGAAGAACCGAGTGGGACCAGCCCTCTTGCCCCAAGCGCTAGTAACGACCAAGCTGCGCACCCCCAGGTCTCGCCCGAACCTGGTGGAGCGTCCGCGCCTTCGCGACGTACTCGTCGCCGGTCAGGGGCGCAGGCTGACGCTCGTCTCCGCCCCGGCTGGTTTCGGCAAGACCACGTTACTCGGCGAGTGGGCGGAGGATCTCTCGGCGGCCGGAAGGTCTGTGGCCTGGGTCTCCCTGGATGGGTCGGACAACGACCCGACGCGTTTCATGGCCTACCTGGTGGACGCGCTTCGCGCAGTCGAGGAAGGTGTCGGCGACGGGATCCTCGCATCGCTGCGCTCGCCCGAGCCCCCGCCTGTCGAGGCGGTGATGGGGACCCTGGTCAACGATCTGGCCAACGCACATCGCGAGGTCGTCATGGTACTCGACGACTACCACCTGATCGGCTCGGAGCCCGTCCACGACGCCGTCTCTTTCCTGCTCGAGCACCTGCCGGAGAACGCACACCTGATTGTCTCCAGCCGCACGGATCTGCCCCTCCCCCTCCCGAAGCTACGCGCCCGGGCCCAGATGGCCGAGATCAGGGCCGCCGACTTGCGCTTCACCACAGAGGAGGCTACAGCCTTTCTGGGCGACGTGATGGGGCTGACCCTGTCGGCGGAAGACGTCGCAGCGCTCGAGGAGATCACCGAGGGCTGGGTCGTCGCCCTCCAGCTGGCGGCGCTCTCGATGCGCGACCGCGAGGATGCCTCTGGCTTCGCGCGGGCTTTCTCCGGAAGCAACCGCCACGTCCTGGACTTCCTGGCTGAAGAGGTCCTCGAGCGGCAGCCCGAAAGCGTGAGGGACTTCCTGCTCAGGACCTCCGTCCTCGAACGCATGAGCGCCCCTTTGTGCGACGCCCTCACCGGCCGCTCCGACGGACAGGTTATGCTGGAGAGGCTGGAGAGGGAGAACCTCTTCGTCGTCGCGCTGGACGATGATAGGGTATGGTACCGCTACCATCACCTCTTCGCCGATTTCCTGCGCGCCCGCTTGAGGCGCGAGAGCCCTGAGCTTGCGGGCGAGTTACAGCTCCTGGCCTCCGGCTGGTACGAGGACAATGGGCAAGCTGCTGAGGCGATCAGGCATGCCCTCTCCGCCCCCGACCACGAGCGAGCGGCGCGGCTGATGGAGCGAGAGGTCAAGCAGGCCTGGAGCCGCGGCGAAGGCCCCACCGTGCTCCGGTGGCTCGAGGCGTTGCCGGCCGGGGCGAAGCGCCGCCGGCCCCGGCTGTTCCTCCAGCATGCCCAAGCCCTGGTGCTAATCGGCCAACCGGACGACGTCGAACTACTCCTGAAAGAGGCCGAGCGGGCGGCCGAAGCTCCCGGACAAGACCGCCGCTTTCTCTTAGGGTTCGCTTCGGCCGTCCGGTCCTGGCGCGCCCGCCTGCGGGGAGACGTCCCTAGCGCGGTCGAGCTCGCCCAACGAGCCCTATTGCTCCTGCCCGATGAAGAAGGGCACCTCCGCAACTTCGCCGCCGTATCCCTGGGGGACGCGCTCAGGGCCGCAGGCGATTTGTCCGCGGCGAGCGAGGTCTTCGCGGAGGCCACCGAGACCGGGCGGGACGCAGGCCACGTCTACGGGACGCTCAATGCCATGGTCTGGCAGGCTCGGGTGCACGCGGAACGAGGCCGCCTGCGGGAGGCAGAGGAAGCGTACCGGCGGGCGCTGCGGTTCGTGACCGAGGAAGGCGTCGAGTTATTTCCTCCTGCGGGAGTGGTCCACATAGGGATGGCTGATCTCAGCTACGAGCGGAACGACTTGGACGGAGCGGAGCGTGATTTGAAGATTGGTATCAAACTGGCCGAGCAGACTAAGGAGGTCAGTAACCTGGTGTGGGGCTACGTCACCCTCTCGCGAGTGCGGCGGGCTCGAGGAGACGAGGAGGGCGCCATCGAGACGGCCCGCCAGGCGGAGCGAGTCGCGCGCACCTCCGGCGCGGAGCTGCAAATGGCCCTCGTTGGGGCCTGGATGGCACGGCTGGTCCTGGCGCGGGGCGACCTTGCGGAGGTGGCCGCCTTCGAGCAGGAGCGTGCCGCCATTGCGGACAACGCCTCGGGGGCCTTGCGGACCGTGGTCCGGCTAACCTCGGCGAGGCTACTCCACGCCCGGGGTCGGCACCGTGAGGAGCTGCGGCTCCTCGAAGAGTCGCGAATCGGCGGAGATGGCAGGGCGCACAGATGACCTCGTAGGGATCCTGACGCTGCAGGCGCTCGCGCGTTGGGCCAAGAACGACAAAGAGCAGGCCGTGAGCATCCTCACGCAAGCCCTCGCTATGGCGGAACCGGAGGGCTACGTCCGCACCTTCGTGGACGAGGGACCCGCGATGGCCGACCTCCTCTCGGCGACGCTGGAAGTGCGCCAGAGAGGCTGTGCCGACCCTGCGAGCCGCGTCCCGGCGCGCTACCTGGCGAAGCTCCTGGCTGCCCTCGCGCAAGAGGACGCGGCACCGGCCGCCGGTCAACAGCTGCACGAGTCAGTACCGAGCGAGCGGGAGCTGGAGGTACTCGCGCTCATCGCCTCGGGCGAGTCCAATCAGGAGATCGCCAGCAAGCTCTTCATCACGTTGGCCACCGTCAAGACTCACATCAACAACCTCTACCGCAAGCTGGGGGCGCGCAGCCGCACCCAGGCGGTTGCGCGAGCCAGGGAGATGAACCTCCTCTAGCACAGCAGAGAAGGCCAATAGCGCGTCCGGGACGTCCGGAAACAGATCGATCTCCACCCCCCGCTCCGCCCTTCGGACGATGCCGCCCACCCTGGCCCTCGATATAAAAGAGTGGTCCTCGAGAAGCGCTCGACTAGAAGATCGTAGGAAGGGAGCACCTCGATGATAAAGACTATTCGGAGGCCCATTAATGTTGTGGTTGGATTCCTGGCGCTCTTGGGAGTAGGGGCTGCCGCCACCCACTACCTCTACGAGCCCTACAACCCCGGCTTCCTTGTGTACCCGACCATCGTAGCTTTGCACGTGATCCTGGGACGATGATTCTGCGCGTGTGGCGCGCGAGGATCAACCCGGCACGTATCGACGAGTACAGGCGCTTTGAGGCGGAGCGGTACCTGCCTATGCTCCACAAACAGTCCGGGTTTCTTGCGGTGCTGTTCTTGCGGCAAACCGGAGATCACGCGGCATCGCTCACCATCTGGGAGGACAGAGGAGCGGTGGAGGCGGTTGAGAGCTCGCGTTCTTACCGGCGGGTGGTGCGCGAGCTGATGGGGAGTGATCTGCTGGCGGGAGAGCAATCGGAGGAGGTCTTCGAAGTCGAGGGCGGGGACCTCCGCGCTGAGCCGCTGCTAGTAGCGCTCGGCTCCTGATCCCTCTTCTATTCGGATAATCACCAATAGATCAGGGCAGAGGACAGCTGCTTCATCTTCCTACCTCCCGCCCTCGCACTGATTGACGAGGGGAGGGAGAAGGGAGGCGAGAGGCTACACCAGCAGATCATGGTGTGGAACCCGTAGTCAGATCGTGTGGCCTCCGGCGCCGCCGGCGAATTTCTGAGAATTCGCTTCGCTAGGAAAATGGGTGCATAAGGCAAGAAGAGGAAGTGCGGGCATCAACGTCCGGATCCAAGACCATCATCAGCATCTCGAAACTACATACAGTCTGAGCCAAGGTTCCGCGCCCTGCTTACCGGAGGAAACTCGGAGGTAGAGCTGGTCTAGCGCTTATACGCGTGTCCTCCCAATATCTCCACTTGACCTAAGAGCACTCGTCTACTATACTGAACCAAATGGTTCAGTATCAAGCGACACTCAACCGCACCTTCTCGGCTCTGGCCGATCCGACACGCCGGGACATCCTCGAGCGCCTGGGGCGCGGTCCCGCAACGATCAGCGAGTTGGCAGAACCCTACGCCATGTCGCTCACCGGCCTCAAGAAACATGTCCGGATCCTCGAGGAGGCAGATCTCGTGTCCACCGAGAAGATCGGACGGACCCGCGAATGCCGGCTCGGCCCCGAACAACTGGAAGACGCAGCGCGGTGGATAGAGATGTACCGGAGCTATTGCGATCGCCGACTCGACATGCTCGAGGGCTACCTCGAAAGGAAGAAAGGAGATCGGAAGTGATTTACGACCTGAAAGTGCAGCGAGTTTTCGATGCCACGCCGGAGGATGTGTTCGATGCGTTCACCGACTCCGATGCTCAGAAAGAGTGGTACCAGCTAGACCCAGCCTGGACTGTCGAATCGGAGTGCGATGTTCGCGTCGGGGGCGTGTGGAAGAGTGCGTGGGGACCTCCGGGAACCGAGCCGTATCGCGAGACGTGCGTGTTCCAGGTGGTAGACCGGCCGCGGCGGCTCGTCATGACTTCGACGATGACGATGCCTGACGGATCGAGCATCGACACGGAGCTAGAGATCACGCTCGAGGAGATGAACGGTAAGACCCGGATGACGATTATGCAGAGCGGGTTCCCAACCCCCGAGTCCCGAGACGCTTTCGAGAGCGGTTGGCCCGGCACCCTTGAGCGGCTCGCAGGGGTCGTCCACTCACGGATCTCGGGATCACGACGGAGGTCCAGTATGTCATGAACGCAGCCGCTGCCACTCAGGCCGGACAGCCGCAGTGGATGGGGCTCGCCACCTTCGCCTTTGCGGGCTGTACGTTACATCGGCTCATATCCGATGCACACGTCGCTGCGGCCTCGACTTTCTATGTAGGGTTCCACACCATCGAGCTCAGCGAACAGGAGGACGGAGATGCTGCTTGAGGACAAGAACGCCGTGGTTTACGGTGGGAGCGGTTCAGTCGGCGGCGCGGTGGCCCGCGCTTTCGCCCAGGAGGGGGCGCACGTCTTCCTCGCCGGTCGCACCCTCACCACGCTCGACGAGGTGGCCGCAGAGATCCGCTCTGCTGGAGGAGTGGCTGAGACGGCTCAGGTCGATGCTCTGGACGTAGAGGCCGTCGAGGAGCACGCTGAGGAGGTGACCGAGAAGGCCGGAGGCATCGACGTCTCCTTCAACGCGATCTTCAACGAAGACGTCCAGGGAGCACCGCTCTCCGAGATGCTCTTCGACGATTTTGCCCGGCCGATCACGAAGGCCATGAGGAACCAGTTCCTGACCGCGAGGGCGGTCGCGCGGCACATGGTCGAACAGGGATCGGGGGTGATCCTTACCATCACGGGCGGCTACCGTGAGGCCTTCCCCACTATAGGAGGAACCGTCGTCGCATGGGCACGGGCTTTGGGGAGGGCATGACGCGCGAGGAGATCATCGGGGGGATGCGAGAGCAGACCATCCTGAAAAGGCTGGCGACGCTGGACGAGCTGGGCAAGGCAGCCACCTTTATGGCCTCTGACCAGGCCGGCACCATGACCGCGACCTTCGCCAACATCACCTGCGGCGCATTCCTGGACTAGCGGATGACGCCTTCGGGTTCGTCCCGAAATCCAACCGTCCCGGTAGGAGAATACGATAGCTAATGCACGTCCCCGACCACGAAGAGATCGAGAACGTGAGCGCCGAGGAGGCACCCCGGGCCAGCCGAAGGGAGTGGATCGGGCTGGCTGTGCAGTGCTGTGTCTGGTCAGTGTGCTGGCGGTGATCTACGGCCTCAAGCAGGTTGCCCAGGAGGGCATGGGATGGTTGCCAGCGTTGTCCATCGCAGCAGGGCTTGCCGTCGGCGCAGTCTTCGTGCGCAGGCAACGGAATCTGTCCGACCCACTCATCGAGTTGCATCTCTTCCGGGTTCCTGCCTTCAGCGCGTCGCTGGCAACTTTCGCGCTCAGCATATTCGTGATAGCGGGAATCTTCCTCTTCATCGCGCAGTATTTGCAGCTGGTGCTGGGGCTTTCGCCTTTGGTGGCGGGGCTGTGGACGGTGCCATCCTCAGGAGGGCTCATCGCGGGCTCCATGCTGGCCGCACTGATCGTGCGCCGGGTTCGTCCGGCGTTCGTGATGGCCGGCGGCCTGGCGTTCTCTTCCGTCGGTTTCGCGATGCTAACCCAGGTCGAGAAGACCTCCGGGCTCGCGGTCATCGTGATCGGTTCCGCCGTCCTCTCCCTTGGTGTTGCCCCGGTAGGCACACTTACAACCGACATCATCGTCGGGAGCGCCCCGCCCGAGCCGGAGCGGTGTCGGGAATTTCCGAGACCGGCGCCGAGCTCGGTGGGGCTTTGGGGATCGCGATCTTGGGGAGCATCGGCACCGCCGTCTACCGCAGCGAGGTAGCCGACGTCTTACCGGACGGAGTTCCACGAGAGGCGGCGGAGGCTGCGCGCGACACATTGGGCGGTGCCGTTGCGGCGACCGACCAGCTCCCCGGCCCACTCGGTGCCGGGTTGATTGACGCTGCCCGCGAGGCGTTTACCCAGGGGCTGCAAGTGAGCGCCATCACGAGCGCTGCCATCGTACTAGGCATGTCCATCCTCGCCGTAGCCCTGCTCCGACACGAGCCGACGGGCTCCGAACCCGAGGACCAAGCCGACACAGAGCCGGCCGGAGCGGCCGCGGTCAGCGCGGCCATCGAAAAGGTTCGGGGTCGCGCCGCAGAGGTGCAGGACGACTGTGCACCTGGGATTGGAGAGTCGTAATCCGCTCCGGACTGGAGCGCGTTGCAAGGAGTGATCGGAGCTCTTCTCCGAGACCAACGACAACTCGGTAGCCATGCTCGCCGGCGAGGCAAGGCGAGGTAGGAAGAGTACATTGCCAATGGCACCATGCACGAGGCCGTAAGTGGTCATGAAAGTCCGAAACTACACACAAGCTTAGCCAAGGTTCCACGCCCTGCTGACTGAGGGTAGCGCCAAGGTGCTCCTCCATCGCGACGCGTCTGACAGGATCGGCGGAGTGGGACTGAGGTCGCTTCGGGCCCCACGGTTGCGACAACGGCTCCTGCTGGCGCCTCTCCTGCGCACCCCGAGAAGCCCAAGGACGCGTCCGCC
>WUUC01231453.1_pt1 | contig 11711 bp, 8 predicted proteins | sample 6278441 | NCBI WGS metagenome assembly WUUC01 (sample SAMN13675441, study PRJNA597444) | soil metagenome | isolation source: soil | place: USA: Washington | collected 2017-10 | reverse complement strand
GCTCTATCGCTTCCGGATCTATTGAATTGATCAATAACTGTTGATTCAATTGTGTTTCGAACTTCAGCTCGTTCGATTTGAGGTCAAACCAATTGACTTTGGTATCAACAGTCATATAGTTGAGAAACAATCGATCCTGGTAAGGTCTGAAGTCGATAACTTTTTTTGAATGAATGAATCTGCCCACAAGCCCACGGCGTTTGCCGATCTCATCCCGGTCATCACCAAACCCTTGCGTTTCATATTCCAACCTGATGATACCAAAGTTTGTCTTGTCAATAAATATACGAAGGAGGTAGTCGTGCGTATGCGATACGACGAAGATGTCGTGTCCATTGTAATACGAATCGCGCTCCCGGTTCAGCGTTTCGAAAAAAATATCTTCTTCCGGAAAGCCTCTGTACTTAACATAGTTTTGAAGCAGGAGATCTTGCAGCATATTATCGTCATCGAAGTAGCTCGTAAATTTATTTCGGTAACCAAGGCTTCTTCGAACTTCCATCAACATTACGCGCTCGCGTAGTTTCGATTTGTTTCGTGGTGTCTTATAATCTTCGTCATAGATCTTAGTAGCGGCCTCGAGCAGAGAAATGTAAGTACCGCCAACCTGCTTGATATCCCTGTAAAAGGCGTCCATCAGAAAAGGGTTTTGGGGATAGTTTTGTTCAATCCGGGAGATGGCGATTCTGAGGATATCTCCACCTTTCAGGGAATCTTCTACCACAACTTCATCGAGCACAAACGTAGATTTCTCCATTTCAATGATTGGCATGGGATTATCGAGGAGAGTCCATGCCGGCCGCTCGAATGTCTTGTAGCCGAGGATCGAGATCACTAAAACATCGTTGCGATAGCCGGCTGGAAAATGAAAGTCGAACTCACCTTCCAGGTTTGTAATTGTGCCGATAGGTTTGTCCTTAATTCCGACACTGGCAAACACCAGCGGTTCTTTTGTTTCGCGATCGACAACCTTCGAAGATACGGTCACAGTTTGCGCTACTGCGTGCACAGAGAGAAGAAGAAAAGCGAATGCCAGAATCCGGCGCATGGTGGCTGAAAATGAAACGATTAGGCTAAATATATTGATCTGGAATTTACGCAATTTATACGCTACATCGCCGAAAAATTGACTTTAACTGCCTGTCACGCAACTGAACGCCAAAGGTGAGTAATAAATTAACTTTAATAAACATATTTCCGGGTGAAGTGGTTAGATGACATACCGAAAATATGGAAGCAGGCGTACCTGCTCATCTGTGCGTGGCATGCCATCAACTTTGCTATCAGCGGTATCGTTGAATTTAATTTCATCAATCCGAAGAGTTACGTGCTTTGGAACACACTCTTTCTTTTCGAAGCACTTTGTCTTTCTATTCTTTTGATCTTCGCCTGGACGTACTGGCTGTTCCGGTTTCAACCAATGATCCAGATGGGCGGCCACGTAGCAGGTATTATCGCGTTCTATTTTATCATGGGTACGCTGTCGTATTACTTTAACGATTACATAGAAGGGCTTGTATATTTTGAACATTGGCAGGAGCATATGCTTTCGCTACTCAGTTGGGATGCGATCCGTTTTCATGATCAGTACATTATTACGGTTGGGGTCTTTTATGTAATCAGTTATTTCCGTGGATTGCAGAAAGAGGAGGCCGAAAAGAGCGAACTGGCGTTAAAGAACAAGGAAATGCAAATTTCGCTACTCAAGTCTCAGATCAATCCGCATTTTCTTTTCAATACGCTGAATTCTATTAGCACGCTTGTGCACTCGAGCAAGGAAAAAGCCCGGAAAGTGATCACACAGCTGTCAGATATATTTCGTTATGCGCTCGATTCGCACGGTGATGAAATGGTGAAACTGATTCATGAAATCGATTTTATCGAGAATTATATCCTGATTCAGCAGGTACGTTTTGGAGACCGGTTACAATTCGTTAAGGAAATTGATCCATCGTGTCTCGGGATGAAAATCCCGCCCATGATCCTGCAACCATTGGTTGAAAATTCTGTTAAATACGGTATCGCTCCGAAGAAAGACGGGGGAACCATTTATCTTTCGGTGCGTCGGGCGGGAGGAATTGTGTTCTTCGAAGTAAAGGATAATGGTCTTGGTGTAAATGCCAAGAAAGTAATGGATGGATCATCGAATGGTGTTGGTATGGCCAATACCGATCTTCGATTGAAAAGTTATTTTGGGCCACAATCCGGATTGCGTGTGCGAGCTACTGACCGCGGATATTCCGTGAGTTTCTATATCGAGGATAAGAAACTCTACCATGAACCAGCTGCCACACCCGAAAAAAGTCCTATTGGAGAAAAGTTACATTTGAATTAGTTAATCAACCTGTTTAATGATGAGTACAACGTGCATAATTGTGGATGATGAGAAACTGGCGCGCGACCTGCTGCGCGAGTACCTGGAAAACTTTCCTGACATTGAACTTGTCGCAGAGTGCGACCAGGGAAGCGACGCGGTCGAAAAGATCGACAAGCTCAAACCCGACATTGTATTCCTTGATGTACAAATGCCAGGTATGACCGGATTTGACGTCCTCGAAGACATTGAGCATGAACCTTACGTCATTTTTACCACAGCATACGATCAGTACGCTATCAAGGCATTTGAAAAAAATGCTGTCGATTACCTGCTGAAGCCACTTGATGAAGAACGGTTTCGCACTTCCGTCAATCGCGCGTTAAAGCGAAAGGTTCTCGAGCATAGTAGCATTGAAGACCTGTTGCAGTCCATGAAGAGCGATCGCAAAGGTTCCTTCGACACGCACATCTTTGTTCAGAAATCTGAAAAACTGTTTAACCTCCCCGTTGAGGAAATCGTGTACCTCGAAGCTTCCGGCGATTATACAATCATCACAACGAAAGCTGATCAGTTTGTGAGTTCATCCGGGATCGGAAAGCTGGAAGAGATTCTTAATCCGGAAGTATTTATCCGCGTTCACCGGTCAACAATTGTCAACGTGAACTACCTGAAGGAGATCGAAAGACATTTCAATGGAGGCATGGTAGTGAAAATGCAGAATGGGAAAAGCTTCCCTGTTAGCCGGACGTATGCGAAGTTGATACGGAAGAAAGTAGTGTAATTCCAATAGTTTCAAGTCTCAGGTTTCAAGTTACCGTCGATAGCGGTGGAACTTGAAACCTGAGACTTGAGACTTTTAAAGCCTGCTCAATATTATTTTCATCGCGCTTTCAGTTAATTTTTCTCGTTCACACGGAAAATTCGACAGCATAACAAATAATATTTCTTTCTCAGGTATCGACACATAATTACAGTAGAACCCGCCCTGCGTTCCCGTGTGTCCTACTACCTTCATGCCATCAGGTGTTTTGTCGATGAACCACGACCAGCCAATGAACGGAGGGTCGGCTGATGCCCAGTTAGAAAACCTTTTTACTTCCCTCGAATCGGCGATGATGCCGGGCTTGCAAAACGTATTGGTTCTCATTGCCTTCTCGTATAGAAATAGTTCCTCCACCGAACTCCATACTCCGCCATTTCCGGCAGCGCAGAAAGTAGGTTCTTCGCCGTAGTCGTCTTCTTTCCATTGGCCACCTGTCTTGATGTAACCGTGTGCCACGCCTGACTCAGGATGAGCTCCATCAGTAATTGTACTTCCCGCCATCCCCGCAGGTTGAAATATTTTTTCCGAGATGTAGTGCTGCCATTTTTGGCCACTCATTTTTTCAATGATCATCGCCAAACCGTTGAATGCCGGATTGGAGTATTCATATTGAGATCCGGGTTCAAAAACGAGATCGTCTGCCTGCATAACCGGATCCCAGTTTTGCGCATCGTTGGCGGTGAGATAGAAAACGGTGTCTTTGCTAACCTCGCGATTGTCGGGTAAGCCCGATGTGTGTGTCAGCAGATGACGAATTTTCACTTTGTCAGACAGCGATTTGTTTTTGAATTCGGGGAAGAATTTCGTGAGACTGTCATCGACCTCCAACAGACCTTCATCCTGTAACATTAACACACCATAGCTGACGAATGTTTTGGAGATCGAACCAAGATTAAACAAAGTATGGGTGGTGATCGCTTCGCCCGTTTGCAGATCCGCTTTTCCGTATCCCCTGGAAAATAAAACACTATCACCGCGTGCAACAAGTACTGCACCGCCTGGACCGTCAGCGGAGAAACCTGATTGAAAAAGACTATCGAGACTTGATCGCAATGCCACACGCGCGTCGCGCCGGGGCGAACAAGCAATACAAGCGATAACTAAAGTCAGCAGGAGAATACGATTCATCACGGTAAGTTAGAAAAAGTTGTCACGTCTGTGGGTTGCAAAGTTGAAAAGTTGCTTCGCCTGCATTGTGCTTGTTGGGTCAAGCCTTGAAGCGTATAAACAGAACGTGGGTTACGGCAACGTAGTAACTTATGGTTAACTTGCGCAAAATCCTCACCAATGAAATTTGTACGGAAGCAGTATTCCGACGGTGTTCTGAAAGATTTGTACGATGGCATTCTCCGCTCGCGAATGATCGAAGAGAAAATGCTGATCCTCTTAAGGCAAAACAAGATCAGTAAGTGGTTCAGCGGTATAGGACAGGAAGCAATTGCTGTGGGGTGTACGCTCGCACTCGATGCGGATGAGTACATTCTGCCGATGCACCGTAACCTCGGTGTCTTTACTGGCCGGAAGATTCCTTTTGCAAGGTTGTTTGCACAATGGCAGGGGACTATGATGGGTTACACCAAGGGCCGCGATCGATCTTTTCATTTTGGTACCAACGAACATCACATTGTCGGGATGATTTCGCACCTCGGTCCGCAAAATGGAGTAGCGGACGGTATCGCGTTAGCTTCCAAACTAAACAATGAGAAAAAAGTCACATTGGTATTCAACGGCGATGGGGGTACGAGCGAAGGAGACTTTCATGAAGCATTGAATGTTGCCGCCGTGTGGGATCTGCCCGTGATCTTTGTGATCGAAAACAATGGATATGGTTTGTCGACACCGAGTAATGAACAATTCAGATGTAAGGCATTTATTGACAAAGCAATTGGCTATGGCATTGAAGGTGTCCAGGTGGATGGAAACAATGCCCTTGAAGTATACGACGCTGTGAAGACGTTGGCGGAATCGATGCGAAAGAAACCTCGCGCAGTACTGTTGGAATGTCTCACCTTCAGGATGCGGGGTCACGAGGAGGCTTCGGGTACGAAGTATGTGCCGAAAAAACTCATGGACGAATGGGCGCGGAAGGATCCGTTGGAGAACTACGAATCATTCCTTTTAAAAGAGAAAGTGATCACTCAGGGTTACGTAGACGAGTTGCGAAAAAAAATCAAACGCGAAACAGAGGAAGGACTCGGGGTTGCGTTTGCGGAATCTCATCCAGTGGCCGATACGGAGGTGGAACTCAACGATGTGCACGCGCCATGGACGCAACAAGTGATCGAACCGAAAACAAAGTCAACCGAAAAGAGATTTATTGATGCGATCAGCGACGGACTCCGCCAAAGCATGGAACGTTATCCCAACCTGGTTTTGATGGGACAGGACATAGGCGATTATGGTGGCGTGTTTAAGATCACAGACGGCTTTGTGAAGCTTTTTGGAAAAGACCGGGTGCGCAATACGCCGTTGTGTGAATCGGCGATACTCGGTGCATCACTGGGACTGTCTGTGAAAGGAATGAAGTCGATGGTGGAAATGCAGTTTGCTGACTTCGTTACAGAAGGTTTCACACAAATTGTAAATAACCTTGCGAAAACCCATTGGCGCTGGGGCCAATCAGCCGATGTAGTAGTGCGGATGCCGACTGGCGCAGGAACTGCCGCCGGTCCATTTCATTCGCAGAGCAATGAAGCCTGGTTCTTTCATACTCCTGGATTGAAGATCGTTTATCCATCTAATCCGCATGATGCGAAAGGTTTGTTGTGCGCGGCACTCGAAGATCCCAACCCATACCTCTACTTCGAACACAAACTCTTATACCGCTCGCTAAAAGATCAGGTTCCTGATGATTATTATACAACCGAGATTGGTAAAGCAAAGATCGTAAAAGAAGGGTCAGATGTTTCCATCATTACTTATGGTATGGGAGTACATTGGGCAACAGAAATTCTTTCACAGTTACCCGACGTGAGTGCTGAAGTGATTGATCTGCGTACATTACTTCCGTGGGATAAAGACACAGTGCTCGCTTCGGTGAAGAAGACAAATCGCGTGATGGTGTTGCACGAAGATACCTTGACCGGTGGTATTGGCGGAGAGATCGCGGCGTGGATTGGCGAGCATGCTTTCCATCACCTCGATGCACCCATTGCACGCGTGGCCAGCCTCGACACGGCAATTCCATTCGCGCCCACGCTGGAGAATAACTTTTTGGCGAAGGGTCGCATTAAGGGTAAACTCGAAGAATTGCTGGCGTATTGACAAAACTGTCCCAAAAGCCATGCAAAGTGCAATTCCCACCGTTGCGAGGCGTTTATAGTAAACATGGGCACATGAACACGTGAACGCGTTTTTTCTGTATTTTAGCCTGTTATTTCGCCACATTTTTTGCCTTTCCCGCTACGATATCGCATCGGCTTTTTTCGGGTTGTCTTCCTGCTCGGCATTATTCTATTTGCCGTACCAGCGCTTGCGCAAAACACCAAAGGAGACAAGTCGGTTGGCAATCAGAAGAAGGTTCGCGAAACAAGAACGAAGTCAGTAAAAAAACGGGAGTCAGCAGTAACAAAGGATATTGCGGGGCGGCGCCTGCGTACCAAAAACAAATCTTCGGCTAATCGAAACAATGTCGGGATAAAACAACCCGATCCTTACGGTGGCCGGAAGCGTGTTAACGACGATAAGCCGACACGTTCCCGTCCCCCTGTTCTATCGAGCAGACCCGAACAGGGCGAACGGCCCTGGCACGGTGACATCTCCGGCTTCGGTAGATCGCGCAAAGTAAAACCACGTTCCGCAGACGCCGCGCATCACAACATCTATCCACAACGTCAGCATGCGACGCGCCGGCCTGCTGGCGACAAGCCCTTCTCTGATCACAACCGGACCGCTTCCGGAAAACCAATTGTGAAGCGTGTGCCGCAACACAAGGAGCGTGCATGGCGTGGCGATGTAAGGGGTAATCCAATAGCGAAGCCACGATCAATTTCCGGGCAAGTGAGAAACGTTTATCCGCAGAAAAATAAGTTCTCGCGATACGTTGGGCGACATAAGGATACCGGTGATAGGTCGTTTGCCAACAAAGCTGAAGTGGCGAAAGCAGCACGCATGCGCACCGACACACGGCCAAAGAGCTGGGGCCAAAACCCTACCGCTGGTTCTGCATCACGTGCGTTTGTTCAACGCGGACGAAAGAATGTCTATTGGGGAAAATTTTCAAAAGGTGAACGTGCAATCACAGGAGACCTTACGGGAAGACCTTTGCAAAAGAGAAATTTCAGATCGGCACCAGGCACACTTCATGGCCGCGATACACTTCAGTTCTTTGGCCGGCATCCACACGGTGATGCGGCATTCAAAGGAAAAGGAAGAAGGTTCATCACCGAAGGCCGGCAGGAGCGAGGCTGGCGTGGCGATATTTCGGGAAGTAAATTCCGCTCTCGTCGTCAGGGCAGTGCCGACGTTGCAGGCAGAAAAAATATCCGGTCCATTTCAGGAAACGTTAAGCACGGCAAACTTCAGGGACGCGCACCAGGCTTCGGCGCAAAGCAACTTGCGCGAGGTTTGAGAAAAACGGGTGGTATATCAAAAGGATTTGCTGATCAGGGGGAAAGTTTTAGTGGCTACCTCAAGGCACGCAAACCAATGAAAGGCGGCGGAACTGTAAGTGGCAAATTGTGGAACAACAATCGTAAAGCTATAGGCGGAAAAGTATTACCGGCAGGTTCCGACCGGCCCGGCGCTTTTTCCGGAACACTTCGCGGAGGAAAGATGTATGCCGACCAGGGAGAGACATTCACAGGGTATCTTAAATCGAGGAAGCCGGTAAAAGGTGGTGGAAGTTTAAGTGGTCAGCTCTGGAACAACAACCGGAAAGCTATTCAAGGGAGAGTATTGCCAGCGGGTTCCGACCGTCCCGGTGCATTCTCTGGAAATATGCGGGGCGGAAAATTCTATGCCGACCAGGGGGAAGCCTTCACCGGTTTCATCAAAGCAAGAAAGCCATTGAAAGGTGGTGGAAGCATAAGTGGACAACTGTGGAACAATAATCGAAAAGCTATTCAGCGGAGAGTGTTACCAACTGGTTGGGACCGCCCTGGCACATTTTCAGGAAATATGCGTGGAGGAAAATTCTATGCAGATCAGGGTGAGGCATTCACAGGTTATTTAAAATCCCGGAAACCATTGAAGGGTGGAGGAAGTATAAGCGGCCAGATGTGGAACAATAATAAAAAACCAATTCAGGGACGAGTGTTGCCCGCCGGATCCGATCGTCCGGGGGCATTCTCAGGTAACATCAGTGGCGGAAAAATTTATGCTGATCAGGGGGAAGCCTTTACAGGATACACGAAAGCAAAGAAACAATTGAAAGGCGGTGGAAGTATTAGTGGTAAGCTCTGGAACAATCGTGAGCAAGCAGTTACCCAATTGAATACGAGCAATAATGCTATTGCAGCAGGTGGTTTTCAAGGGCGAAAGAAAGCGGGTCGTCCGGAAAAGGGCGGAGGCAGTGTTAGTGGTAAATTGTGGAACAACAACAATGAAGCGGTTACGCGGTTGAACGCAAGTTCGTCGTCCGTTACAGCGTCGCGGTTTGGCGGAAAAGACAAAGAGAACAAGAGATCGGCCGACGCAGGTGTTGGATTGAAGGGTAAGAACAGGTTGAAGAAGGATTTTACACAAAGTCCATTGGCAGTTGAAGCATCAACCAAAAAAGCGCGACCTGAAGCAACCGGGTTCCGTGCCGATGGATTGCAAGTGCGGGTTTCCCGTGACAAGTTTGAGAAGCGTGATCACTCGGCAAAGGGAGCGCTTCAGGGTATTGCACCAAAGCGGTCAAGTGTGCGGGCAACTGAATTCTCGAGTGGCATGAAAGCACGCGACCACAAGCATAATCCATCCAGTGACGACGACGCGCTGAAAGTTTTGTACCTGGGAAAATCATTTAACAGAACACAGAACTACCAGGGAACAATGAAAGCCAGGCGCTTGCATCATAAGGGCATGCATCCCGATGCAGCATTTGTCAATAATGGTGAGAACAATGTAAAGGAAGAACGTTCGGTATTTACAAACGTGAAATTGTTCTGGTCACGGTTGTGGCATAAGTCCGAATCACAACCTGCTAACATTAAAGATAAATCGCACCAACTCAGGTACGACAAGGGAGAGAAGGGGATGTGGGCGGACTGAACGGCGGGTACGATCCGCCGCAGGCTAACGACTAAAAGCTATTTGCTAACGGCTCCTAGAAATTAAACTCCACCGTCTGCTTCACACTTTCCGACAAGCTCAAAGCTACCGGGCACGTCAGCGCAGCATTTTTTAACTTTTGTCTTTGCTTGTCATCAATCTGTAGATTGGGATGGGCAAACACGACATTTATTTCCGCAATTCTTCTCGGATTTGAACCCATCACTTTTGTGATGTCGGTTGAAAGGCCCGTTAAATCGATTTTTTCCCTGTCAGCAACCTGACCCATGATGGTCATCATACAGCTGCTTAATGCGGCACAAACGAGGTCGGTAGGGCTAAATGCCTCACCTCTGCCCATATTGTCAACCGGGGCATCTGTAATCAGGGAATTTCCGGATTTCAGATGTTTATCCTCGGTTCTAAGGCCTCCTAAATAGACTCCTGTCATTGATCCCATAAACCTTTGGTAGTTATTTTGCTTTACTGATTTTAAACCTAAATTTATCTTGTTGATTGGTACGAATGCGCCTGTTGTCAAAATTAGTCCTTGTCCTTATTCTGGGTATTTCGGCTGCCTCCGCCTGGGGACAGACGCAGGACAGTTATGACTATGATTCGGAGTTCATCTGGGGCATACAAAAAAACTCTGCCGGCGGCTTGATAGGTGGCCTTGTTTTTAAGAAAGCACGAAAAATTTCAGATCGGATACTCGAAACCTACGGCCTCGAGATCATGAACGTGAAACATCCGCAGGAAGTCCGTCGCACTTCACCATTTACCGGCAACTTTTTCATTTTTGGCAAGAGCAATTACCTGTATGCCATAAGACCGCAATACGGGCGCGACTTCATTTTCTTTAAGAAAGCCCCGCAACAAGGTGTCGAAGTAAAAGTTGTCGTGGCCGCTGGTCCGACAATCGGATTACTTGCCCCCTACTATGTAGAACGGAAGACAGATTCTTACAGTTCAACGCGTCATGTGCAGTACAACGTTGATATACCTTACAATGACATCATGGGCGCCGGCAACCTTTTCGAAGGGCTGTCGGAGGCAAAACCCAAACTAGGCGGTAATTTGAAGCTTGCTATGAATTTCGAGCTTGGAACGATGAAGAGCCAGGTGACTGGATTCGAGGCCGGGTTTTTGGTAGACGCTTATTTCTCAGAAATAGTGCTCGTGCCTTCTGCCAGTAATCGGAGCGTGTTTCCAACAGTTTTTTTTACCCTTTTTTACGGCGCCAGGAAATAATTGCCGGCCCGGATTTTGCGCCTTTTTGTCCAAAAGAAAACTGCATTTTCATGTGACTCCCCGCCCGAAAGTGCATTATATGGCTATATTTGAACTCCTAAAATCTTGAAGCTATGGAAGTGAAAAAGACCGAAAGGGCTGATCTGGGAAAGAAAACCAGTTTCTTTTTCAGCATTGGACTACTCGTTACAATGGCCCTTGTACTCGCGGCATTCGAGTATAGAAAAGCAGGTGAGTCGGTTGCTGACCTGACGCAGGCCCGCACAGATGTGTTTGAGGAAACACTTGAGGTGCCACCAACCGAGCAACCACCGCCACCGCCACCGCAGGTTCAGGCCCCGGTAATCGTTGAAGTTCCCGATGAAGAAGAAATCGAGGAAGAGATCAATCTTAACCTTAACATTGAAGCAACCCAGGAAACGAAAGTTGAAGAGATCGTTGTGAAGGTAGAAGAACCCGAAGAAACTGACGAGATATTTACAATTGTTGAAGAGTCGGCAGCGCCAAAAGGCGGTATGGCTGCATTCTACAAATATGTATCCGACAAAATGAAGTATCCTCCCCAGGCTCGTCGTATGGGTATTGATGGAAAAGTGTTCGTTGAGTTCGTTATCAATAAAGACGGATCTATATCCGATGTAAGAGCAGTGAAGGGTATTGGCGCCGGCTGCGATGAAGAAGCCGTTCGTGTGGTGCAAAGCGCGCCATCATGGACGCCAGGCAAGCAACGCGGTAAGCCAGTGAAGCAACGCATGGTGTTGCCAATCACGTTCAAGCTCGGATAAACGCTGAGATAGAATATTCTTAAAGACCTCGTCGGAAACGGCGGGGTTTTTTTATTGGCCTCAGGTTACAAGCTTCAAGCTGCTGGCTGCCTGGGTAGCTAGTTTTCAGAATAATGATGAACATTAACAAGAACGCAGAACGAGTGTTTTAAGTTAGTTTGCTCAGGCAGCAGTATGAAGCCTGAAACTTGTACTTGCGTGACTTTAATGCAACCACCGCATTATCACAACAACTAAACCTCAATGCGATGGAAACGAAAAAATCCAACAATGCAGATCTCAGCAAGAAATCTGCATTCTTCTTCAGCATCGGTCTGCTCGTAGCAATGAGTGCGGTACT
>WUUC01059242.1_pt1 | contig 11712 bp, 7 predicted proteins | sample 6278441 | NCBI WGS metagenome assembly WUUC01 (sample SAMN13675441, study PRJNA597444) | soil metagenome | isolation source: soil | place: USA: Washington | collected 2017-10 | reverse complement strand
TCGTATTTCATGCGGTCGTATTCGTTGTAAGTCCATTCGATCATGAAGCTGTATTGACTATTGGCCTTCAATGCTTGAGGAAGGTCGACCCTCATCATCGTATAGTTAATGGTATAAGAAAGGGCCTTTCCCGTGGCCGCATCTTTAACAGACAGAATCTTGTATCCGCCTTCGTAATCATAAGCGTTGATGGCAGACGCAAAGTGACGCGTAGGAACAGAATCTTTTACACTATTGGTCGACGTCTGATCTTTGATGCCACCTTTCTTCAGTATATTCTGATCAAGCTGCAACCATAAATAAGTAAGATTTTCGGGAGAATTATTGTGGTAAGTAATGGTCTCTGATCCCGTAATGGTCTGCGTATCGTCATTGAGCTCCACGTTGATTACGTAATCTGCACGCTGTTGCCAGTAGTCTGTTCCAGGTGCGCCCGACGAACTGCGATAACTATTTGGTGTTGGTAGCACATGGCCAAGTTGTTCAAACTTCCCGTTCCATTGCTCCTGCTGTTGCGCCAGAACACTGCCCGATACCAGGAGCGCCAAAACAAATACAAAACCCTTCGTCATTTTCATTTGCAGTTCGGTTGTGTTATTCCGGAAACTTCAATCGAAGTTCATCAGTTCGTTTTTTTCCGCATTTCATCGAATTTCGACGGTTGTTGAACGCGCGGAAATGCGTTGTCTGCTTCCTCGATGTCTGAAGTTTCTTTCTTTGGATCGATCACCACGTTCACCACTTCTTTGTCTTTTGCAAAGACCTTTGTCACTTTGCTTTCATTGAGGCGCCAGATCTCCGCGGGTAATCTCTCGATCTCCTTTGTTCCATCCTTGTAAGTCCACTCTATGATCACAGGCATGATCAGGCCACCTTTGTTTGAGACGGTTATTTCATAGATGTTTTTGTTTTCCAGTTTTCCGATAATGGCCTTGTCATCAACTTTGTTCTGGAATTCCTGGTAGAGGCGATCATCAGTTGTTATGACAGAGAAATACTGAGGCCCTCCACTGAAGTCTTTACCATTGCTGCCCGACTTCGGGCCCAGGTCACCTTTTGTCACCTGTTTATTTTTTCCTTCCGGATCTGCTGTTGTGTTGCGTAGCCTGAACCACTTTACATCATCGAGTGAAACGCTCAGGTTGTCGGTAGTATAGAACCAGCCTCTCCAATACCAATCGAGATCAACGGCAGAAGCGTCTTCAAGTGTACGAAAGAAGTCGGAAGGCTTGGGATGTTTGAAGGCCCATCTTTGCGCATATTCTTTAAAGGCGCGGTCGAACAATTCCGGTCCCATCACAGTTTCGCGCAGGATATTCAACGCAGTTGCCGCTTTGCCGTACTGTTCGCTGCCGATCTGCACTACGTTTTCGCCACTGGTCATCAGCGGGCGCTTTGTTGACGGATCACCTTTCATATAATCTACCAGGCCCGATGCGGAACCTCTTCCCACTGGCTTGTCCTTATAACGTTCGCGTTCGGTGAGGTATTGAACAAAACTGTTGATGCCTTCATCCATCCACGTCGATTCCCGTTCATCATTGTTGATGATCATCGGGAAGAAGTTGTGGCCTACTTCGTGAACGATCACACCGATCATTCCCCACTTGGTTCGATCGGGATACGTACCGTTCTTGTCTGGCCTGCCAAAATTGAAGCAGATCATCGGGTATTCCATTCCAATAGATGCAGTGTGTACCGATGTTGCCTGCGGGTAAGGATAGTCGATGGTGAATTTTGAATAAACTTCAAGTGTGTTCTTCACGGCAATCGTTGACTCTTTTTCCCAAAGTGGATTGCCTTCTTTTGGATAGTATGACATTGCCAGTGGCGTGTTTGTACCAATTTTTACCGCCATTGCGTCCCAGATAAATTTGCGGGAAGTAGCAAATGCAAAGTCGCGGACGTTTGTAGCCGCAAATTCCCATGTCTTCTTTTCTCTCACTTTCGATTGCTCTTTTGCAACTGCCTCTGCTTGTGTCCGGATGATAACCGGCTTGTCGAAAGACTTTTTCGCCTGTTCAAAACGTTGCAGTTCTGTTTGGGTGAGGACTTCAGTGGGATTCTGGATCATCCCCGTTGCGCCAACCATATGATCGGCAGGAACGGTGATCCGCACTTTGTAGTCGCCAAATGGTACGGTAAACTCTGAACGTCCGAGGAACTGTTTGTTCTGCCATCCCACGACGTCATCGTACACGCACATGCGCGGGAAGAACTGCGCAACGGTATAGATATAATTTTTGTCTTCCGGGAAATATTCCACCCCACTGCGGCCCCCGAGAAGGTTGCGATCAACGATATTGAAAGACCACTCAACATTGAATGACACTTTCTCTTTGGACTTGAGTGGTTGTGGAAGATCCACGCGCATCATCGTGGCATTAATAAAATACTTGAGCGGTTTTCCGGAAGCGTCCGTCACGGACTTGAGTTTGAAACCGCCATCGAAATCGATAAGACTCAACTGACCAGCAATTGTTTTAGTTGTCACGGAATCAACAACGTTGCTCGTTGCTGTTCGGGGTGTGTTGCTGTCTTTAGCGAAGAGATTCTGATCGAGTTGCACCCAGAGGTACTTCAATACATCAGGAGAGTTGTTATGGTAGGTGATCGTTTCGCTACCGGTTATACTTTGATTATCGTCGTTAAGTTCAACTTTGATATCATAATCGGCTTGTTGCTGCCAATATTTTGGACCTGGTGCGCCTGAGCCGGTTCTATATTCATTTGGAGTGGGCAGCATCTGCTCGAGCTGCTCGAATTTCCCCTTCCATTGAGCGGGCTCCTGCGCTCGTGCCGCTGTTGCAAAAATCACTAACACGAGTGAAAATAAATACTTCATAAAATTGAGGCAGTTTAGGAATTCAAATATGCAGAATCTTTAATGAGTAATAGTGCCATCAGGGCGATTACGGCGGAAATACCAATCCTCCAGAAACGTCGGGGCAGGCGGGCAAGTTCCACAACAAGAAAAGTGACCGCCATGAATAATCCAACAATTACTATTTGACCGAACTCTAAACCAACGTTGAACGGAAAAAGCAGGCTTAAAACTTTGTTGGTGTTACCGGTGAGTTCACGAAAAAAATTGGAAAACCCCATGCCATGTATCAGGCCGAAACCGGCCGCCAGCAAGTAGTTCAAATGAATATTGCTTTTATTAATGCGATGTTCGGAATGAAAAAAATTAGCAACTGCGGTCAGAAAAATAGTGACAGGAATAAGGAATTCAATCAATGTTGCGTCGAGCGTAATTATTTTCAATCCTGATAGTGCCAGTGTGATCGAATGCCCGATCGTGAAGGCCGTAACCAGGATGAGAACACGTTTCCAATCTCTCACAACATAAACCGCGCATAGTGCGATCACAAACAGGATATGGTCGTAACCATTTTTCCAGTCGAGAATGTGTTCGCAGCCAAGCTCAAAGTAAATACCGAACTGACTCATCGTGGCTACTTTTAGACCGCAATTATAGTAAATACAGCAAAGGTAGCCAGTATTAGGTAGCCGCTAACACACTAAAAATAGCTACAGGCTACTGTCTCCTGACTACATTTTTCTCATTTACGGAAGCGGTATTACTTTTGCATTTCACCTGCCTATGATCCTCATCCTGTTATCAACCATACTTAGTACCCTTCACCCAATACACGTCTCGATTTCTGAAGTTGAACATAACCAGAAGGTGAAGGCCCTGGAGATCACGATGCGGATATTTCTGGATGATCTGGAACTATCCATTCGCAATAATAAAAACGAACCTGAACTGGATCTGTTAAATCCCGGGCAGAACAGGACGATCGATCAGCTGGTAAGTGAATACCTCGGTGAAAAGGTTAAGGTCAAGGTGGATAAAAAGACACTGCCTGTTAACTATCTCGGCAGTGAAATGGATGGGCCTGCCCTCATTTGCTATATCGAAGTTAAGAATGTTAAAAAGTTCTCAACTATTGAGTTCACTAACCGCGTTATTCACGAAACGCACCAGGACCAATCGAATCTGATCAACGTCAATCACCTGGACAAAGTAAAGAGTTTGAGATTGACGAATGAGAAGCCGACTGATGTTGTAAGTTTCTAGCCTCAAAAAATCCTTTCAGTTGTTGCTATTGATTCCGACAGCGGTCGACATCAGGCATGAAACTTTAAACTATCTTTGCCCACCCAATCAAAATAGAACCTATGCGTACCAAAATCGTTGCAGGAAACTGGAAGATGAACAAAAGCCTTGCTGAAGCACAGGCACTCATAGCTGAACTAACCAACGTCATTGGTGGAATAAAATCGTCTGCTAAGATTGTTGTGTGTGTTCCATTTCCTTATCTGGCTGCGATCCAAAACCAACTGGGATCAGGTCGCATTGAAGTTGGTGCGCAAAATTGCAGTGAGCATGAGTCAGGAGCATATACAGGCGAGGTTTCTGCTGCAATGATCAAATCATGTGGCGTGCCCTATGTAATTGTTGGGCACAGTGAACGCCGTCAATACTTTGGAGAGGATGGTGCATTGCTGGCAAAGAAAGTCGACAAAGCTTTGGCACATCAGCTCACGCCGATCTTTTGTTGTGGTGAACCTCTGGAGATCCGGGAGAAAGGAACGCACGAGACGCTTGTGCGCAAGCAAACAGAAGACAGTTTATTTCATCTCGGGGCCGAAGCGATTCAAAAAGTGGTAATCGCTTATGAACCAGTGTGGGCAATCGGTACTGGTAAAACAGCGAGTGCACAGCAAGCACAGGATATGCATGCTGTTATCCGGCAGCACATCGCCGGTAAGTATGGTCAGGCCGTAGCTGAAGCAATTTCTATCCTTTATGGCGGAAGTGTTAAACCCGACAATGCAAAAGAGCTTTTCTCATGTCCTGATGTTGATGGTGGGCTTGTAGGCGGCGCTTCATTAAAGGCGGCTGACTTTACGGGTATCATCAACGGCATTGGTTAGTCGGGCTGAAACAACACCCATGCATTACACGCGGCTCCAGGTAATTTGCAATACGGAGTTCTCCGAAATATTGATGGCCGAATTTGCCGAGGCGGGCTTCGATACATTCATGGAAACTGAAAATGGATTCGAAGCGTATGCGGAGGAAAACAAACCCGACCGCGCGCTAATTGAAGACATACAAAAGAAGTATGACCATGTGAAGCCCCTCCTTTTACGTTTTGAAAAAATCGAAAAACAAAATTGGAATGAGGAGTGGGAAAAAAATGTGGATCCCATCTTTATTGAAGACCAGGTGCTCGTGAGAGCTGAGTTCCATAAGATTGAAAAGAAGTTTCCTTACGAGATCATTATTACCCCAAAGATGTCGTTTGGTACAGGGCATCATCAGACGACCTGGTTGATGCTCAGGAATCAACTTTCCATCAACCATCAAAATGCGCATGTGATGGACGCCGGTTGTGGCACTGGTATCCTATCGGTGATGGCCATTAAACTTGGCGCGTCCAATGTCGAGGCGTTTGATATTGACGAATGGAGTGTGCCCAACGCAAAAGAGAATGCAGAAGTAAATGGCGCCAACGGAATTCATATTCAACAGGGAACGGTTCGCGATTTCAAATTCAAAAAACCTTTCGACATCATACTGGCCAATATCAACAAGAATGTATTGATTGACGAAATGAAGGAATTCTCCAAACAACTCGCACCTGGTGGCCACCTGTTGTTGAGTGGATTCTACGTCTCCGACATCAATGATCTTCTCTCCCTCGCCACACAATTGAAAATGCATGAGGTCTCCAGGAGCGACAGGGAAACCTGGGCAGCTCTACTGCTGAGGAAAGAATAAAAAGATATACCGCACGACCCAATGCCTTCGTTTAAATGCCACCACGCATAAACGGCGGTTCCTATCCTCCTGATTTGCGTTCCCTGCGCCCTTACTGAATTGGTGTATTATCCGGAATTTGACGAATTTGAAGGTTTTGTTTGTGAAAAAGGGGCTTACATACCTGTTGTTGTTTTTTGGGGGCATATTCGTCGCTTCGGGTCAACCGAAAAACGACGGAGGCTATCAGCTTGGCTTCCAGGATAGCATCCGGGTAGCACTTGAAAATACACGCAACACCGATGCTGCAGCTATAGGGATGGCCTTCTCCGTGGTTTGGGGTGGCTTAGGTCAGGACCACCAGGCTATGGTGCTCAGGCAGGCGAAAGCAATGAAGAAGAAGGGATACAAACTTCGCCCTCATTTTCAGAATTACTTCGGAGCGATCGTAGACGCGGTGAACGTTGAAAATGCCGATCCCGAAAAGATTACCAGCTACCTGACAGTAGCAGGAAAAGTGATCGAGTTCGAAGAAACTGGTAAAGCGGGTTTGTTCTTTGTTAACAGCAGAGAGTTTTTTCAGCATCACGTACTTCACTACGAGAGGTCCATCCGGCTTTATGCTAGAGATGATGACTATACTTTCGATTACATCCACGTCGACGTGCCAGTCCTTCCACAGGAAGGCGACACGACAATCACAGAACCGTTGGAAGATCTCGGCCAAGGCGATCCCAACGAAAACACCACCTGGGAGGATGACCCCGTCGACACAGTAGTTGCACCGGCTGCTCCGCTATGGCAGGAACCAATTTATGTTCCGGAACTCACGGGAGCTGTTATTCGGTTCAGCAAAGTGTCGTTGAATTTTTCAACACCGTATGATTCGGCAATTCTTGCAGGTACCAGTGGAACATTTATGCTGGAAACCAACACATTCGTTGGAAATGGCGGGCGGTTCGATTGGACTTCTGCCGGACTTCACTCCGATTCCGTCTACGCCGAACTGAAACAATATTACTTTGATACAAGCCGCCCAAGGTTAAGGGCAACGCAGGTGAAACTCACCTATGTCGGCAAAATTGCAGCGCCTGTCGATGGTATCTTCGAGTTCCTGAGTGTTCGTCACAAGGACGCATCGTCTGCCACTTATCCAAGATTCATTTCCTACGAAAGCAACATTCCCATGCTCGGTTTTGGCGACGACAAGCTTCAATACATAGGAGGCTTTGCGCTTAACGGCTCGCGCATTTTTAGCGCTTCGGCCACGGGAGGGAACGCACTGCTTGCCATACGTGGAGATGCCGATAAAAAGTTTGAAGCACAATCAACTCTTTTTGAGTTCCTTCGCGATTCAACTATCGTTTCCAGCAATGCGATTGTAAAGATTTACCAGGGCAACGATTCGATCTTCCATCCCGGGATTCATCTCAACTACCATTATCAATCAAAGTTGCTTACACTGCAGCGTAACCGGGGAACGTTAAAAGACACCCCATTCACTTCTTCGTATTTCAAGGTCGATTTTACCGGCGACTTCCTGCGATGGGCATTGGAACCTGACAGCACGGGTTCCGATAGTCTCAACATTTTTACATCCGCCGGTTTGAGCCAGGCTCCGATGATCCTGGAGTCGCAGGATTTTTTCGATCCCAACGATTTCAAAAGACTCAAAGGCGTGGGATTTTCCTTTCACCCATTGGTGCTGGTGGCAGCATACGTGCGCGACAACGGGGTAACCGAATTCTTCACGGGCGACCTCATGAACTACTCCGGTAAGAAGATCAACGAGATCGCTGGGGCGATGAGCTTCCTTGCCCAAAAAGGAATGATCGAGTACGATCCGGGAAACGGAAAGGTGCGTGTCAAGGAAAAGGTAACACACATTAACGACGCCCGGCGGAATGAATCTGACTACGACAATATGAAGATCCATTCCATCACTAATGGCCCCGCCAATGCTACGATCAATTTTTCAGATCGGTACATGACGGTCCGTGGTGTGGAAGAATTTAAAGTCAGCGATTCCCTCAACGTGGTCATCAAACCCGATAGCAGCGTAATCACTATCCTCCAAAACCGCGATATTAAATTCAATGGCAAGATCACGGCAGGTAACTTCGAGATCAATGGTAAAGACTTCACGTTGAAATATGACAGCTTCTTTATTAACCTCAACCACATCGATAGTATCAGGTTCTATGTTACCGAACTGAACGCGAAAGGTCAGCCTGTGCGCCGGCGCGTGAACAATGCAATGGTGGGCGCCGATTCCGTTGCAGCTGCCGCCGGGGGGCTCGATGCCGGCAACAAAACCCAAGGTACGCTCTTCATCAACCGGCCCGACAACAAATCCGGTCGCAAGCGCATACCTAACTATCCCCGCCTTGATGCTTCTGCCGGTGGTGTGATCTATTTCGATAGAAAGGAGGTATTGAATGGTGCTTATGATCGATCTGTTTTCTTTGTTGTTCCACCGTTTAAACTTGATAGCTTGAGTGATGCCGATCCATCAGCAATAAATTTCCAGGGCACATTTGTTTCAAGCGGAATGTTTCCGGCCTTCAAGGAGAAACTCCATACGCAAGCCGATAAGTCGCTTGGGTTCTCGCACGCTATCCCGTCCACGGGTTACCAGCTTTACAATGGTGATGGAAAAGTTTATGGCGCAATGGGTCTCGATAACGCGGGCATCCGTGCCACTGGCAGGATCGAGTATCTCGCGGCGTCGGTGGAATCTAATGATTTTATTTTCTATCCCGATTCTGTTGTTGGCAAAGGAAATGTCGGCCAGCTTTCTGAAAAACAGTTTGGTGCTTCCTGGTATCCGCAGGTAACGTTGCCTGAATTCAGGCTCAAATGGCTTCCTAAGCAGGACCGGTTTGCCTTGAAAAACCTGAGAGATCCTTTCAGTCTTTACAACGGAACGGCACAACTCAATGGCGATCTCATAGTTTCGAAAGCGGGAACACGTGGCGACGGAATTTTAACCACCCGTGGCTCCGAATTACTCTCGGATGAAATGAACTTCTCCGCCCGCGACTTTGGTGCACGCCACGCCGAATTCCAGGTAAAGACCACTAACCCCGACAAGCCCGCATTGGCCGCAAAAGATGTCCGGCTGAAATTTAACCTGGATCAGAATTTTGCAGACATCAGCCCGGAAATAACCGGTGTGGCCGCGTTTGAATTTCCTTACGCGCAGTTCAAGACCTCCATCACCGATGCGCACTGGGATCTGAATACACAAAAGATCACGATGGCGAAAGATCCTGACGCGGCCCTGGCCGACTCCTATTTCTACACAACAAATAAAGAACTCGACTCGCTGGTGTTCAATGCCGAGAAAGCCGAATACGACATTAAGGCGCAGCATCTGAAGGTGAGCGGTATACCGTATATAGTTGTTGCCGATGCAAAGATCACACCTGATCACAATGAAGTGCTGATCCTGGAAAACGCGAAGATCGGTCAGTTGAAAAACACGACTATCGTTGTTGATACGCTGAACGGTTTTCACCGCCTTACCGATGGGGTTGTCGATATCGTGAGCAGGAAAGAATTCTCAGGTTATGCTACCTATCAGTACGTGAACGCGTTGAACGACACATTCTCTATAAAGATGACCGATTTCCGTCTCGAAACGATCGACGAACACAGCAAGATCCGCAGAAGAGTAGAGCATTTATCGCATGCCACGCAACAAACGGTGGCAAATGGCACTGTGGAAGAAACGGCAAAACTTGTGATCGCACCGAGGATCTATTACAAGGGCGACATGGTGATGTATGCCACCAAACCTGCACTTCAGTTGCGCGGTTATGTAAAACTTGACCTGAAGAAAATCAAGGATTATAAAACCTGGATCCGTCATGAACAAAGCGGTGACGAAAAGGAGATCTTCCTGGACTTCGATAAGGCCATCACAGAAGAGGGAAATAAAGTGGAAGCAGGATTACACTTTGCTGACGACAATAGTCTTTACATCACATTTATCTTCGATAAAAAAAATCCTGATGACGAAGACTTCTTCCTGCCGAGCGGTTCTCTTTATTTCGACAGTACTGAGTTCAGGATCGAGGATCGGGAGAAGGCTGCCGGCGAAAAACTGTCGGGAAAAGTATTTGCCTACAACGAAGATAAGCAAGAGGTAAAATTCGAGGGGCCTGTGAATTTCTTCAAAGGCACCATGAAGGATTTCTCTGTAACAGGTACGGCTTTGGGTTCAGGAAACCTTGAGACGAACGATATCCGCATGAATTCATTCATCATTGCCGATATGAACATCCCATCGACGGCATACGAACTGATGGCAAAAGACATTATGAATGTGATCAAGAACGAAGGCGTTGCCGAAGAAGCGCTTGGAGATCATACTGAATTACTTTATAAGCTTGCAGACATCGTTGGTGAACGCGCTGCAAAAGACTACGAAGCCAAGTCACTTCAAAGCTATGTGCCTCTCGCCACGATACCGGGTCTTTCCAAGCCCCTGGTGTTCTCGACAGTTAATCTCAAATGGTCTCAGAAGTTCAAGGCGTTTTATAACACGGGTAACCTTGGTTTAAGTAACATCGGCCGAAATGATATTAACGGTGGCTTCGAAGGGTTCATGGAGATCCGTAAAAACGAAGATGGCACGCCTGTGTTCCACGTGTTCGTAAAAGCCTCGCCCGATTCCTGGTACTATTATGGATTTGAGGACAACAGGTTGATGGCTCACTCGTCCAACCAGCCATTTAATGACCTCATCTCAAAGAAATCGAATGCCGCCAAAGCCAAAGTGGGCGAGCTGGTATTCATCCCAGGTAGCGACGATGAGACGCTTGCTTTCATCAACCGCTTCCGCAAAGATTATCTGGGCATTGATGGTGGTTATGAGTTAGCCAGCGCTACCGCTAAAAAGAAGGAAAAGAAAGATGATAAAGAGGATGACGGGTTTTAGGTGAGTGCGACACGACGGGCCTTCTCCTGTTCGAAACTTGTGCTACTTGAAGCTGTTGGCCACTAGCTTTTAGCGGGCGTCGGTCTTCCCAAGCATACCACTGATCAAGGCAATGCTATTAAAATCTAGAACGCTAAGAGCTAGAGACTAAAAGCCTTAAAAACAAAAAACCCCAGCATTGCTACCAGGGTTTTCAGTAAAAGAAAATGGGATTAAAGCTTGCCAGACAATTCTTTGCTTGCTTTGAACTTCGCTACTTTCTTGGCTTTGATCTTGATTTCTTCTCCTGTGAAAGGATTACGACCCTTGCGGGCAGCTCTCTTCGATACAGAGAATGTTCCGAAGCCAACAAGAGTCAGCTTGTCACCCGCCTTTAGTGTTTTAGTAACGCCATCGAGAAATGCCTCGAGCGCAGTGGCTGCAGTTGCTTTAGTGAGGCCGGCATCTTCAGCGATTTTGCCAACCAATTCAGCTTTTGTCATAGCTTATTTGTTAAGTGTGTTTAGTGTGTTTGTGAAGTCTTATTGGGGCGCAAATATAGAAGCTTTTTGGTCTCATCAAACGGAAGTGGCAACCGGTAACAACCTAAAGTTTCATTTCATGCAAGCGATGCGAACCATTGTCAGCAGCCATTTGTCACAATGTTGCCTTCCTTCTACAGTGGTCCACTATCTTTCGGAAAACCTTACCCTCCATGAGACCTTTGTTCGTCCTGATTCTAATGTTGATCTCTTCAACGCTTACCGCGCAGAATAACTACTTCTTCCCGTCTGGCGCCACTTTCGATCCCGCCATTCCTTCCCCGGAACAATTTCTCGGCTACCCGGTAGGCGACTGGCACACGCGTCATGACCGCATCGTTGAGTACTTCAGAGAACTCGCAAGGGTTTCGAACAAAGCGCATTTCCAGATCATCGGGTATACCAACGAACGTCGCCCGCAGGTGGTACTCACCATCACGAGTCCCGAAAACTATTCGCGCATTGAAGAG
>WUUC01013441.1_pt1 | contig 11713 bp, 7 predicted proteins | sample 6278441 | NCBI WGS metagenome assembly WUUC01 (sample SAMN13675441, study PRJNA597444) | soil metagenome | isolation source: soil | place: USA: Washington | collected 2017-10 | reverse complement strand
GATCGAGCTGGCCGCGCGCGCCGAGGGCGCGCAGCTCGTGATCGAGGTGCGCGACACGGGCATGGGGATCCCGCCGGAGCGGTTGGAAGACGTCTTCACGATGTTCAGCCAGGTCACCCGCTCGCTCGATCACTCGAAGGGCGGTCTCGGCATCGGGCTTGCGCTCGTGCGCCGCTTGGTCGAGATGCATGGCGGCAGCGTGAGCGCGTTCAGCGAAGGCCAGGGGAAAGGCAGCGTGTTTACCGTGAAGCTCCCGTACCTAAACAACCACGCGAGCACCGCCGCGCCGAGCGCCGACGTCGCGCGCAATGCCGAGAGCCGATCGGTCTTGGTGGTGGACGACAACGAAGACGCTGCAGAGCTCTTGTCGATGATGCTGGAGCTCTCCGGGCACCGCACCAAGATCGCTCACGATGGGCCGCAAGCGATCGCGGCGGCGGCGGCGATGCTGCCGCAGGCCATCGTCCTCGACATCGGCTTACCGGGCATGAGCGGCTACGACGTCGCGCGCGCGTTGCGAAAGGACGCGCGCTTCGCGAACACGGCGCTGATCGCGCTGACCGGTTGGGGCTCGAGCGAGGACAAGCGCGAGGCGATGAACGCCGGCTTCGACTTCCACCTCACCAAGCCGGTCAACGCGCAGGACATGCAGCAGGTGCTGTCGCAGGTCTCCGCCGCTTCACGTTGAGAGCTGCGTCTCGAGCACTTTGTGCACGACCTCGGCCAGCTCGTCGATGCCGAGCGGCTTGTGCACCAGCGCGCGCACACCGACGCGCTCGACGGCTTGCTTGAGCTCGGCGGTGACGTGGCCGCTGCAAAGCACGATCGGGATCTCGGGGCGCCGCTTGAGCACGGCTTCAGCAAGCTGCACGCCGGACATGCCGGGCATGTTCATGTCGGTCACGACAGCGGTGAAGCGCATCGGCGTCGCCTCGAACGCCTCGAGCGCCTTGTCGCCGGCGTGAAAGCCGACGATCTCGTAGCCGAGCCGGCTGAAGTAACGGCGCGCGAGCAACACCAGCGAGTCTTCATCGTCGACGAACAAGAGGCACGGCGCGCTGCGCGGCGCCATGCTCAAGATAGGCGCCGGTAGCTTCTTGGGCTCGGCGCTCGAGACGGGCAAGAACACCTCGAAGGTCGAGCCCACGCCGAGCGTGCTCGTGGCGCGCACCGCGCCGCCGTGATCGCGCACGATGCCGTGCACGACTGAGAGGCCCAAGCCCGTGCCCTGACCGACCGGCTTGGTGGTGAAGAACGGCTCGAAGATGCGGCCGAGCGTCGAGTCGCTCATGCCAGCGCCGTCGTCCCGCACGGTGATGCGCGCGAACGTACCGGGGCGGATGTCGCCGAGCGCCGCGGCGCTCTGCCCGTCGAGCTCGACGGACGCGAGCTCGATCGCGATGCGGCCCGAACCGGATTGCATGGCTTGCCAAGCATTGGTGCCGAGGTTTACGAGCGCTTGCTGGATCTGCGTCGCGTCGCCGAGCACGCGCAAGGCGCGCACGACTTCCGCATCGCCGGTGTGCGTGAACGAGAGCGCGACGCCGGCCGGCAGCGTGGCGCGCAAGAGGCTCACGCTCTCGTCCAAGATCGCGCGCAACGAGACGACCTTGCGCTCGGTCGGCTGGCGGCGTGCGAAGGTGAGGATCTGCTGCACCAAGAGCCGCGCACGCGTGCTGGCCTTGAGGATCTCGGCGAGGCTCTCGCCGATCGAGCTCGAGGGGTCGACGTCCAGCATCGAGAGCCGCGCGTTGCCGACGATCGCGGCAAGCACGTTGTTGAAGTCGTGTGCGATGCCGCCCGAGAGCTGGCCAAGCGCTTCCATCTTCTGCGCTTCGCGCAGCTGGGCTTCGAGCGTGGCGCGCTCGGCGTCGTTGCGCTTGCGCTCGAAGAACGAGCCGAGCTGGCGGCCGATGCTCACGAACATCTCGAGCAGCGCCGTGTCGACCGGCGCCATGTCGCGGCCGAGGAAATCGATGACGCCGACCACCTCGCCGCGCAGCTCGATCGGAAACGCCAGCGAGCGCCGCATGCCGGCGCGATGCGCAACGAGGGAGCGCACGTAGCTCGTGTCGGTACCCAGGTCGAACACCAGCTCGGGCTTGCCGTGCGCCCACACGCGACCGGGCAAGCCTTCGCCGCGCGCGAACGCGATGCCGCGCGTCGCTGCCTTGAGCTCTTCGAGGTCGAGGTCGGACCGGTGCCAGAGCTCGGCGCAGCGCAAGACGCTCGCCGCGCGATCGAGCTGCCAGATCGCGCCGACATCCCAGCCCTCGGCTTCGCACAGCGCCTGCATCACCTTCGGGGTCGCCTCGCTCAGTGAAGAAGCGTCAGCGAGCACGCGGCTCACGGCGTTCTGCGTCACCAAGCGGCGGCGTGCGCGCACGCGCTCGGTGACGTCGACGCACGCACCGACGGTGCGCGACACGACGCGGCCGTCCGGCGTGTCGCGGAAGAAGGCTTGCGCGGTCCACGAGATGTAGCGGGTGCTGCCGTCGGGCAAGTTGAAGCGCACCTCGGCGACGATGAGCCCATCGCGACCGGGCGCGCGCGATTCCTCGACGCGACGCATGAGGTCGACGGCGTCATGCGGATCGATGAGCTTGAACGCGTCGGCGATCGAGAGCGGTTCGTCGGCTGGCAAACCGAACATCTGCGCGAGCGCGCCGGAGAGCTGCACCGTGCCGCGCTCGTTATCGGTCTCGTAGGTACCGATGCCTGCAGCGGTGGTCGCAAGGCGCAGCCGCTCTTCGCTCTCTTTCAGCGCCTGGCGCGTCGCGACGCGCGCGGTGATGTCGCTGATGCTGACGAACGCGAGTGCAGGACGGGCGCCTTGCGCTTCGCTGATGCCGCTCGTGTAGCGCAAGACGCGCGACCAATCGCTGCCGACGCGGCGCACGCGCAGCACCAGATCGCGGACGAGCTCACCGCGGCGCAGGCGCTGCAACGGCCATTGCTCGTGCGGCACGCTGTGGCCGTCGAGCGTGCTGATCTCGAAGGTCTCCCACGCGTTGGTCGCGGCGCGATCGCCTTCGGCGCCGTCGCGCAGGCCGAGCATGTCGAGCGCGGCGCGGTTCCAATGCAGGATGCGCCCGCTCAGCTCGGCGATGATGAGGCCGTCGTTCAGCTGATCGAAGATCGCCCGCAGGCGATCCTCACCCACGCCGAGCCCCGGATCACTCATTGTGATCGAATCGCGCGCTGAGCTTGGCGGTGCGCTCCGTTGGGAGGAGTCCGACATAGAAGAGGCCTGCACCCGCCGCGGCGGCAACACCAAAGATGCGCGCGAAATTCCCCGAGCAACATTTGTATCACGGTCATTCGTCGGGCCGCGTGTTGGCGACTGCCGTGGTGGCCCGACACACACAGCAACCTCGCTGGAACGACCGTCCCAAACCAAGCGATTGCAATTGGCCACATCACCTGCTGACACTCCCGCGCTCGTGGGGAGACAGCCTATGGCAGCCAGCGACGGTTCGACGGGTACGGCCCAACACGCCGAGTTCGAAGCAAGCGAGTCGTACAAACGGTACGTCGTTTGGCTCTTGTTCGTCGTGTATGTCTTCAACTTCGTGGATCGACAGATCCTCACGATCGTCCAAGAGCCGATCAAGAAGGAGTTCGGGCTCGCTGACTGGCAGCTCGGCCTCTTGAGCGGCCTGGCGTTCGCCATGCTGTACTCGACGCTTGGCATCCCGATCGCGCGCTTCGCGGATCGTTCCAGCCGCGTGAACATCATCATGTGGTCGCTGGTGGTGTGGAGCTCGTTCACCGCGATCACGGGCTTCGCGAAGACCTTCTCGCACCTCTTGCTCGCGCGCGTAGGCGTCGGCATCGGTGAAGCCGGCTGCAGCCCCCCGGCGTATTCGCTGATTAGCGACTACTTCGAGCCGAAGAAGCGCGCGACAGCGCTCTCGATCTACTCGATGGGAGTGTACGGCGGCAGTGCGCTCGGCTTCCTCGTCGGCGGCCTAGTCGCGCAGGAACACGGCTGGCGCACGGCGTTCTACGTCGTCGGCTTGCCCGGCATCGCGCTCGCTGTGATCTTGAAGGCCACGCTGCGCGAGCCGCCGCGCGGCTGGTCCGAGGGCGCGCACAAGGTCAACGCGGACCCGCCGCCTTTCGGCAAGGTGCTGGCCAACATGTGGGCGAAGAAGTCGTTCCGGCACCTGTCGTTCGCGGCAGGCTTGCACGCCTTCGTGAGCTACGGCGTCGGCACCTTCTACTCCTCGTACTTGATGCGCACGCACGGCATGTCGATCGGCGAGGTCAGCAGCTGGCTCGCTGGCACTGTCGCGATCGGCGGCTTCCTCGGCACGTACTACGGCGGTGCGATCAGCGATCGCTACTACGCGAAGAACCCGGACCCTCGCTACTACCTTTGGGTTCCGGCAATCACGCTGATCCTCAACGTGCCGTTCGGTTTGATCGTGTTCGGCATGAGCAATAAGCACGTCGTGCTGTTCACGATGGTCCCGATGATCGCGCTGTCGGCGGCGTACTTGGCGCCTAGCATCGCGACCACGCACCGCCTGGTCGGCCTGCGCGAGCGCGCGGTGGCCGGCGCGGTGCTGCTCTTCGTCCTCAACCTGATCGGTCTCGGGCTCGGGCCGGTGTTTACCGGGGCCTTGAGCGACATCTTCCGCAAGCGCTTCGTCGCGCAGGGCATGGCCGAGGCGCAGGCGACGGCCGACGGACTTCAGTGGGCGCTCTGCATCGCGATCGCGATCAACCTGTGGGCCGCCCTGCACTACTACTGGGCGACCAAGACGCTCAACGCGGACATCGCCGAGGGCGAGCGCGCGCGCAGCATCCCGCCGGCTGCTGCGCCTGCCGCGGTGTAGATCGCCTCACTGACGAGCGTCACAAGGACTGGTAGGTTTCGGCGCGATGAAACGCCTTAACCACCTCCTTGCGCTCGCGCTGTTCACGCTCTTGATGACCTGCGGCTTCGGCTGCGGCGACGACGAATCGCCTGCTGCCGATGGCGGCGGCCGCGAAGACGGCGGCCAAACCGGCGACGGCGATGGCGATGGCGATGGCGATGGCGATGGCGATGGCGATGGCGACGGTGATGGCGACGGCGACGGTGATGGCGACGGCGACGGCGACGGCGACGGCGACGGCGACGGCGATGGCGACGGCGACGGTGATGGCGATGGCGATGGCGATGGCGACGGCGACGGCGACGGCGACGGCGACATGGACAGCGGCGTCGAGCTCGATGCCGGGCCGGATGCGGGCGATGACGCCGGCGACGCGGGCGATGACGCCGGCACGCCGCTGAACGTCCTGTACGCGACGTTCAACGGCGTCCTTGTACGCATCGATCCAGAGACGGCCGCGCTCACCGAGATCGGCCCCGTGCACAACGCGGCCGACGATACTGAGACTTATAGCAATCTCATCATGACGTGGGACGGCGTCGCGAACGTCGCGCGCACCGTCACGAGCTACTACACCTCCTCGCCGACGATCATCCCCACGCTCGGCACGACCGATCTGTGCACGGGCGCGGTCACGCTCGGCCCGGCGATCAGCCGCCCGATCACCTCGGGCAGCATCATCTTCGAAGGCCTCGCGGTGCACCCGAACGGCACGGTCTACGTCTCGAGTGGCATGGGCAGCATGTCCAGTCCGGTCAGCAACCTGGTGGGCACGCTCAACACGACGACCGGGGCGATCACCGATCTCGGCATGACGGTCGACTCCTTCCAGGACGACTGCGACTTCTTGTTCTTCCGCAACAGCACGCTGATGGGCGGCGACGTGGCGGTCACGAACAACGAGCTCGATCTGCTGACGATCAGCCTCACCACCGGCGCGGTCACCGCGAATGTCGTCAACACCGCGTACGGCTCGAGCGCCGCGGTCCCGCTGCGCGTCGCCTACGATGAGACGCGCGACAAGGCGTACACGTGGCGCGCGAGCGATCGCAACCTGCTCGAGATCAACCTCGCGACAGGCGCAGTCACCGCAATTGGAGAGACCCATGGTGCGGGGAGCTACGCCAGCCAACCTACGCGCGGCTTCTTCTCGGCGCCGCCGCCGGCGACGCCCTGCCCCGTCGTCACCGAGCTCTAAGCGCGGCATGTGCGAGAGCGCTCGGGCTGACCGCGTGTCAGACCAAACAACCCATGTGGTGGAAACCCTTCGCGATCGCGGCGGTTCTCGGTGCCTTGCAAGGCGCCGGCTGCACGCAAGCGCCGCGCGCGATCGATGCTGCGTTCGTAGAGCCTGACGCAGGTCACGGAGGCGACGACGACGCGGGCCGGCAGGCGCCGCACGACGCTGGCTCGCCCGACGCGGCTGAACCCGCGCTGTCCTTACCCCAGCGCAGCGACACCACGCATTGCCGCTTGCAAGGCACGCGCAGCGAAGACCTTCCGCGCGTCGAGCTCGAAGCCGTCGAGCTGCTGCTCGACGACGGCACCGCCGCGCGCTTCGACCGCGCTCTCGCGATCACGACCGCGCCCGATGAACCCGACGCGCTGTACGTCATCGAGCAGCAAGGCCGCGTGCAGCGCGTCGATGGCTCGAGCACGCCAGCACGTGTCAGCACGCTGCTCGACATCCGCGCGCGCTTCGAGACCGCTGCGCCCGACGCCGCCGCAGGCCTACGCGCTGCAGCGTTCCACCCCGACTTCGCCAGCAACCACCTCGTGTTCGTGCACTACATCGCACAGGCGCCGGCGCGCTCGGTAATCGCGCGCTTCGAGATCGACCCGGCCTCGATGCAAGCGCTGCCCGGCAGCGAGCGCACAGTGCTCGAGGTCGCGCGACTCGACGACCGGCGACCGGGCGGGCCGATCTTGTTCGACGGCAGCGGCATGCTGCTCGTCGCGCTCGGCGATGGTGGCGGCGACGATGCATTCACGGCGCGCTCAGCTTTGCTCGGCGCGATCCTGCGCCTCGATGTCCGCACCGCGCCGGACGACGCGAGCTACGCCATTCCGGCAGACAACCCGTTTGCGCTCGACACGCCCGAAGAGCGCGCGCCGGAGATCTTCGCGTACGGCTTCGCGGACCCTGCGAGCTGCCACCTCGACGCCGCGGACGGCCAGCTCTATTGCGTCGATCGAAGCGCTCAGTTTTCGGAGCTCAACGCAGTGCGCCCCGGCGCCGACTATGGCTGGCCCGAGATCGACGGCCCGATCTGCGCGCGCACCGGCGAGCTGTGCTTGAACGTGCGCGAGCCCTCGCGCGCCAGCTACAGGCACTTCGAAGACCTGTGCGGCGCGCTCGGCGCGGTGCCGGTGGGCTCGCCCAGCGTGCTCGAAGGCGCGATCGCATACGCCGACGCGTGCGGCGGAACGATTCAAGGCCTGGCCGTGCGTGGCGAGCACGATCGCAAGCGCAGCACGCTCGGCGCTTCGCTCCATCCGATCGCCGCCATGGGTCGCGATGCACAAGGCGCGCTGCTCGTGATCGACGCGCAAGGCTCGCTCTCGCGCGGCAGCCTCGCGATCGACGGTGAGCCCGGCACCTTTCCAGAGCGCTTGAGCGACACCGGCTGCTTCGAAGGCGACAAGCTGCAGACACCCGCGGCCGATCTCATCCCGTTCCAAGTGCGCTCACCCTTGTGGAGCGACGGCACGCACAAGCGCCGCTACATGGTGATCCCGCGCGACGCGAAGATCGACGCGCCGGTCGAAGGGCCCTGGCAATTTCCGATCGGCACGATCCTCGTCAAAGAGTTCGCGTTGCCGCGCGACGATCGCGACCTCGAGAGCGTCCCGCCGATCGAGACGCGCTTCATGCTGCTCCGCACGAGCGGCTGGGAGTTCCACAGCTACCGCTGGAACGATGAAGGCACCGACGCGGTGCGCGTAACGAAGGCCGTCGAAGTCGACTTCGACGTGAAGCGCAACGGCCGCGAGCGCACGCAGCGCTATCAGTTTCCCGACAAAGACACCTGCCCTGTGTGCCACTCGGTCTCCCCGAGTCGCGTGCTCGGGCCGCGCACCGAGCAGCTCAACAGCGAGCTGCTCTACACGGACGGCACGCGCAACCAGCTCGAGGTGCTCGCCGGCCTCGACCTCTTCCAGGCTGCGCCGACCAGCTCCGGCGTGGGTGCGCTGCCGCGGCTTCCCGACCCGCGCGACAGCAGTGCAACGATCGAACAGCGCGCACGCAGCTACCTGCACACCAACTGCGCGCACTGCCATCAACCCGGCGGCTACAGCTCACCCGACCTCCGCATGGATCTGCGCTTCGAGCTGCCACTTTCGCAAACGAACATTTGCGACGAAGAGCCGGTGTTCTTCAAAGGCGCCCAGAAGCTGATCGCGCCCGGCGCGCCGGAGCGCTCCGCGCTGTGGGTCCGCATGCGCGAGAGCGGCATCGATCGCATGCCGCCCGTCGCCACCACCGAAACGGACCAGCTCGGCGTAGTCATCATGACGCGCTGGATCGAATCGCTCAGCGCGTGCCCCGACTAGAGAGGTGAACCGTTCGACTCTCTAGACTCGAATTGGCTATTCTCTAGAGATGGGGGCGCAGGACAGGACTTACGACCAGCTGCTGCAAGACGAGCGGCGGCTGCGCACGCTGATCGAGCACGGTCACGACCTCTTGATCACGCTCGATGCGAGCTTCGCGATCACGTACATCAGCCTCTCGTCGGAGACCATCCTCGGGCGTACGCCGCGCGAGCTGATCGGCGTGCCTGCGCTGCAGCTCGTCCACCCCGACGACGTCGAGCGCGTCGCGGGGTTGCTCTTGCGCGCGATCCAAGAGCCCGGTGAGCGCATCGAAGATCGCGTGCGCGTGCTGCACGCCGACGGCTCGACGCGCGAGCTCGCAGGCCGCGGCGTGAGCCTCTTGCACGACCCGAACGTCGGCGCGCTGGTGATCGCGATCCGCGACGTCACCGAGCGCGAGCAACAGGCCGCCGCGCTGGCCAAGAGCGAAGAGCGCTTCCGAATGCTCGCCGATCGCGCGCGCGACATCATCGCGCGCTATCGGATCGAGCCCGAGCCGAAGCTCGAGTACATCAGCCCCGCGGTCGAGCGCATCACCGGCTACACGCCCGAGGAGTACTACGCCGATCCGCACCTGCACGTGCGCTTGATCCACGAAGAGGATCGCAGCCGCCTCGCGACGCTGATGCAGCGCACGCCCGAGGAGATGGGCATCCCGATCACGCTGCGCTGGGTGCGCAAGGACGGCGAGTCGGTGTGGATCGAACAGAGCCTCGTGCCCGAGCTCGACGCGCAGGGTCGCATGGTGGCGATGGAGTCGATCTCGCGCGACGTGACGGAGCAAGTGCGGCTCGAGGGCGACCTGCGCAGGGCGCAGAAGCTCGACGCGGTCGGCCGGCTCGCGGGCGGCATCGCGCACGACTTCAACAACCTTCTGGGCGTGACGCTCTTGTGTGGCGAGCGGCTCAAGCGCGCGGTCGAGCACGACCCTTCGCTCAACCAGTGGGTCGACATGATCCTGGACTCCGCGCGGCGAGGCTCCGAGCTTTCACAGCAGCTGCTCGCGTTCGCGCGCAAAGAAGCCGCGCGCGACACGGCGTGCGACGTGCATCTCGTCGTGCGCGCGCTGCAGCCGATGCTGCAAGGCCTATTGCCCGAGAGCATGCGCCTGCAGCTCGACCTCAAGGCGACCGAGCCGGACATCAAGCTCAGCAAGGGTCAGCTCGAGCAGCTACTCGTGAACCTGGTCGTGAACGCGCGCGACGCGATGCCAAGGGGCGGCGCGATCGCGGTGCGCACCGCGAACCGACCGGTGATCAACCAAGCCTCGCTGCGCAGCACGACTTCGGATGCGATGCCGCGCGGGCTCGTGTTGCAAGTGGCGGATCAAGGCGTCGGCATGGATGACACCGTGCTCGAGCGCGTGTTCGAGCCGTTCTTCACGACCAAAGCGCCCAACGATGGCTCGGGGCTAGGGCTGTCGGTGGTCTACGGCATCGTGACGCAGAGCGGCGGGCAGATCGCGGTGCGCTCCGAGCCCGGCGAAGGCAGCGTGTTCACGATGTGCTGGCCGCTCGACGAGTCAGGCGAGGCGCGCGCGCGCGAACCGGAGCCGATCGTCGGCGGTCATGAGACCGTGCTGCTGGTCGAAGACGCGGCGCTGCTGCTGGCGCTCGAGGCCGACATGCTGGAGCGGCTCGGTTACCGCGTGTTGCGCGCGGGCACGGGCGTCGCGGCGGAGCGTTGCTTCGAGGCGGCGCTGCGCGAGGGTCGCGCGCCAGAGCTGCTGCTCGTGGACGTGGGTTTACCGGATGACGACGGCGTCGCGCTCGCCACGCGCTTGCTCGCGCGTGTGCCTTCGCTGCGCGTCGTCTACACGACGGGCGATGCGAATGAAGACCTCGTGCGCCGCGCCACGATCCGCGGCCAGCTCACGCTCGTCACCAAGCCCTTCACCGAAGCCGAGCTCGCGCACGTCGTGCGGGCCGCGCTCGACCGACCCAAGCCAGTTTGATTGTTGCGCTCACCGGGGCTGCGACGAATGCTCAGCGCATGACCTCGCATCGCCTGACCGAGCACGTCATCCCGTCGGAAGAAGCGTTGCGAGCCTTGATCGGCGCGCCGCTGCCCCTCACCTGCCAGAAGGTGGTCGACCATCTCTCGCCTCTCACGCGGCCATGGATCGAGCGTTCGCCGTTCATGTGCCTTGCGACGAGTGACCCGCAAGGCAACTGCGACGTGAGCCCGCGCGGCGACCCCCCCGGCTTCGTGCGCATCCTCGACGATCGCACGCTGCTCGTGCCTGATCGTCCCGGCAATCGCCTCGCCGACTCGCTGCGCAACATCTTGCAAAACCCGCGCGTTGGCCTCTTGTTCATCTTGCCCGGCGTCACCGACACGTTTCGAGTAAACGGCCGCGCCACGCTCATCACGGACGAAGCGCTGCTCGCGCCTTCGACCGTCGAAGGCAAGCCGCCCAAGCTCGGCATCCTGGTCGACATCGACGAGGCCTACACGCACTGCTCGAAGGCCTTCATCCGCTCGGCGTTCTGGGACCCTTCGCGCTTCGTCGATCGCAAAGAGCTCGCGAGCAACGGCGCGATGCTCAAGGAGCTGATCGGCGAAGAGTTCGACGGCGAGCAGTACGACAAAGATCGCGCCGAGCGCTACGCGGCCCGCAAGGGCTTCTACTAAGACCTACCAAATGCTCGCGACGCCGCTGAAGTCGTGGATCGTTTGATCCTTCGTCAAGAGCGGCACGCTGCGCGCGATGGCGGTCGCGACGATCACTCGATCGGCTGGATCGGGATGATCCCAGTCGAGCGCCAAGCTGCGGAGCCAAGTGTTCGTATCTACCGGCAACAGCTCCACGACATTGCCGCGCTCGATCCTGCGCGCGAGCTCTTCCACGCTGATCGGCAGCTCGAGCTTCTTGCGCTTCACCTTGATGCCGAGCTCCCAGACGGAGATCGCACTCGCAAAGCCGCCCTCGCGCTCCATGCCTTCGATGACGTTGCGCGCGCGCTCCGAGAGCTTGTCGGGGTCGAGCGCCCACCAGAGCAGCGCATGGGTGTCGAGCACGATCACGTCTCGGTCCACTCGGCCGTGGTCGGGGCCAGGACATCCTCGTGGTAGGCGACCTTGCCGCGCACGTCCGCGAACATCACGGCGGCAGGAACACGGCGCCGGATCGGCACGATGCGCAGAGTCGGCTGGTTGTTGTCCGTCACGACCAGCTCTTCGCCGGTCTCCTCAACCTTGCGAAAGTACTCGAGCATTTTGGCTTTGAG
>WUUC01002196.1_pt1 | contig 11714 bp, 10 predicted proteins | sample 6278441 | NCBI WGS metagenome assembly WUUC01 (sample SAMN13675441, study PRJNA597444) | soil metagenome | isolation source: soil | place: USA: Washington | collected 2017-10 | reverse complement strand
AGCGCTATGGCTACCACCGCTACGCCGGGAATTGCCACGTGGTGCCCAACCACGCGCTCGTCGTCCATGCCCTGCTGCACGGCGACGGCGACTTCACGCGCTCGCTGCGGATCGTCACGGCCTGCGGCTGGGACACCGACTCCAACGGCGGCAACGTCGGCTGCATCGCGGGCGTCCGCGGCGGGCTCGCCGGGATCGAGGCGGAATGGCTCAGCCCGATCGGCGACCGGCTCTACCTTCCCACCGCCGACGGCGGCGGCGCCATCACCGACGCCGCCCGCGAGGCGATCACGGTCGTCGGCTACGCGCACACCCTGCGCGGGCTCGAAGCCCCGGCTCCCAAGAGCGGCGCGCGGTTCCACTTTTCGCTTCCCGGCTCGGTCCAGGGCTTCGCGGGCGAGGGCACCCGCGTGGAGAACGACGACGGCCGTCTTGCACTGCGCGGGCGCGGCGTCGCAGTGACGCCTACGTTCCTGGAACCTGACACGGTCGCCATCCCGCCCTACGGCATGGCAGCCTGCCCCACGCTCTATCCGGGCCAGCGCGTGCGCGCACGGGTGATCGCGAGGACACCGGTGCGCTGCCGCCTCGTCGCCCACGCCTACGACGGCGCCGACGCGCGGCGCGAGCTGTCCGGTCCGGAGCTCGCGCTCGCCGCCGGCGAGACCGCGGACACCGAGTGGGTGGTGCCGGACACCGGCGGTCACCCGATCGCGGACGTCGGGCTCGCTATCGCGACCGGCACCGTCCTGCTCGACCACCTGACCTGGGACGGAGAGCCGGACACGACGCTGTCCCGGCCCGCCGATGGCGGCAGCATGTGGCGCCATGCCTGGGTGAACGCCGTCGACTCCTTCGACGCGCGCTGGCCGGAGCCGTACCGGATCGTGCAGAACCGCGGGACAGGGCTGCTGATCACGGGCACGCGTGAGTGGCGCGACTACGAGGTGACGGCCGACGTGATGCCGCGGCTCGCCCGGGCGGCCGGGCTCGCGGCGCGGGTGCAGGGCCTGCGGCGCTACTACGCGCTACGGCTCGTCGACCGGCGCGCCGTCCAGCTGGTCCGGATGCTCGACACCGAGACGGTGCTCGCCGAGCGGCCGTACCGCTGGGACTACTACGACACCCACACGCTTCGGCTCACCGTGACGGGCGGCGAGCTCCGGGGCGAGATCACGGGACCGGGCGGCGGAGCCGTCCTGGAGGCGAGCGATCCCGATCCCGCACTGCGCGGGGGCGGGATCGCGCTGCTGATCGACGAGGGCCACACCGCGACCGACACCGTTCGCGTGCGGCCAGTTCTTGACGACCGCGCCGCGGTCGGACGGGGGAGGCGGACATGAGCGATTCCACGACCATCTCGCGCCGCGAGTTCGTTGCCGGCACCGGCGCCGGCCTACTCGGGCTGGCGCTGCCGAGCAGCCTGCTGGCCGCCTGCGGCGGCGACAGCGGCGGCGCGGACAAGGTCGCGCTGTGGATGGACATCGCCGGGGCGAAGAACCAGCGCTACTTCGACACCGGCGTGGTCGCGCCGTTCGAGAAGGCCAGCCAGCTCGACCTCGACGTCAAGTACTACCAAGGCGCCGATCTGCGCCGGCTGATCCAGACCGCGCTGCAGGCCAAGTCGGGCCCCGACATCGTGCGCGGCGCCAGCGCCACCCAGACGCTGGCGTGGGCCGACGCGCACCTGCTGGCCGACCTCACGCCGTACGAGCGCAAGTACGGCTGGGACGACCACCTGCTGCGCTGGTCCATCGACGCCTTCCGGCGCGACGGCAAGCTGTGGGCGATGCCACTGCGGCTGGACACGATGCTGCTCTACTACAACGCGTCGCTGTTCGAGAAGAACGGCTGGCAGCCGCCGAAGAGCCGCGAGGAGCTCGAGGCACTGGCCCAGGAGGCGCACGCGAAGGGCATCATCCCGTTCGGCGCCACCAACGTCGACTGGCCGGCGGCGCCCGAGTGGTTGATGACGCTGTTCTGGAACCACTACGCGGGCCCGGACGCCGTCTACAAGGCGCTCACGGGCGAGGTCCGCTGGACCGACCAGGTGTTCGTCGACGCCGTCGCGCTGCTCAAGAGCTATTTCGACAAGGGCTGGTTCGGCGGCGGCGTGGACAAGTACTTCGCCGTGCCGTCGGACGAGATGGGCGCCCGCTTCGGCCAGGGCGAGGTGGCGATGTTCCCGCAGGGCCAGTGGTGGATGAGCGGTGTCAGCGCGTTCTTCGGCGAGGCGGCCGGCAACGACAGCAAGTGGGACTGGGCGCCGTTCCCGTCGCTGCGGGCTGAGGTGCCCTATCCCACCTTCGCGATGGGCATCGGCGGCTCGCTCGGGATCAACGCGGCCAGCGAGAAGAAGGATCGCGCCGCGGAGTTCATCGACTGGTACTACACGAACGATCGCCTGGCGCTGCGCCGGATGGCGGACGTGCCGGCCACCTACAACATTCCGATCGAGATCGAGGCGGGCGAGATCCCGTCCAACATGGACCCGCGCTCGCAGCGCCTGCTGACGTCGCTCAACGACGCCGTGCGCGGCGGGTCCTACGGCTACGTGACGTGGACGTGGTGGCCGGCCAAGGCCGACGTGTACGTCTACGAAGGGCTCGAGAAGGTCCTGCAGGGCCAGCTCAGCCCGCGCGACTACCTCGCGCAGATGGACGCCCGCTTCCAGCAGGGGGCCAAGGGCGGCGAGCTGCCACAGATCATCGAGCCGGGCGTGGCGTAGTGACGCGGGTTGAAGTGCGCAAGGCCGTCGCGGCGGCCGAGCTGCCGCGCGCGGTTCGACGCCCGCGGCGGCGCTGGCGCCGCGGGCTGGTGGCGTGGGCGTTCATGGCGCCGTTGATCGTCATGAACCTGCTGGTGATCGTCGGCCCGTCGATCGCCACGATGTACTACTCGCTCACCGACTGGAGCGGGCTCGGACCGGCCCAGTACATCGGCTTCGAGAACTACCGCCGCGCGTTCAGCGATCCGGAGTTTCGCCAGGCGCTGCTGCACAACCTGGAGTGGCTGGCGCTGTTCCTCACGGTCCCCGGCATCCTCGGGCTGCTGGGCGCCTTCCTGCTCTCGCAGATCCGGCGCGGCCAGATCCTCTTCCGGACGATCTACTTCATCCCCTACGTCGTGGCCAGCGTGATCAACGCGGCCGTGTGGAAGAACCTGCTCAGCCCGACGAACGGCATCGGCGCGCAGCTCGGCACCGACCATGCCTTCTTCGGCGACCCGGCGACCGCGCTGCTGTCGGTCAACTTCGTCGTCGACTGGCACTGGTGGGGCTTCCTCGCCGTGATCTTTCTCGCGGCGATGCAGGGCGTCGATCCCGAGCTCTACGAGGCGGCAAAGCTCGACGGCGCCAACCGCTGGCAGCAGTACCGCTACGTGACGCTGCCCGGCATCCGGCCGACGCTCGTGTTCCTCGCGCTGATGACCGTGATCTGGTCGCTGAAGGCGTTCGACTACATCTTCATCATCACCAAGGGCGGGCCCGCGGGCGCGAGCGAGGTCGTGTCCACGCTGATGTACAAGGAGGCCTTCAACAAGTACGAGGCCGGCTACGCGGCGTCGCTCGGGCTCTCGATGGCGTTCGTCACGGCGCTCGTGCTGGCCGTGTACGAGGTGATCCGTCGGCGCCGGCAGTGGGAGACAGGATGACGCTGCGGCGAGCCGGCGGGCGGCGCGAGCCGTCGACGTTCCCGTACTACCTCGTGCTGGTGATCCTGGCCGCGTTCGTGCTCGCGCCGCTGATGACGCTGGTCTTCAACGCGCTCAAGAGCGACGCCGCGATCGGCGGCAATCCGCTCGCCCCGCCGACGGAGCTGACGTTCGAGAACTTCAAACAGGCGTGGACCGACGGCAACTTCGCCGTGACGATGCGCAACAGCGCGCTCATCTGCGTCGGTTCGATGGCCGGCGTCTGCGTGATCTCCGGGATGGCCGCGTACGCCATGAGCCACCTCGACCTGCCGCGTGCCGGCGCCGTCAGGACCTACCTGTTCCTGATCGCGGCGCTGCCCGTCCAGCTGTTTTTGGTCCCTCTGTTCTTCATGTGGACGACGCTGCACCTCGTCGACAGCCTGTTCGGGTTGATCCTCGTCTATTGGGCGATCGACACGCCGTTCGCGACGCTGCTGCTGTGGTCATTCCTCGTCAAGGTCCCGAAGGACTACGTCGAGGCCGCGCGGCTCGACGGCGCGTCGGCCCTGCAGTGCCTCACGCGCGTCGTGCTGCCACTGGCCTGGCCCGGTTTCCTCACGGTGGCGCTGCTCGCCGGGCTGTTCGCCTGGAACGAGTTCTTCTGGGCGATCACGTTCATCCACGATCCCGAGCTGAGGCCGATCGCGACGAGCTTCCTGGCGTTCCAGGACGAGAACTCCACGAACCTCGCGCTGACCAGCGCGGCGGCGCTGTTCATGCTGGCGCCGGCGCTTGCGCTGTTCCTGATGCTGCAGCGTCGCTTCGTCACGGGGCTCACGGCCGGGGGCCTGCGATGAACGTGCTGATGATCGTCGCCGACCAGCTGCGGCGCTCGGCGCTGTCGTGCTACGGCGATCCGAACGTCGCCACGCCGGCGATCGACGAGCTCGCGGCCTCAGGCGCCCGCTTCGACGCCGCCTCGGCCACCTACCCGGTGTGCGTCCCGTCGCGGTTCACGCTGATGACCGGCGAGTACGCCCACACACGGTTCATCCCGAGCATCGAATGGCGGATGTCGCCCGCCGAGCGCACGCTGGCCGACGAGTTCAACGACGCGGGCTACGACACCGCGTACTTCGGCAAGTGGCACCTGCACGGCGGCTTCGGCGTGCTTCCCGGCCACAACGTCGTGAAGGCGTCGCGCACGCCGATCCCGCGCCCGTTCCAGGGCCGCTGGCAGCGGTTCGTCGGGTTCGACATCTGCAACGACCCGTTCGACACCTACTGCTTCGTCGACGACGACCCGACGCCGCGGCCGATCGACGGCTACCAGACCGACGCGCTGTTCGACCAGGTGATCGACTACGTCCGCCGGCCGCGCACGAGGCCCTTCGCCGCGGTGCTCTCGGTGGAGCCCCCGCACCCGCTGTTCACGGCGCCGGAGCCGTACCTGGAGCGCTGGCGCGGCCGCCCGGTCGAGCTGCGCGAGAACGTCGACCTGTCTCGTACGTACAAGACGCGCGGGCCGCACTCGCAGGATCTCCTCGACGACCTCCGGGTCTACTACGCGATGGTCGAGAACCTGGACGACAACGTCCGGCGCCTCACCGACGCCCTGGACGACGACACTGCGGTCGTTCTGTGGAGCGACCATGGGGAGCTGCTGGGCTCGCACGGGCTGCTGGCCAAGCAGCACCCGTACGAGGAATCGGTCGGCGTGCCGCTGATCGTGGCCGGGCCGGGAATCCCGAGCACGGTGATCGACGATCCGGTCTGCACCGAGGATCTGTTCCCCACGCTGCTCGGGCTGGCCGGCCTGCGCCCGCGCGACCCGAAACCGGGGCTCGACCTCACGCCGCGTATCCGTGACGAGCAACTCGGGCGCGAAGGCGTGCTGCTGGAGTTCGTCGCCGAACTGCGCCCCGCCATGGTCTACCACGAGGAGACCTGGCGCGCCCTGCGCACCCGGGACGCGAAGTACACAGTGCTCGGCGGCGCGCGGGGCGGGGACCCGTGGCAGTTCTTCGATCTGCGGGCGGACCCGTACGAGCAGCGCAACCTGATCGGCGATCCCGCGCGCGAGGGCGAGATCGCACACCATCACCGGCTGCTGCGCGAGCGCCTGGCGGAGACGTACGACCACTACGTGCTCGCTCCGGCCTACGGGTGCGCGGGGCTGAACGAGTGGAACCCCGAGGCCGTCCACCAGCGCCGGTTCGGGTGAAGGGAGGAACGATGAAGTGGTTCGTTGCCGCGATGGTCTTGCTGTTCGCGGCCCCGGCGCACGCCAATCGCTACGTCGGGACGGAGTACGACCAGGGCTCGATCACGCGCCCGATCGACGGGCGCGTGCCCGAGGTCGACGCGCTCGCGGGCGAGATCACGCGCACGACCGGCGCGATGCTGCGGGACGTCGCCCGCGAGCGGGCGCAGCTGCCGTACGGCGACATCGATACGCCCCGTCAGGCGCCGCTGAAGACGTATCCGGCGCCGGCCGGGTCGCCGCAGTCAGACGAGTACGCCGTCACGGTGCGCCAGGGGCCGCGCATGCACGACTCGTTCGTCTACGAGGTCGCCGCGCGCAAGACGGATACGAATCTTTCGGAGGACACGTCGTGGACGTCGTTCGAGGCGTCGGGTCCGGTGACCGTCAGCGTGCGCAAGCTCCACGGAACCGCGACCGGATGCCTCGTGCGCCCGGGCTCGGCGCGGATCCGGACGACGTTCGCCGAGAACACGTGCACGTTCCGGCTGTGGCGGCCGGCGAACGTGTCGGTGGAGTTCGCGCCGGAGACCACCAACCCGATTGGGCATCCGATGCTGGTGTTCGCCAACCCGCCGGAGGCCGACGTGCCGCCGGCGGACGACCCGGACGTGCTGTACCTGGGGCCGGGCGTGCACGACCTCGGCGTGGTGCAGTTGCGCTCGAACCAGACCGTCTACGTCGCCCCGGGGGCATGGGTCAAGGCCGCCTTCAAAGGGGCCGGGGTACACAACGTCGTCATCCGCGGTCGGGGAATCATCGACGGGGGCTGGCTCGATACCGGCAACCAGGACGACAACAAGGGCCGCCCGGGCCTGATCGACATCGACTGCAACGCGCCCGACCTCCCGCCGCATGCCGAGTGCACGCCGGAGTTCAACTCGAGCAACATCGTCGTGGACGGGCTGACGTTCGTGAACGGCCCGCGCTTCAACGTGCGCGTGATGGGCGACCACATCACCGTCCACAACGTCAAGGTGATGAGCTGGTGGTACAGCACGGATTGCATCTGGGCAGGCCACCAGAGCCTCGTCGAGGGCAACTTCTGCAAGGTCAACGACGACTCGCTCAAGCCGATGACCGGCGACGCGGTGATCCGTCGCAACGTTGTCTGGCAGCTGGAGAACGGCGCGCCGTTCATGTTCAGCTGGAACATCCTCAGCGACCAGTCGGACATCCACGTCTACGACAACGACGTCATCCACGCCGAGCACTACTGGCTGTCGCCGCAGGCCGTGTTCCGCTCCCGTCACGCCACGCCCGGGCACCTGTCGCGCTACCTGTTCGAGGACATCCGCGTCGAGGACGCCGATTGGCGGCTGTTCTACCTGATCCTCGAGGCGCATCCGAAGTGGTATGACCCGGCGCTCGGGTTCGGGCGGATCTCGAACGTGATCTTCCGCGACATCACGTCCGAGACGCCGTTCCGGATGCCGAACGTGATCGCCGGCGGGGAGCCGGACCATACGGTCGACCACGTCGCGCTCGCCGACGTCTACGTCAACGGCACATGCGCCGCGAGCGCCGAGGACGGCAACTTCCAGATCGACCCGGCGACGACGGATGCGATCCGGATCATGCGCAGCGCCGGACGCGGGTGCCGGTGATGAACGTCGTCGTGGTGATCGCCGACGACGCGGGCTGGGGCGACTTCGGCTGCTACGCCGGGACGGCGATCCCGACGCCGAACGTCGACGCGCTGGCCCGCGACGGCGTGCGGCTGACCGACTGCCACGCCACCGGAGCCGTCTGCACGCCGAGCCGCTACTCGCTGCTCACCGGGCGCTATGCGTGGCGCAGCCCGCTGAAGGCGTTCGTGCTGATGGGTCACGGCCCGGCGCTGATCGAGCCGTCGCGTCCGACGCTGGCGTCGGTGCTGCGAGCGGCGGGCTACGCGACCGCCGCGTTCGGCAAGTGGCATCTCGGGCTCGGCTGGCGCCATCGCGACGGCTCCGTTCGCGACGCGTTCGCGCCCGGCGCGCCGTTGCACGACGACGTGGAGACCGACGCCGGCGCCGATGTCGACTACGCCGCGCCGTTCACCGGCGGGCCGGCCGATCTCGGCTTCGAGCGCTTCTTCGGGCTCGCCGGCTCGCTCGACATGCCGCCGTACGCCTTCCTCGACCAGGACCGCACGCGCGGCATCCCTGACCGTCCCAAGACGCGGTTCTTCGGCGAGCAGCGACCCGGCCTCGAGGTGCCCGACTGGGACGATGAGCAGGCCGACGTGCGGTTCGTCGAGGAGGCGGTGCGGTGGCTGGAGGAGCGGCCGCCGGACCGGCCGTTCCTCACCTACCTTGCGCTGTCGGCTCCGCACCGGCCGTGCCTGCCGCCGGCGTTCGCGCGCGGGCGCTCGTCCGCGGGCGTTCGCGGGGACTGCGTGTGGCTGCTGGACTGGGCGGTCGGGAGGGTCCGCGAGGCGCTCGGGAGTGCCGTTGACGACACGCTGATGATCGTGACCAGCGACCACGGCGCGCTGACGTACTTCAGCGACGACGCGGGCAACGGCTCGCACCGGCCCAACGGCCCGTGGCGGGGGCAGAAGGGCGATCTGTGGGAGGGCGGCCACCGGGTGCCGTTCGTCGCGAGCTGGCCCGGGCGGATCCCGGCGGGGAGCGTCCGCGACGACCCGGTGTGCCTCGCCGACGTGTTGCCGACGGTGGCCGCGGCCGCCGGCCTGTCGAGCACCGCGGAGGACGGACTCGACGTGCTGCCCGCGCTGCTGGGACGCGAACCGGTCGATGCGGAGCGCCCGCTCGTCCATCACAGCTTGGGCGGCCGGTTCGCGCTGCGGCGCGGGCGCTGGAAGGCGATCTTCGCCGCCGGCGCGGGCGGCGGCTTCTCCGAGCCGACGATCTCGTCGCTGTTCAGCGCGGGAACCGGACGCCCGCACCGGTCTGCGCCGTGGGACGCAGCGCATCCGGACGGCCAGCTCTACGACCTCGCGGCGGACCCGGGTGAGACGACGAACCTGTGGCGGCGCGAGCCCGCGGTCGTCGCCGACCTGTACGCGGAGCTCAAGCGGATCTGCCGCGATCGGAGCAGCGGGCTGCCGTTCGACGTCGAGCTCGAGCCCGCGCGAGCGCGATGAGCCGCTGCTGCGTTCCGTCCCTGGCGCCGCGCGGCGCGGCGGTCGCGCCGGAGCCGTCCCGTCCGGCGTCGCTGGACGGGATGGTGCGGATCGCCGCGGGTCGGTTCGCGATGGGCAGCGAGGCTCCGGACGCGTTCGCGGCGGACGGCGAGGGCCCGGTGCGCGAGCTGACGCTGGCCGAGTACTGGATCGACGCCAAGGCGGTCACGAACGCGAAGTTCGCCGCGTTCGTGAAGGCGACGGGCCACACGACCGACGCCGAGCGCTTCGGGTGGTCGTTCGTGTTCGGAGCGTTCGTCGAACGCGGCGCGCGTGTGCTCCCCGCGCGCGTGCCCGGCGCGCCGTGGTGGCTGCCGGTCGAGGGCGCGTCGTGGCGCGCGCCGGAGGGGCCCGGGTCAGACGTCTACCGGCGCCCGAACCATCCGGTCGTCCACGTGTCATTCAACGACGCGGCGGCGTATGCGGCGTGGGCCGGCAAGCGGCTGCCGACCGAGGCGGAGTGGGAGAAGGCGGCGCGCGGAGGTCTCGATCAGGCACGGTTTCCGTGGGGCGACGAGCTGACGCCGCGCGGAAAGCATCGCTGCAACATCTGGCAAGGCGAGTTCCCGCACCGCGACACCGCACGCGACGGCTTCGCCGGCACCGCGCCCGCCGACGCGTTCCGGGCCAACGGCTTCGGGCTCTACAACACGTCCGGCAATGTGTGGGAGTGGTGCGCGGACTGGTTCAGCGCCGACTGGCATGCCCGCGCGGCGGTGGAGACCCGCGCCGACCCGCGCGGGCCATCCGAGGGCACCGCCAAGGTCGTGCGCGGCGGCTCGTACCTGTGCCACGAGTCCTACTGCAATCGCTACCGGGTCGCCGCCCGCACGGCGGCGACGCCGGAGAGCAGCCTCGGCCACACCGGCTTCAGGTGTGCGGCCGGCTGACCTCGTCATCGCCGACGTGCGCGTGCGGATCCTCTCCGCGGCGCTGGACGAGCCGATCGAGGTGGCGTTCGGCGCGATGCGCGCCCGCTCGACGGCGTTGGTCGAAGTCGAAGCAGTGTCCGGGCTCGTCGGCTTGGGTGAGAGCTGGATCAACTTCCCGCCGTGGGCTGCCGCGGAGCGGACGGCGACGATCGAGCAGGGCGTCGCCCCGCTGCTGCGGGCCGAGCGCGCCGAGGATGTCCGTGGGTTGCACGCGCGGATGGTCTCCGCGCTCGCGCCGCTCGGCCGCCAGTGGGGCGCGCCCGGACCGATCAAGCAGGCGATCAGCGGCGCCGACCTCGCGCTGTGGGATCTGCTCGGGAAGGCACGCGGCGCGTCGGTCGCCGAGGTGCTCGGCGGGCGCGTGCGCGAGCGGGTGCCCGTCTACGCGAGCGGGCTCGGTCCCGATCGCGTGTACGAGCAGGCTCGGCGGGCTGTCGAGGCCGGCTTCACCGCAATGAAGATTCGTGCCGGCTTCGGCCATGAGCGCGACGAGGCGAACGTGCGCGCGGCCCGCTCGGCGGCCGGCGACGACGTCGACGTCATGGTCGACGCCAATCAGGGCTGGACGCTGGACGAGGCGCTGGCGATCGCGCCGGTGTTGCGGGAGTGCCGCGTGGCGTGGGTGGAGGAGCCGGTGCGCAGCCGCGATCTGGCGACGTTCCGAGCGCGCACCGGCCTGCGCGTGGCGGCGGGCGAGAACCTCTACGAATTCGACGAACTCGACGGCATCGATGTGCTCCAACCCGACGTGAGCAAGGTCGGCGGTCTTTCGGAGGCGGTGGCGATCTGCCGCGCGGCAGACGGTCGCGCCGTCGCGCCGCACCTATACGGCGGCGCCGTGGCGTACGCAGCGACGCTTCAGCTGGCCGCCTGCTGCGCAGCCGTGCACGTCGTCGAGTACGACGTGCGCCCGAACCCGCTGCGCGACGCGGTGATGATGAATCCACCGGCGCTGCGCGACGGGCTCGTCGACATCCCGTCCGGCCCGGGGCTCGGGATCGCGCTCGACCCGGACGCGCTGGCCGGATTGGAGCGAGACGCGTGAGCCGCAGGCTCGACTCGATCGGCGAGGAACCCGACCCGCGGTTCACGCTCGCAAACGAGCGCACGTTCCTGGCCTGGACGCGGACCTCGCTCGCGCTGCTCGCCACCGGCCTGGCGGTGACGGAGTTCGTCGAGTCCCAACCACGCGCGGTCCGGCTGGCCATCGGCGTGCCGCTGATGCTGCTCGGCGCCGCCGTAGCCGCGCTCAGCTTCCGCCGCTGGGAATCCGTCGAACGGGCGCTGCGGCTGCGGCGCCCACTGCCGTACCCGGCGCTCCCGCGGCTGTTGTCGGCCGGAATCGCCGCGATCGCCGTCGCCGCGGGGATCATCCTGCTCGTGCGATGACCGAGCGCTTCGACCGCGGCGTCCAACTCGAGCGCACGCAGCTGGCGTGGACGCGAACCGCGCTCGGCTTCATCCTCAACGCCGCGCTCGTCGCCCGCCTCGCCCGCCACACGCCCGCGGCCTACCCGCTGGCAGCGCTGCTGGCCGTCACCGGCTGGTTGATCGTCGCCGACGCGCGCCGCCGCTACGCGAAGCGCGCGGCGGGCGCCCGCCCGAACTCCCTCCGCCTGCTGTCGCTCATCGCGACGCTGGCGAGCGTCGCCGCGATCGGCCTCGTCGCGTTCCCGTGAGCTCGCTAGGCATGCTCGCGGGGGATCGGATCTCCGAGGATGATTCCGTCGTCGGTGATCTCGAACACGCGGAT
>WUUC01219708.1_pt1 | contig 11719 bp, 13 predicted proteins | sample 6278441 | NCBI WGS metagenome assembly WUUC01 (sample SAMN13675441, study PRJNA597444) | soil metagenome | isolation source: soil | place: USA: Washington | collected 2017-10 | reverse complement strand
GCTCGGCGCGGTGCCGTCGATCGCGAACGGGCTCGTGTCCGGGATGGACCAGATCCCGCCGATCCTGCCGAGGGTCGGCAAGGTGCTGGGCGCCGGGCGGCTGGCGTCGGCGCGGCACATCCTGCTGCCCGCCGCGCTGCCGGGGTTCCTCGCGGGCCTCAAGCAGGGCTGGGCGTTCTCGTGGCGGTCGCTCATGGCCGCGGAGCTGATCGCGACGTCGCCGCAGCTGGGCGCCGGGCTGGGGCAGTTCCTCCACAACGGCATGTCGCTGTCGGACATGTCGATGGTGATGGCGGCGATCATCCTCATCCTGTTCGTCGGCATCGGCATCGAGCTGCTGGTGTTCCGGCCGCTGGAGCGGGCCGTGCTGCGTGCCCGCGGCCTGAACGGGGGGCTGTAGTGGCGCCGCCGCTCGTCGCCGTCGCCCACGGCAGCCGCGACCCGCGTTCGGCGGCGAGCGTCGCCGAACTGCTGGCGGTGGTCCGTGCGCGGGCGCCGGGCCTGGACGTGCGCGCGGCGTTCCTCGACCTGTCCGCGCCCCGCCTGCCGGACGTGCTGTCCGCGCTGGCCGCGGAGGGCCACCGGAACGCGGTGATCGTGCCCCTGCTGCTGGGCTCGGCGTTCCACGCCCGCGTCGACCTGCCCGCACTGGTGTCCGAGGCGCACGCCAGGCTGCCTCGGCTCGCGGTGTCGGTGGCGGCGGTGCTCGGCCCGGACGACCGCCTCGCGGACGTCGCCCTGCGCCGCCTCACCGGCACCCGCGCCTGCCTCGACGACCCCGGCCTGGGCGTGGTCCTGGCGGCCGCGGGCTCGTCCCACGCCCCGGCGAACCAGGCCGTCGCCGAGGTGGCGGCCGGCTGGGCCCGCCGCTTCCGGCTCGCGGGGGTCCGGGCGGCGTTCGCGTCCGCGGCGGACCCGGACGTGCCGGCCGCCGTGGCCGCACTGCGGGCGGCGGGTGCCCGCCGGATCGCCGTGGCGTCGTGGTTCCTCGCACCGGGACGGCTCCCGGACCGCGTGGCGGCGCTGGCCGGGCCGGACGCACTGGTGGCCGAGCCCCTCGGCCCGGCACCGGAACTGGCCGAGCTGGTGGTGGACCGCTACACCGCCGCGGCGGCGGTCTCGCCGTCGGTCCGCTACACCTGACAGCCACGAACCGAACCACCGCAGCGGCCGCGCCCGTCAGGTACACCTCGGACGGTCGATTCAGCTGTCCTATATCTGTCAACTAATTTCTGACTTCCGTCGCCTATGCTCGGACCGCGCAACGTTCGGTCGAAGGGGCGGCGGCACGCGGTGTCCAACTACGAATTCGATGTCTTCATCAGCTACCGCCGCGACGGCAACCCGTACAAATGGGTGCGGAACCATTTCTTCCCGCGGCTCAAGGACTGCCTCGCCGACCACCTCCCGGACGATCCGACCGTGTTCATCGACGAGGGCATGGAGATCGGCACCGTCTGGCCGGACCGCCTCGAGGAGGCGCTGACCCGCACCAAGATCCTGGTGCCGGTGTTCTCCCCGCAGTACTTCCGCTCGCGGTGGTGCCTCGCGGAGTGGGACAGCATGGTCAGCCGGGAACGCGTGCTGGGGCACCGCGGGTTGATCTATCCCGTGCTGTTCTCCGATTCCGACAATTTCCCGAGCTTCGCGCGGGAACGGTCCTGGCGGGACCTCAAGAAATGGAACCGGCCGGATCCGGTCTTCCAGCAGACCGTCCATTGGATCGACTTCGTGCAGGCGATCGAGGACATCGCCATCGACCTTTCCCAGCGGCTGGCGAGAGTGCCTCCGTGGCAACCGGACTGGCCGATCGTGCGCCCGGACCCGCCGATGCCGGGGATGACCCCCGTGCCGAGGTTCTGACATGACCGGCACGGTCGTCACGTTCTACTCGTTCAAGGGCGGGGTCGGCCGCAGCTTCACGCTCAGCAACGTCGCCCTCCTGTTGGCACGGTGGGGGTACCGCGTCCTCACGATCGACTGGGACCTCGAGGCGCCCGGCCTGCCCGCCTACTTCGCACCGCTCCTGGCGGCCCCGCCCGAGACCGGGATCGTCGACCTGGTCGACGACTTCGCCACGGGCGCGCGGAAACCGACGGCGGCGTACATCACCGAGCTCGAGGTGGACGAGCCGGGCGTGGTGCACCTGCTCGCCGCGGGCGCCCAGAGGGACGAGGACTACGCGCGCCGGGTCCAGAGCATCGACTGGGCGGCGCTGTACGCGCAGGGGTTCGCCGACGCGCTGGAACTGTGCCGGGCGGACTGGACGGACAGCTACGACTTCGTCCTGATCGACAGCCGCACCGGGTTCGCCGACATCGCGAGCATCTGCACCGCGCACCTGCCCGACCACCTGGTGGTGCTGTTCACCGCGAACGACCAGAGCGTCACCGGCGCCGTGGACGTCGTGCGCCGCGCGGACAAGGCCCGCGACCGGATGCCCTACGACCGCCCGCAGCTCAGCGTCCTGCCGGTGCTGTCCAGGTTCGACAGCAGGGTGGAGTACGAGCGGGCGGAGACGTGGTACCGCACGTGCACCGAGCTGACCACGCCGCTCTTCCGCAACTGGCTGGTGAAGCACGTGCCGCCGGCGCTCATGCTGCGCCACCTGACGCTGCCGTACGTGTCGTACTGGAGCTTCGGCGAGCAGCTCCCCGTGCTGGCCGAGCGGACCCCGTCGGCCAACCAGATCGCCTACGCGCTGGAGACGATCGCCGCCGTCGTCGCACACCGCCTCGACCGCAGCGACATGCTGGCGGACAACCGGGACGCGTTCGTGGCCGCGGCCCGCGGGCCGGCAGGCGACTTCGACGTGGACATCCTGGTGAGCACCCCGCGCTCGACGCTGGACCCCGCGACGGCCCTCGTGCGGGAGCTGCGCGCGCTCGGCGTCCGCGCGGAGAGCTCCCTGTCCGGCGACCTCGACTTCCTCGGCAGGGCGCAGGACACCGCCCGCCACCTGTGCCTGGTCATCGACGGCACCGTGAGCCGGTGGCAGACCGCGGAGGCCGAGTGGTTCCTGCGCCGCACCCTCGCCGCCGACGACCGCCGCCTCTTCCCCGTGCTCACCAGCAGCACCCGGCCGGCGCAGCTGCCGGGCTTCCTGCGCAACCTGCGGTACCTGGAGCTGAGCGCGAGCGTCGGCGCGCGCCACGTCGCGAGGAAGCTCCACGCGGAGCTCGCGGGCAGCGGCTCGGTGCCCCCGGTCGAGACGAGCCAGGTCTACGTGGAGGCCGCCACCGCGCTCCAGCAGACCCGGACGGCCCTGCTGCCCTACACGGGCTGGCACGCCGTCGAGCGCATCGTGCGCGCCATGGAGAACGCCACCCGCGACGGCGACGCCGACCGCATGCGCGACCTCGTCGTGGACCTCGACACCGCGCTCGCGCGGTCCACCCACCGAACAGAGAACGGCCAGGTCGGGATCCCCGGCAACGTCGCGGAGCTGGCCGCCGGAGTGCTCAGCAGACTCGGCTGGCGAATAAGGAAATGAGTGATAGATGAACGACCGCCTCACCAATCAGGACGTCTCCGCACTGCTCACGCTGATGACGGTCGCCGCGGAGATCGACAACACGGAGCTGGAGGCGCTCACCGGGATGCGCATCACCGGCGACGTGCTGAAGCGGCTCAACAAGCAGGGCCTGGTCGAGAGCACGCGGACGGGCAACAAGCCGTACGTGCACCGGATGACCAAGAACGGGCTGGTGCGCTGCCGCTACGAGATCGCCAACGCCGAGCGCCCCGCACGCCCCGGCTACTTCGGCTACCCGTTCTTCGCGCTGCTGAAGAGCATCGACCGGTTCCTCGACCGGGAGGGCCAGGAGCTCACCGACTTCTTCCAGCCGTTCGACGACGGCTCCGAGGGCCTGGACAGCCGCATCCGGACCGCCTACCGGAAGCTGTCGAACGGCTCGCGGGACTGGGTGCGGCTCGCCGAGCTGCGGCCCCTGCTCAACGGCGCGTCCAGCGACGACGTCGACGGCGTGCTGAAGGCGATGAGCCGCGCGGGCGAGGTGACGATCGCCCCCGATCCGAACCGCAGGGCGGTCACGGCCGAGGACCGGGCGGCGGCGGTCCGGATCGGCGGTGAGGACAACCACCTCATCGCGATCGAGGGATCATGACCGGAGACCCGCGAGAGGCCCTCGCCGCGCTCCGGTTCAACTGGGCCGAGACCCCCGACGACGTCTGGACCACCTCGCCGTACCACGTGGACGGCCTGCACCCGGCGGCCGAGCGCGCGGTGCGCGCCGGCATCCAGGACGCGGTGGTCAGCACCGGGCCGAGCCCCATCGGTCTGGTGCTGCAGGGGCAGAAGGGGGTCGGCAAGACCCACCTGCTCGGCTGGGTCCGCCGCGAGGTGCAACGCCAGGGCGGCTACTTCTTCCTGGTCGCGCTCAGCACCGGCACCATGTTCTGGCCGGACGTCGTCCAGCACGTCCAGGCCGGCCTGATGCGCAAGAGCGACGACGGCGAACGGCAGCTGACCCAGTTCCTCCGCAGGCTGTGCTCCGAGGCGGGCACCCAGCCCGCGGTGGCGAAGGCGGTCGTCGGCGAGACCGGGCTGTCCGTCGACGACCTCGACGCGTTCGTCGCCGACCTGTACCGGCTCGACCGGGAGGTCGGGCGCAGGTGCGCCGACACCGCCAGGGCACTGGTGCTCTTCGCCGCGGACGACCCCAGGAAGTCCGACATCGGCGAGGACTACTTCGACGGGTTCGACGAGCCGGAGCGGGAGGCGCGGGACAGGTGGCGCATCCGCCCTGCCCTCAAGTCCGCGCACGACATCGCGCAGGAGATCTTCCAGCTGCTGGCGCTCACCGGCCCCAGCGTCGTCGCCGTCGACCAGCTCGACACGCTCGTCGCGCGTTCCACCACCCGGCCGGGCCACACCGACGACGACACCGAGCTCGCCGACGAGCTGGCCCTGCTCGCGGACGGCCTGATGCTGCTGCGCGAGCGGACGCGGCGCACGCTCTCGCTCGTCGCGTGCCTGCCGAACTCGTGGCGGCTCCTCGGCGACAAGGCGGTCGACTCCGTGCCGGACCGGTTCCGCAACGCCGGGTACCTCGGCCGCATCACCAGCCCGGCGCAGGGCCGCGCGTTCGTCACGAAGTGGCTGGGGGTGCCGTACGCGAGGAACGGGTTCACACCCCCGCACCCGACGTGGCCGGTCGCGGCGAGTGCGTTCGGGGCGGCGTGGGACGAGTACACCCCGCGTGAGCTGCTCAAACGCATCGACGCGCACGTCGAGACGTGCCTGCGCGGCGAGATCAGGGAGCTGGCGTCCTTCGACGCCGAGCCCCCGCAGAGCGGGCCGGCCGGGCGCGCGCCCGCGCCGGGACCGGAGCCCCGGTACTTCGCGGAGCTGGACCGCCGCTTCGCCGAGCTGCGGGCGGCCGTGGACGTCTCCGCGGCCCGCGACGAGCGCACCGAGGACAAGGCGATGCCCGCGTACCTGTCGGCCGCCCTGCGGGCCTGGATCACCGAGGTCGGCAACGACGACATGGTGTGGAAGGCCGAGCCGCCGCCGGAGGGCAAGCCGGTGGTGCACGCGGTGATCCGCCGCACGGTGGACGAGGAGTACGACATCGAGGAGCAGTGGGCGTTCCGCGCGATCGCCGCCACCGATCCCCGTGCCGCGCTGCACCGCTTCCGCAACGCCAGGTCCGCGGCGGGCGTGCGGGCCGGCTCCGACACGCGGCACCTGGTCCTGCTCAGGAACACGCCGTGGTCGAACGGCGCGAAGACGAGGGCGGAGCTCGCCGAGTTCTACACGAACGGCGGGCAGGCCGTCCCGATCAACGACGACGACCTGCGCACCTTCGGCGCGCTGACCGAGCTGCTCACCACCCAGAGCTACGACCTGCGGGAGTGGCTCGTCGCCCGCAAGCCGGCGAGCACGTCCGCCCTGCTGCGGGACATCCTGGCGGTGCCCGCACCGCCGCGCCGCTCCCCCTGGCCCGCGACCGACCCGGACACGAAGGTGCTGCCGACCACGTCCAACGGCATCCACCAGCCGCTGCCCGCCGACCGGCAGGCGCCCGGGCGCTCGGACACGACCATCGTGCTGGGGACCGACCCCGGCGTGCACATCGAGCTGGAGTCGCTGCGCAAGCACGCCGTGGTGTTCGCCGGGTCGGGGTCGGGCAAGACGGTGCTGATCCGGCGGATCGTCGAGGAGTGCGCGCTGCGCGGGGTGTCCGCGATCGTGCTCGACCCGAACAACGACCTCGCCCGGCTCGGGGACGCCTGGCCGGCACCACCCGGCGAGTGGTCGCCGCAGGACGCGGCCGCGTCGCGGGAGTACCTGGACAACACCGACGTCGTCGTGTGGACCCCGGGGCGGGCGGGCGGCAGGCCCCTCAGCTTCCAGCCGCTGCCCGACTTCGCCGGGGTGCTCGACGACGAGGACGAGTTCAACGCGGCCGTCGAGGCGGCGGTCGCCGCGCTCGCGCCGCACGCCAAGGTCACCGGGGGCACCAACAAGGCGGCTCGCGCCAAGGCGGTGCTGCGGGAGGCGCTCACCTACTACGCCAGGCGCGGCTCGCGGAGCATGCCCGGGTTCATCGACGTCCTCGGCGACCTGCCCGACGGGGTCAGCCAGCTCGGCAGCGGCCACGCCATCGCCGCCGACCTCGCGGAGAACCTCAAGGCCGCCATGGTCAACGACCCGCTCTTCGCCGGATCCGGCGAGCCCGCCGACCCCGCGGTCCTGTTCACGCCCGCCGACGGCAAGCGGGCCAGGGTGTCGGTGATCAGCTTCGTGGGGCTGCCCGCCGACGAGCAGAAGCAGGCCTTCGTCAACCAGCTGCAGATGGAGGTCTTCGCCTGGATCAAGCGCAACCCCGCCGGTGACCGGCCGCTCGGCGGGCTGCTCGTGATGGACGAGGCTCAGACGCTTGCGCCGTCCGGCACCGTGATCGCGAGCACGCACAGCACGATCGTGCTCGCCTCCCAGGCCCGCAAGTACGGCCTCGGCCTGCTGTTCGCCACCCAGGCGCCCAAGGGCCTGCACAACCAGATCACCGGCAACGCCACGACGCAGTTCTTCGGCCGCCTCAACAGCCCCGCCCAGATCGCCGCGGCCAACGAGATGGCGCGGGCCAAGGGCAGCACGATCAGCGACATCTCCGGGCTGGCCCGCGGGCAGTTCTACGTCACCGGCGAGACGTTCGGGTTCCGGCGCCTGCAGTCACCCCTGTGCCTGACCCACCACCCGCCCAGCCCGCTGCGGCTCGAGGAGGTGCTCGACCGCGCCCGCGACGGACGGCCCTGACTGTCGCTAGTGTGCCCGCATGGCTGACGAGCTGGTGCACTACACGGTCGACAAGGGCGTCGCCAGGATCACCCTGGACTCGCCCCACAACCGGAACGCGTTGTCCGCCCAACTGCGTCGGGAGCTGCGGGACCGCCTGGGTGCCGCGGCGGACGACGGTGCCGTGCGGGTGGTCGTGCTCGACCACACCGGGCCCGTGTTCTGCTCGGGGATGGACCTCAAGGAGGCGGGCAGCCCCGACTCGAGCACGGCGGGTGTCAACGAGTTCCCGGACATCCTCACGCGCATCTGGACCAGCCCGAAGCCGGTCGTGGTGAAGCTCGCCGGGCCCGCGCGGGCGGGCGGGGTCGGGATCGTCGCCGCGGCGGACATCGCGGTCGCGGTGGACAGCGCCACGTTCGCGTTCACCGAGGTCCGGCTCGGGCTCGTGCCCGCGGTGATCTCGGTGACCGTGCTCCCCCGGCTGCTGCCGAGGGCCGCGCACGAGCTGTTCCTGACCGGCGAGAAGTTCGACGCCGCGCGGGCCGTGGCCATCGGCCTGGTCAACGCCGCGGTGCCGGCCGACGCCCTGGACGCGGAGGTCGACCGCTACACCGGGATGCTCGCGCTCGGCGGGCCCACCGCGCTCGCCGCCACCAAGCAGATGCTGCGCCGGGCCCGCGGCGCCGACCTCGGCGACGACTTCGCGGACATGCTGGAGCTGTCCGCCGGGTTCTTCGCGGCCGAGGAGGGGCAGGAGGGCATCCGCGCGTTCGCCGAGAAGCGGCCGCCCAGCTGGGTGCCTAACGGGTGACGTCGACCCGCACGAACGACTGGTAGTGGTCGTCGGTGTAGTACACCTCGTCCTCGGCGCCCGTCACGATGCGGCGGGCGCCCCGGTCGGGGCTGTTCGGCGTGGGGACCGTGTACTCGCGGTAGTAGCCGGGTTCCTCGTCGGGTAACCGGCCCTCGCGGTTGCCGAACACCGAGGCGTCCTCCTCCGGGTACGGGAACGGCCCGTCCCGGCCGATGAGCCGCCACGTGGCGCCGACCTCGGCGGGCAGCTCGGACAACGCACGTTCCGGCAGGCCGGACGACGGCGGCGCGGGCGCGTCCGCGACCCGCGACTGCACGAACCAGCCGGCGAGCACGAGGACGACGAGCCCGACGAGAGCGACGGTGATGCGCCTGGATGACCCCACGGGCCCAGCCTAGGAACTCACCGGGAGGTCGAGTCGACCAGATCCTCCGCGCGCTCGGTGTCGTCGTTACAGCCCCCGTCGGCGTCACCGTCAGCGTCACCGCCAGTGTCCTCGTCACCGCCGCCGTCGGCGTCCTCCGCGGACGGCGGTGTGACCCCCAGCGGCGCCTCGTCGCCGGGCGCGGGGCCGAACCAGGCCGACGCGTGGTCGACCGTGCGGTCGATGGCCCAGGCCACGACCACGCACAGCGGCCCGATCAGGACCATCACGAGCGCGAACTGGAATGCGAACGGCAGGCCGGACACCCACAGCTCGACGCCGTTCCACCACTCCGACATGACACGAGAGTAGACCTGCGCCACTCCACCGGGCCGCGAGACGGCCCAACTGGGTAACTTGGTGGCCATGTTCGCCGTATACGCAGCAGAGCCCAACCCGGAGAGCCCGCTCGACGCGCTGCGGGTCGGCGAGCGGCCCGAGCCGGAGGTGCCCGACGGCTGGGTCGCGGTCTCCGTGCGCGCTGCCAGCCTCAACATGCACGACCTGTGGACGTTGCGCGGGGTCGGCATCAAGCCGGAGCAGTTCCCGATGACCCTCGGCTGCGACGGCGCGGGCGTGCTGTCCGACGGCACCGAGGTCGTGCTGCACAGTGTGATAGGCGACACGTCCTACGGCGACGAGACGCTCGACCCGAAGCGCACCCTCCTGACCGAGAAGTACCAGGGCACCTTCGCCGACACCGTGGTCGTGCCCGCCCGCAACGTGCTGCCGAAGCCGTCGTCGCTGTCGTTCGCGGAGGCGGCGTGCATGGGCACGGCGTGGCTGACCGCGTACCGGATGCTGTTCACGAAGTCGGGCCTGCGGCCGGGGCAGACGATGCTCGTGCAGGGCGCGTCCGGCGGCGTGGCCACGGCACTGGTCACCCTCGGCAAGGCCGCCGGCCTGCGGGTATGGGTGACCGGGCGTTCCGAGGAGAAGCGGGCGCTCGCGCTGTCGCTGGGGGCTGACGCGGCGTTCGAGTCGGGCGCGCGGCTGCCCGAGCGGGTCGACGGGGTCTTCGAGACGGTCGGCAAGGCGACGTGGGCGCACTCGATGCGGTCGGTGCGGCCCGGCGGTGTGATCGTGGTGTCCGGCGCGACCAGCGGCCCGGACCCGAGCGCCGACCTGCAGCGGCTTTTCTTCATGCAGATCCGGGTGGCCGGCTCCATGATGGGCACGCGGCACGAGCTGGGCGACCTGCTCTCGTTCTGCGACCTGAAGGGGTTGCGCCCCACAATCGGCAAGGAGGTGCCGATGACCGAGGCCAAGGACGGGTTCGAGCAGATGCTGGCGGGAGAGACCGCCGGCAAGATCGTCTTCAACCGATGACCCGCACGTTCACGCTCGACGAGGCCATCCAGGTCGCCCGCCGCGCGCACGAGGGTCAGCTGGACAAGTCGGGGCGCCCGTACATCGGGCACCCGCTGCGGGTGATGGGCAGGCTGCGCGGCGAGCACGAGCGGATGGTGGCCGTGCTCCACGACGTCATCGAGGACACGGCGGTGACGCTGGCGGACCTGGCGGACGCAGGCTGTCCCCACGAGGTCCTCACGGCCGTGGCGGCGATCAGCAAGCAGCCGGACGAGGACCAGGAGTCCTACCTGGCCCGGGTGGCGGCGAACCCGCTCGCGCTGGCGGTGAAGCGGGCCGACATCGCGGACAACCTGTCGCCGGAACGCATGGCGCGCCTGGACGCGGAAACGCAGGACCGCCTGCGCCGCAAGTACGAGTCAGCGCTGCGCCAACTGGGCGGCTAGCCCCTTCGGCGCCACGCAGCGGTAGGCGTCCACCACGACCTCGCCGACCTCGTCCCAGTCGACCGGCACGTCGAGGTAGACCCCGAGCCACCCCCGGTGCCCGACGTACGGCGGCCGGAAGTACCGCCGGTCGTCGACCAGCGCCTCCTGCGCACCGGGCGGCGCCGCACACCAGAACGCGACCCGGTCGTCGTGGTGCCGGTCGGCGAAGCTCACGAACATCCGCCGCCGCACGAACCACACCGGCTCACCGTGGCTGACCTTCTCGGTCACCTCCGGCAACCCGAGACACACTTCCCGAAGCCTGCCCAGCACATCACCCATGCCTCGAAACGTAGCCCCGGTGGCTAGGACGAATGGGAGATCGGCAGGCCGAGGAGTTCCGTCAGCACGATCCGGACCGGGAAGGGGGCCTCGGTCTCGAAGGGTTCCTCCGCGTGCACGTCCGCGAGGCGGTGGTACCGCTCGTCGGTCAGCTCGTACACCAGCAGGGACGGGCGGGTGGGGTCGAGGATCCAGTAGTGCGGCACGCCCATGCGTTCGTAGGCGGCCTTCTTGTTGTTCAGGTCGTTGATGGTGGTGCTCGGGTCGACGACCTCGACGACCAGTTCCGGGGTGTCGAGCACGACCTCCCCGTCGACGTCCTCGTCCCACGCCACCTGGAGGTCGGGGCGCAGCTCGGTGTCGAAGGCCGGGCGGATGACGTAGGGCGGCCACAGCACGGCCAGTTCCTCGGGGCAGACGTCGTCGAGCAGTTCGCCCAGGCGCAGCAGTGCCCGCTGGTGGCGGCGGCCGGGCGGCGGGCTCACGAACAGGACGCCGTCGATCAGCTCGTAGACATTGCCGTCGTCCGGCATGACATCGAGATCGTCCACCGTGAACGGCCGCCCCATGCGCTCATGGTGCACTGCTCCCGTGCGCAACACCATCCTCAGCGCGGCAGGCGCCCTGATCCGTGACCGGCACGACCGCGTGCTCCTCGTCGAGCCGACGTACAAGGACCACTGGGAGATCCCCGGCGGCCTCATCGAGGTCGGCGAGACCCCCTCGCGGGGCTGCGCGCGGGAGATCACCGAGGAACTGGGCCTGACCCGCGAACCCGGCCCCCTGCTCGTCGTCGACTGGGCCCCGCACCCCGAACACGGCGACCGCGTGTTGTTCGTCTTCGACGGCGGCGTCCTCACCGACCCCGAGATCGCCACTATCCGCCTGCAGGCGGAGGAACTGGCCTCCTACGTGTTCCTCCCGCCCGCCGAGGCGCTGGACCGTCTGATCCCCCGCCTCGAACGCCGGATGCGCGCGGCACTGCGCGCCCGCGAGGAGAACCGCACGGTCTACCTCGAGCACGGCGTCCCGCACTGAGCCGCTACTTCTTCTTCGTCTTGTCCGAGGACTCGTCGGTGGACAGGGCGGCGACGAAGGCTTCCTGGGGGACCTCGACGCGGCCCACCATCTTCATG
>WUUC01136305.1_pt1 | contig 11719 bp, 2 predicted proteins | sample 6278441 | NCBI WGS metagenome assembly WUUC01 (sample SAMN13675441, study PRJNA597444) | soil metagenome | isolation source: soil | place: USA: Washington | collected 2017-10 | reverse complement strand
GAAGGGCCCCTGATAGTCTTCGCGCCATGAACAAGCCCAAGAGCCCCTACCTGACGCACCGCGTCTCCGGCCGGGGGGAGCCGCTGCTGCTCCTCAACGGTGCCCTGATGAGCTTCGCGGCCTGGCAGCCGCTGATGCCCCGGCTGGAAGCTTCGTGGAAGGTGATCCGCTGCGACCTGCGCGGCCAGTTCTTCTCGCCCGGGGAGGCGGAGCCGAGCCTGGACGCTCACGTCCGGGATGTCCTGGCCCTGGTGAGCCACCTCGGGCTCACTCGGTTTCATGTCGCCGGCGTCTCCTTCGGCTCCTTCGTGGCACTGCGGCTCGCCGCGCGCAGCCCCGAGCGGATCATCTCGGTCACCCCGATCACCTCGACCGACTACATCCGCGATGAGAGCTGGGCGCTGCTCGAGCCCTTGCGCGACGCGCTGCTCGCGGTGCAGACCGAAAAGGTCTTCGACCTGTCGCTCCCCATGTTCGGACCCGACTACGTCGAGCAGCAGAAGGAGATGATGGGCCTGCAGAAGGAGTGGATCGTCAACCTGCCGGAGATCTGGTACCGCGGCGTCGGGCAGATCCTGGTCGCGGTCAAGGAGATCGACATGCGCGCCGACCTGCCGGCAATCCGCTGTCCGGCCCTGGTGATCTCGGCCGAGCACGACCGGATCTTCCCGCCGGAGCAGGGCAAGGTGCTCGCCGGAGCGCTGCGCAACGCCCGCCTGGAGACGGTGGCCGGCGCCGGGCACAACCTGATCGTCGAGAAGCCGGCCGCCGTGGCCGACCTCCTCACCGGCTTCCTCTCCAAGCAGCGCCCCGGAGGTTGGGCATGAGCGCTTCCACCTGCCAGTAAGGCCCGTCACCAAAAAGAAGCAAGGCGTTGTACCGCCGCAATGAGGCATTGCAGCGTTGCAACGGAGCATTGCACCGCTGCAATGGAGCTTTGTAGCGATGCAACGGAGGATTGCAGCGGTACAACGGAGCATTGCAGTGGTGCAACGGAGCTTTGTATCGATGCAATGGAGGATTGCAGCGGTACAACGGGCCATTGCAGAGGTACAACGGAGCATTGCAGTGGTGCAATGGAGGATTGCAGCGATGCAATGGAGCATTGCAGTGGTGCAACGGAGCTTTGTATCGGTGCAATGGAGCATTGCAGTGGTACAACGGGGGATTGCATCGATGCAATGGAGCTTTGCAGTGGTGCAACGGAGCATTGCAACGCTGCAATCTCACATTGCACCATGCAATGGCACATTGCACCACTGCCGTGGCACATTGCACCGGGACAACGGCGCATTGAGGCTGTGCAGCGAGCGGTTGCACCTCTTCAAGGAGATGCTGATGTCTCGCGGGCCGGGTGAGGGGAACCCGTCCCACGCTTCGTTCCTCTGCTGCAGGCGTCGGGCAATGCGGCGCAGGCGCTCCATGCGGCGCTGGCCGGAGTCGCCACGATCCAGGGGGAACGCGCGGCGGACTGAGCCGCAGGGCCCTGCCCGCGGCTCCTCCGTGATATCGTGCCGAGCCGCGCATGGCTCTTCAGGAGAGGTGTCACCAATGGAATTGACGGATGCAAAAGCAGTCATCACGGGTGCCGCCGGCGGTCTCGGAGGTGCGTTCGCCCTCGAGCTGGCCCGAGCCGGAGCCCGGGTGGTGGCCGGTGACACCAACGCCGCGGGGCTGCGCAAGCTCGCCTCCGACGCCGCGGACCTCCCGGGACAGCTCTCGGTCGCCAAGCTCGACATCACGGACGAGGCGTCCGTCCAGGAATTCGTCTCCTCCGCCGCCGAGCGGATGGGGGGGCTGAACGTGCTCGTCAACAGCGCGGGGATCGCCCGCGACGGCCTGCTCCTCAGCACGGACGGGGGCGAGATCAAGACGCTCCCGCTGGCGCAGTGGCGCAAGGTGTTGGACGTCAACCTGACCGGCCAGTTCCTGATGGCGCGCGAATTCGCGGCGCACGTGGTGCGGAACGCGGCTGGGGACGGAGCTGGAGACGCGGTCATCGTCAACCTGTCCTCGATCGCCCGGGCCGGCAACCCGGGGCAGTCCAACTACGCGGCCTCGAAAGCCGGGCTCGACGCCTGCACGCGCACCTGGGCCTTGGAGCTGGCGCGCCATGGCATCCGCGTCGGGGGAGTCGCGCCCGGCGTGACCGAGACCGGCTTCCTCGAAGGCTTCTCGGAGGAGGCCCTGGCCCGTCTGCGGGCCGGCATCCCCCTCGGACGGCTGGGGCGCCCCGAAGAGATCTGGCGCGCCGTCCGCTTCATCCTCGAAGATGATTTCTTCACCGGCCGCACCGTCGAAGTCGACGGTGGAGCCGCGATGGGAATGCTCTAGAGCTTCCCGCCGCGGCTCGTCTTCTCGCTTTTTTCTCTCCAGAGAGACCGCAAGATCTGAGTCAAATGTCTCGCCGAACGCCTCGGCAAGCACCTGACTCTTATGGGACTGCGTACCAGGTGGTGAATCAGCCATGATTTTCGAGAAGGACATTCACGAAGAGATCGACTCTTTGAAGGATCTCGCAACGGGTGATGGGATGGTTCCGGAACCCGCGAGCGAGACGTCGCTGGTGGATGTTCTCTGCCACCGCGCCGGGGTTGTGCCCGAGCGTGTCGCCTACCGGTTTCTCGAGGATGGGGAGGAAGAGGGGGAGAACGTCACCTACGCGGAGCTCCACCGGCGCGCCAGCGCCCTGGGAGCTTTTCTGCAGAAGAGCGGGGCGGCCGGCGAGCGGGTCCTGCTGCTGTATCCGCCGGGGATCGAGTTCGTCACCGCCTTCATGGGCTGCCTCTACGGCGGAGCGGTCGCCGTGCCCGCCTATCCGCCGCGGATCAACCGGCCGGACGCCCGCCTGCAGGCGATCACCGAAGACGCGCGGCCGCGCTTCGCTCTGACCACGTCCGCCCTGCGCGAGCGGGCCGGCGCGGTGGTCGAGAGCAATCCGCGGCTCGCCGGAGTCCGCTGGGTGGCGACGGAGGAGATCGATCCGGCGCTCAGCGAAACCTGGAAGCCCCCGGAGATCCATCCGCGGAGCCTCGCCTTCCTGCAGTACACGTCCGGCTCGACGGCCACTCCCAAGGGGGTGGAGGTCCGGCATGGCAACCTGATCCACAACGAGTGGATGATCCGGCGCGCCTTCGGGCAGACGGAAGACGCGGTCATCGTCGGCTGGCTCCCCCTGTACCACGACATGGGGTTGATCGGGAACGTGCTGCAGCCCCTCTGTCTGGGCGCCACGTGCGTGCTGATGGCGCCGGTCGCCTTCCTGCAGCGTCCGGTGCGCTGGCTGCGCGCGATCTCGCGCTACCGCGCGACGACCAGCGGCGGCCCCAACTTCGCCTACGACCTCTGCGCCCGGAAGATCACTCCGGAGGAGCGGCAGGGGCTCGACCTGTCGAGCTGGGAGGTGGCGTACAACGGCGCCGAGCCGGTGCGTGCGGAGACGCTGGAGCGCTTCGCCGAGGTGTTCGCGCCGCACGGCTTCCGGCGCGAGGCGTTCTACCCCTGCTACGGACTCGCCGAGGCCACTCTGTTCGTCTCGGGCGGCACGCCCGGCATCGTGCCACGGGTGCGCGCCGTGGACGCCGCTGCCCTGGAGCAGGGGCTGGCTGCGGAGGCGGAGCCCGCCCTCTCGAACGCCGCCGCGGTCCGTCCGCTGGTGAGCTGCGGACGTCCGTGGCTCGGCCAGAGGATCGTGGTGGTCGATCCGGAGACCGGCCGGCGGCGCGAAGACGGCGAGGTCGGCGAGGTCTGGGTGGCGGGGCCGAGCGTGGCCGGCGGCTACTGGAATCGGCCGGAGGAGACGGAGCGGACCTTCCACGCCACCCTGCCGGAGGAGCCGGGGGAGACCTTCCTGCGCACCGGCGATCTCGGCTTCCTGGTGGACGGCGAGCTCTTCCTCACCGGCCGGGCCAAGGACCTGATCATCGTCCGCGGGCGGAACCTCTATCCGCAGGACGTGGAGCTGACCGCGGAGCGCAGCCACGACGGGCTGCGGCCGGGGTGCGGCGCCGCGTTCTCGGTGGACGCCGGGGGCGAGGAGCGCCTGGTGGTGGTCCAGGAGGTGGAGCGCGACGCGGAGAAGCGGTGGGCGCGCGAGCCGGGGGCTCTCGCGGCGGTGGCCGACGTGGTCCGCCGCTCCGTGGCGGCCGAGCACGAGGTGGCGGTCCACGCGGTGGTCCTGGTGCGCGCCGGCAGCGTCCCCAAGACCTCCAGCGGCAAGATCCGCCGGCGCTCGTGCCGGGAGGACTTCCTCGCCGGCCATCTGACTCCGGTGGGCGAATGGCGGGAAGGGGAGGGGAGCGCCACGGAGCTGGCGGCGCCGCGGACCCCCACCGAGGAGCGGGTCGAGCGGATCTGGGCCGAGGTGCTCGGCCGCGAGCGGGTGGGGGTGGACGAGGACCTCTTCGCCCTCGGCGGCGACTCGTTGCGCGCCGCCCAGCTCTGTGCCCGGGTCAATGAGTCTTTCGGTGTCGAGATGCCGCTCGACGCGCTGTTCGCCGCTCCCACGGTCGCTGGGGTGGCCGCCCTGCTCGACGCCGGAGAGGCGCCGGCCGCCGAGGCGCCTCGGCTGGAGCGCATGGAGCACGGCGCGAGCCTCCCGCTGGCGTTCGCGCAGAGGCGGCTCTGGTTCCTGCATCAGCTCGATCCGGAGAACCCGGTCCACAACATCGCGGCCGCGGTGCGGCTGCGCGGGGCGCTCGACGTGCCCGCCCTGGCCGCCGCGTTCGGCGAGATCCTGCGCCGCCACGAGGCGCTGCGCACCGGCTTCCAGGGGGATGGGGAGGCGCTGGTCCAGGTGATCCGCCCGGCGGCCCCACTGCCGCTGCCGGTGATCGACCTCGCGCTCCTCTCCGCGGCCGAACGGGAGGCGGTGGCGCGGCGGCTCGGAACAGACATCGCGCGGCTGCCGTTCGACATCGAGAGGGGGCCGTTCCTGCGCTCCTCCCTGTTGCGCCTGGACTCCGAGGAGCACGAGCTGGTCCTGGCCCTGCACCACATCGCCTCGGACGGCGGCTCGCTGGCCGTGCTGGTGCGCGACCTGGGGGCGCTCTACGGCGCCTTCGCGACCGGCCTTCCCTCGCCGCTCCCCGAGCTGCCGGTGCAGTACGCCGACTATGCGGTCTGGCAGCGGCGGCGGCTGGAGGAGGGAAGATTGGAGGCGGGGCTCGCCTTCTGGCGGCACCGGCTGGCCGGCGAGCTGCCGGTGGTGGAGCTGCCGGCCGACCGTCCGCGGCCGGCCGTCCTGTCGTACCGCGGCGCCCATCTGGAGCGCCTCCTCCCGCGCACCCTGACCGACCGTCTGGCAACCCTCGCGCGAGAGATCCAGGCGACTCCCTTCATGGCCCTGCTCGCCGCCTTCGAGGCCCTGCTGCACCTGTGGACCGGCGCCGGCGAGATGGTGCTCGGCACGCCGATCGACGGCCGCACGCGGGTGGAGCTGGAGGGGTTGGTGGGAGTGTTCATCAACAACCTCGTCCTGCGCACCAGCCTGGAGGGGGATCCGGGGTTCCGGACGCTGCTGGAGCGGGTGCGCGCCACGGCGGTCGAGGCCTTCGCCTGGCCGGAGGTCCCGTTCGAGCGGCTGGTGGACGAGCTGCGGCCGGAGCGCGACCTGTCGCGCACGCCGTTGTTCCAGATCATGGCGGTGGGCCAGAACGCGCCGTTGCGCGGCATGGAGCTCGCGGGGCTGGAGTTGCGGCCGCGCGAGATCGACCTCGGCACGGCCCGCTTCGACCTCGCGCTCTCCTTCGCCGAGACGGACGGCGGCTGGCTCGGCACCTGGAAGTACGCCACCGACCTGTTCGACGCGCCGACCATGATCCGCCTCGCCGGCCAGATGGAGCGTCTGCTCGCCGCCGCGTTGGCTGATCCGGAGCGGCCGGTGGCGCTCCTGCCGGTCCTCAGCGAGGCCGAGCGGCATCAGGTGGTCACCGGCTGGAACGACACGCGGACCGAGTACCACACCGGTCTCTCCCTGCACGGGCTGATCGCCGCCCAGGTGGAGCGCACGCCGGAGGCGGTCGCCCTCGAATACGGCGGCTCGCAGCTCTCCTACGCGGATCTCTGGAGCCGCGCTGGCGAGCTGGCGGCGCGGCTGCACGCTCTGGGTATCGGAGCGGATGGCGCGGACGGCGCGAACGAGCTGGTGGGGATCTGCACAGAGCGTTCGCTGGCCATGGTGGTCGGCCTGCTCGGCATCCTGCGGGCCGGCGGCGCCTACGTGCCGGTCGATCCGACCTATCCGACCGACCGCATCGCCTACATGCTGGCGGACTCCGGGGTCACGGTCCTGCTGACCCAGGAACACCTGGTCCCCAACCTGCCGCCGCACGGCGCGCGGGTGGTCCTCCTCGAGGGTCAGCACGCCGGCGCCCCGGAGGCGGTCGCGGCCGGGGAGCAGGGTGGCGAGGGGCTGGCCTACGCCATCTACACCTCGGGCTCCACGGGCCGGCCCAAGGGGGCGGCGGTGCCGCACCGGGGGATCGTCAACCGGCTGCTCTGGATGCAGCAGGAGTACGGGCTGACGGCGGACGACCGGGTGCTGCAGAAGACGCCGTTCAGCTTCGACGTCTCGGTCTGGGAGCTCTTCTGGCCGCTGATCACCGGCGCCCGCCTGGTCGTCGCGCCGCCGGGAGCGCACCAGGACGCGGCGCTGCTCGCCGGGTTGATCCGCGACCACGGCGTCACCACGCTGCACTTCGTCCCCTCCATGCTCCAGATCTTTCTGGAGCAGGAGGAGCTGGCGGCGGCCTGCGGCAGCGTGCGGCGGGTCTTCGCCAGCGGCGAGGCGCTGCCGTTCGACCTCGCGGAGCGTTTCCGCGAGCGGCTGCCGGGCGTCGCGCTGCACAACCTCTACGGACCGACCGAGGCGTCGGTGGACGTCACCTACCACCCCTGGACGGGGGGCAGCCGCAGGCGGCCCTCTTTCAAAACAGTGCCGATCGGGCGCCCGGTGGCCAACACCTCGATCCTCCTCTTCGACCGCCACCTCCAGCCGGTCGCCCCGGGGATCCCCGGCGAGCTGCTGATCGGCGGCGTCCAGCTCGCCCGCGGCTACGTCGGGCGGCCGGAGCTGACCGCCGAGCGGTTCATCCCCGATCCGGTGAGCGAGACGCCGGGGGCGCGCCTGTACCGCACCGGCGACCTGGCCCGCTTCCGTCCGGACGGCGAGGTGGAGTTCCTCGGCCGCCTCGACCACCAGGTGAAGATCCGTGGCGTGCGCATCGAGCTGGGGGAGATCGAGGCCGCGCTGGCGCTCCACCCCGGCGTGCGCGAGGCCGTGGTGCTGGCACGCCGTGATGCCGGCTCTCAGGGTCAAGCCGACGCGAAGCTGGTGGCCTATCTGGTGACCGTGGGCGGCGCCGAGCTGAATCCCGGCGAGCTGCGGGCCCACCTGCGCGGCTCGCTCCCCGAGGCGATGATCCCGTCGGCCTTCGTGATCCTCCCCGCGCTGCCGCTCAACCCGAGCGGCAAGGTGGACCGCAAGGCCCTGCCGGCGCCGGACAGCGAGCGGCCGGAGCTGGTGCGCGGCCGGGTGGCGCCGCGCAACGAGTTGGAGCGGCGGCTGGCCGCGCTGTGGAGCGAGATCCTCGGCGCTGGCCAGATCGGCGTCCACGACAACTTCTTCGAGCTGGGCGGCGACTCCATCCAGGGGGCGATGCTGATCAATCGGCTGCAGAAGGAGCTGGGGCGGATCGTCTACGTCATGGCCCTGTTCGACGCGCCGACCGTGGCGCAGCTCGCCGACTTCCTGCGCGCGACCTATCCGGATGAGGTGGTCAAGCTCGGTGGGGAGGCGACGGTGGCGGAAGGCTCGCGGGGGCTCGCCGTTCCCGTCGAGGAGGCGATGGAGGAGCTGCGGGCCGCCGTCGCCCGCCGCCTCGGGCGCGAGCCCGGGGGCGCTCTGCCACCGTACGCGGGGCCGAAGCTGCCGCGGGCGCTCTTCCTGCTGTCGCCGTTCCGCTCCGGCTCGACCCTGCTGCGGGTCATGCTGGCCGGGCACTCCGGCCTCTTCGCGCCCCCGGAGCTGGAGCTGCTGGCTTTCGGCACCCTGGGCCGGCGGCGCGACGCCTACTCCGGGCGCAACCGTTTCGCGGCCGAGGGGCTGCTGCGCGCCGTGATGGAGCTGCGCGGCTGCGACGCCGAGGGAGCGCGCGAGATCGTCGGCGGGGCCGAGGAGCAGGACCTGCCGGTGGCCGAGCTCTACGCCCGGCTCGACGAGTGGGCCGGCGGCCGACTGCTCGTCGACAAGACGCCGAGCTACGTGCTCGACCGGGCGACCCTGGCACGCGCCGAGGAGCTGTTCGAGGGGGCGCTCTACGTCCACCTGGTGCGCCATCCGCGGGCGACGGTCGACTCCTACGTCGAGGCGCGCATGGACCGCGTCTACGTGGATTTCCCGTTCGGACCCGAGGAGCAGGCCGAGCTGCTCTGGCTGCTCGGCCACCGCAACGCCCTGGAGCACCTGGCCACGGTGCCGGCGGAGCGGCAGCACCGCCTGCTGTTCGAGGACCTGGTGCGCGACCCGCTCGGCGCCATGGAGGGGATGTCCCGCTTCCTCGGGCTCGACTTCGAGCCCGCCATGCTCGACCCCTACGAGGGGCGGCGGATGACCGACGGCCTGCACGCCGGCACACGGATGATGGGCGATCCCAAGTTCCACCAGCACCGCGGCATCGACGCCGCGGTGGCCGACCGCTGGCGGGAATCGGTGGGGGCGCTGACGCCGGAATCCCGGGAGCTGGCCGCCCGGCTCGGCTACGAGCTGCCCGCTCCGCCGCCGGTCATCGAAGAGGCCGCCCCCAGCTTTGCGGTGACGCCCATTCCCCGCGAAGCCGGAATCGATCTGCCGCTCTCCTTCTCGCAGGAGCGCCTCTGGTTCCTCTCCCAGCTCGATCCGGAGAGCCCGGCGTACAACATGCCGGCGGCGATCCGTCTGGAGGGGCGGCTCGATGCCTCCGCCCTCGCCGCGAGCTTCGGCGGAGTGCGCGCCCGCCACGAGGTGCTGCGCACAGTCTTCCCGGCGGTCCAGGGGCGTCCGGCGCAGGCGTTGTTGCCGGCCGGCGACCCGCAGCCGCTGCCGGTCATCGACCTCACCGGCCTGGCGGCGGAGCGGCGGGCCGACGAGCAGCTCCGGCTGGCGGTGGAGGAGGGGAGGCGCCCCTTCGACCTCGCCCGCGGACCGCTGCTGCGCACCACGCTGCTGCGGCTCGGTGCCGATGAGGACACCGAGCACGTGCTGCTGGTCACCATGCACCACGTGGTCTCCGACGGCTGGACGATCGGCATCCTGGTGCGCGAGCTGGGGGCTCTCTACCGCGCCTTCATCGAGGGGCGCCCGGCTGCGCTGCCGGCGCTGCCGGTGCAGTACGCGGACTACGCCTGGTGGCAGCGCCGCTGGCTCGACGGGCCGGCGATGGAGGAGCACGTCGGCTGGTGGCGGCAGCGTCTGGCGCCGCCGCTCCCCGTGCTGGAGATGCCGACCGACCGGCCGCGCCCGGCGGTGCAGACCGTCCATGGCGCGCGGCTGTCGCGGACCCTGGCCCCGGTGGTGGTCGAGGAGGTGCGCGCCTGGAGCCAGCGCGAAGGGGCGACCTTCTTCCTCGCCCTGCTCGCCGGGTTCAGCACCCTGCTGCGCCGCTACACCGGGCAGGACGACCTGCTGATCGGCGTGCCGATCGCCAACCGCAGCCGGGTGGAGGCGGAGAGCCTGATCGGCGTCTTCCTCAACATGGTGGCGCACCGCACGGACGCGGCCGGCGATCCGCCGTTCCGCACGCTGCTGGCACGGGTGCGCGACGCCTTCGTCGCCTCCATCCCGCACCAGGAGATCCCCTTCGAGCGGCTGGTCGAGGCGCTGCAGCCGCAGCGCGACATGAGCCGGGCGCCGGTCTTCCAGATCCAGCTCTCGCTGCAGAACACGCCGAGCCAGCGCCTGGAGCTGCCCGGTCTCACCCTGACGCAGCTCGAGGTGCACAACCGGACGACCAAGTTCGACTTCACCGTCTTCCTGTTCGACCTGCCGGAGGGGCTCCGCACCACGCTGGAGTACAACACCGACCTGTTCGACGAGGCGACGATCGACCGCCTGCTCGGCCACTGGCAGACCCTGCTCGCCGGGGTGGTGGCCGACCCGTCGCGGACGCTGTCGGACCTGCCGATGCTGGCCGCGGCCGAGCGCGAGCAGCTGCTGGCCGGCTGGAACGATCCGGATCAGACATTCGAGCACGCGCCTGCCCTGCACCGCCTGCTCGAGCGCCAGGCCGAGCTGCGGCCGGATTCGGTGGCGGTGGTCCACGAGCTGGAGGAGCTGACCTACCGGCGGCTCAACGAGCGGGCGAACCAGCTGGCGCACCACCTGCGGCGGCTCGGGGTGGGGCCGGAGACGCCGGTCGGCCTCTGCGTCGAGCGGTCGCCGGACATCCTGGTCGGCATCCTCGGCATCCTCAAGGCGGGGGGCGCCTACGTGCCGCTCGATCCGTCCTATCCGCCGGAGCGGCTCTCCTGGATCCTGCAGGACGCCCTGACCGGAAGCTCCGCGACGGTGCTGGTCACCCAGGCGCGGATCGCCGCTCGCTTCGAGGTGGCCTTCGAGGGAGCCTTCCACACGATCCGGCTGGACGAGGACCGCGCGCTGCTGGCGGGGGAGAGCGTCGACAACCTCGCGATCGAGGTGGCGCCGGAGCACGTGGCCTACGTGATCTACACCTCGGGCTCCACCGGACGCCCCAAGGGGGTGCCGGTGCCGCACGGCAACGCGGTGCGCCTGTTCACGGCGACCGATCCCTGGTTCGGCTTCGGCCCGGACGACGTCTGGACGCTGTTCCACTCCTTCGCCTTCGACTTCTCGGTGTGGGAGATCTGGGGCGCCCTGCTGTACGGCGGCCGGGTGGTCGTGGTGCCGCGCGAGGTCAGCCTGGCACCGGCCGCATTCCTCGACCTGCTCGCCTCGGAGGGGGTGACGGTGCTGAGCCAGACCCCCTCGGCGTTCCGCCAGGTCGTGCAGGCGGACGAGGAGGAGGGGGGCGCGCGGCTTGCCCTGCGCTTCGTGGTGTTCGGCGGCGAGGCGCTCGACCTCGCCACGCTGCGCCCCTGGATCGCCCGCCGCGGCGACCAGCGGCCGGCCCTGATCAACATGTACGGGATCACCGAGACCACGGTGCACGTCACCTGGCGCCGGGTGCGCGCCGCCGATCTCGAGCGCGCTGGAGCCAGCCCGGTCGGCACGGCGATCCCGGATCTCCAGGTCCATCTGCTCGGCCGCGAGATGGAGCTGCTGCCGGTGGGCATCCCCGGCGAGATCCACGTCGGCGGCGCGGGGCTGGCGCGCGGCTACCTGAACCGGCCGGAGCTGACCGCCGAGCGGTTCGTTCCCGATCCGTTGTCCGGACGGGAGGGAGCGCGCCTGTACCGCAGCGGCGACCTGGCGCGCCGCCGTCCGGACGGCGACCTCGACTATCTGGGGCGCATCGACGGGCAGGTCAAGGTGCGCGGCTTCCGCATCGAGCTGGGGGAGATCGAGGCGGCGCTGCACCGCCACGCCGCGGTGCGCGAGGCGGTGGTGATGGCGCGGCCCGACGCGACCGGCGGCCGCAGGCTGATCGCCTGGGTGGTGCCTCGCGGAACCCAGGTACCGTCCCCCCAGGAGCTGCGCGAGCACCTGCTGGCGAGCCTCCCCGAGTACATGGTGCCGGCCGCCTTCGTAACGCTCGATCAGCTG
>WUUC01042058.1_pt1 | contig 11719 bp, 11 predicted proteins | sample 6278441 | NCBI WGS metagenome assembly WUUC01 (sample SAMN13675441, study PRJNA597444) | soil metagenome | isolation source: soil | place: USA: Washington | collected 2017-10 | reverse complement strand
TGCGAGTCGTCGAATAGCTCGTAGCGGGCTCCGCGGCGCTGCTTGGCTCGGTACATCGCCGTGTCGGCGTTGCGCAGCACGTCTTGGGGGCGGTCGTCGTCACCCGCGATCGCGATGCCGATGCTCGCGCTCATGACGACCTCGGTGTCTGCGACGCGCAACAGATCCGGTGCCGCGACGGCTGCCTCGATCCGTTGGGACAGCTGGATCGCTTGGGTCTGGCTAGCGATGTCTTCGCACAGGACGACGAACTCGTCGCCGCCGAGCCGGGCCACGGTGTCGCTGGGCCTCACGACCGTTTGGAGGCGTTGGGCGACCGCGATGAGTGCCTGGTCGCCGACGTCGTGACCGAGGCTGTCGTTGATGACTTTAAACCGGTCGAGGTCGAGGAACAGCACCGCCACCGAGCCGCGTTGGCGGCGGGTGCGCGCGAGCGCCTGGTGGAGGCGATCCATGAGCAGCAGCCGGTTGGGCAGGGCCGTAAGCGGGTCGTGCAGCGCCTGCTGGAGATTGGTGAGCGCGATGCCGGCGAACGCTGCGAAGGCCCGGGCGAGTTCAAGCTCCTCGGCCGAGTAGAAGCGGGGTTCGCGGGTGCTGACGGAGAGCACGCCCACGAATCCCTCGCTCCTGGCGGGCAGCGGCACGAACAGGCAGTCCGTCGCTTGCTCCGGGCCGTGGCTGACGTCGCGTTGGCCGAGATACATGCGCGCCTGAGCCAGTCGTTGGGTAGGGTCGCCACTGAGCTCGCCCGTGGTCGCGGCCTGTGCCAGGTCGCGATCGGACAGCACATAAAGGGCGCAACCATCGGTGCGCAGCAGCCAGCAGGCCCCGGTGAGGACTTCGGCGAAGGTCGTGTCCCGGTCCGCGGCGGAGGTCACCAGCAACGCGAGGCGTTGCAGCTCGGCGGCTCTGCGGGTCATGTCGTGGTGCCGCCAGGCGCGCTGCACGACGGACGGCAACTCGGCGAGGTAGCCGGGATCCTTGACGAGATAGTCGATCGCGCCGGCCCGCAGCGCCTCGACGACGACCGTCTCCGAAGCCGAACCGGTCACCATCACCACCGACGGGCCGCCCCTGCGGCGAATCTCCCGCAGCGTCGCCAGACCGTTCATGCCGGGCAGGCGGTAGTCGACCAGTGCCAGATCGACCTCCGCGCCGCCGTCCAGCAGCTCCAGCGCCGCCTCACCGCTGCCCGCGACCATGACGTCAACACCACTGTCGCGCAGCCGCCGTTGGATGAGGTGACAGTGGTCAGGGTCATCGTCCACGGCCAGCACCGTGATCGCCTCCCCGCGGACGGGGTGCGCGGTCATGGCGGCGGCTCGGGCAACTCGGCGGTGGCCGTCCAGTAGGAGCCCATACCGCCGAGGTGCTCGCGGACGCTGGCCATCGCGACCGGCTTGCGGACATACGAATTGCCGCCGAGTGAGTAGGTGGCGGCAACGTCTTCGGGGTGGTCGGAGGAGGTCAGCACCACGATCGGGATCGACGACAGCTCCGGATCGCTCTGCAACCGCTCGAGGACCTCCAGCCCGTTCACCCGGGGCATCTTGAGGTCCAACACGATCATGTGCGGGCGGCGGCGGTCGGCGAACGGGCCCCGGCGGTAGATGTAGTCGAGCGCCTCTTGCCCGTCGCGCACCCCGTCGACTTCGATCTTGACGTCCACGACGTCACGGAACGCCCGCACGGTGAGAAACAGATGGTCCTCGTTGTCGTCGGCGACCAGCACCCGCAACGACCTCATCGCACGACCTCCACGTCCGTGGCCGTTCCCACCACCAACGCCGGCGGGAACCACAACGGTCCCCGCCAACCGGGCGAAAGCCCCCTCCTGCGGGAAGCGGACAGCAGCACCGTCGCGGACAAGGTTGACTCCCGTAAGGGTACCATTCGGGGTGTTTCGGGCATAGCTAGCTGGGTGAGCCGGGGCTGTCTGACCGTCTCGTCGTTCAGAGAACCACAGGGACGACTCGAGATGACCGAGAGTGGTGCTGTTCGAGGCGAGCAGGTCGGTGATGGCCGAACTCGCCGCCGTCGAGCCAGGCGGTCGAGCTCGGCATCAACGACCTGACCACAGTCGCCGAGGGCCTCCAGACCGCCGAACAGATCGCCGCCCTGCGCGAGCTGGGCTGCCTGCCTGCCAACCCAAGCCCACCGCAGGATGACAAGAGCCGGCAGGCAGGTGGCTGACCTTTTGCGAATTATATACCTCTTTTGAGCGCCACCGGCGTCCTCGGAGGGACTGGTAGCCGGGGACCGGGGAATCAACGGCGCACTCCCGCAGCTGGTGGGGCAGAGGTATGGTCTGGCAATGGAACTCACGTCGCTGTTGCAGCAGACCGACACCAAGATTCTGCTCGTCGTCCTGGATGGCTTGGGCGGGATGGCCGACGCCGAGCACGACACGGAGCTGGAAGAGGCCGACTCCCCGAACCTCGACGCGCTCGCGGCCGAGTCGATCACGGGGCTGCTCGAGCCCGTCGGACCCGGCATCACGCCCGGGTCAGGGCCCGGGCACCTGGCGTTGTTCGGTTACGACCCGGAAGCCTTCGAGCTGGGCCGCGGCGTGCTGTCCGCCGCCGGGCTGGACTTTCAGATGCAGCCCGGGGACATCGCGGCGCGCGGAAACTTCTGCACCATGGACGCGGACGGGCGCATCCTGGACCGCCGCGCGGGGCGCATCAGCAACGAGCGCGCCCAGCCGCTGGTCGAGCGCCTGCAACAGGAGGTGCGACTCGATGGGGCCGAGGTGTTCTTCCGCTTGGAGGCTGAACACCGGGTCTTGGTGGTGCTGCGGGGGGCGGACCTGGACCCGCGGGTGAGCGACACCGACCCCCAGGAGGTCGGCGTGCGCTCCCTCGAACCCCAGGCGCTGGACCCCGCGGCCAAGCGAACCGCGGATCTCGTCGCCCAGCTCCATGGCCAGATCCTGGGCGTGCTGAGGGGCGAACAGGCTCATGCCGTGCTGCTGCGCGGGTTCGACACATTGCGGGAGTTGCCGACCTTCTCGGAGCGCTACGGCCTGCGGGCCGCGACCGTCGCCATCTACCCGATGTATCGGGGTGTGGCGCGACTCGTCGGCATGGACGCACCCGGCCACCCGCACAGCCTCGAGGAGCAGGTGGGGCTGTTACGCGAAAACTGGGCGGAGTACGACTACTTCTTCATGCATCACAAGGCGACCGACCAAGCCGGCCACGACGGTGACCGGCCGGCCAAGATCGCGGCGATCGAGGCGCTGGACGGCGTCGTGCCCGAGCTGCGGGCGCTGAACCCCGACGTGATGGTTATCTCGGGCGACCACTCCTCCCCCACCCAGCTTTCGGGGCACTCCTGGCATCCGGTACCAACCCTGCTATATGGCCGCTCCTCCGGCGTGGATGAGGTGCAGCGTTTCGGCGAGCGCTGGTGCGCCCGCGGCCTGCTCGGGTGGCGACGAACGACGGATCTCATGCCGCTGATGCTGGCCGCCGCGGGGCGCCTGCAGAAGTACGGCCCCTAGGCCGAAGCTCCTGAGCTAGCAAGCTGGTCGCAGGGCGCTCCCTGCGCCGCCGCGTTGGCTTCGGAGAGCGCCGACCGCGGCGCTTACTTGTGGGCCGGGCGGAGGGCAGCGAGTACGTTGCGACGTCCCAATTGGGCCCGGGTCGATGGCGACCGTCCCCCCGAGCGGCGACCTTCAGCCGCCTCGACGTATCGACGCTACCGCAGAGTGCTCTATCTGTTAGCCCAGGCGAGTGTGACCTGGACGTACGAGGAGGTCATGGCCATCTACCGCCGTTCGCGTGGCACACTCGGCCGCCCGACGGGGCGCAGGCCCCATCCCCATCTGGGATCGTGCTTGGCCCGGGGAACAGCCCCGGTGATCGTCAGGCAGGATTCCTTCTAGCACGAGGAGATCGCAATGGCAATAGCCCTGAACCTTACCGCTCCATTGAAGCAGGACTCGGAGACCCAAGAAAAGCTGCGGCACCTGGCTGCCACCTTCGCCGACACCGTTCAGCCGATGGTGGATGCTGCGCTAAGACGTTCCGAGATCGTGCACTATGCGCGCGTCCTGGTGATCGACAACAAATACATCCAGGTCCTCACCGAGTTCGATGGGGACCCCCAGCAGTACACCGAGTTCTTCCGTAAGCAGCTCCCCGAGGTCTTCAGGCTCGTGTTCTCGCTGGTGGAGGGGGCCCCGAGCTGGGAGGAGCTCGACAACCCCAACGATTTCTACGAGTTCACCAGCGGCATCAACCTGAAGTCGCTTGGCAGGTCCACAGGCGACAACGAAGGGCGGGGCTACCTCTTCTCGGCTTTCGGTGACATGACGGTCCGCGAGATCAAGGCTGCGCTCGAACGAGGAGCCGGGCAGCAAGAGGTCGGACAGCCGGGGCCGGCGACCTCCGAGGCTCAGCCTCAAGGCACGTCCACACCCTGACAAGGCCGGATTGTTTCATCTCGCGTGACGCTGTACCTGTCCACCTTCATGTTCAGCCCGCCGCGATGGCTTCTGTCGCGGCGGGCCGGTCGCCGGTTCGCTGACGCGCCAGTGTCTGGTGCGTGGTCGGCTGATGCCTACGGGTGACGGCGGTGCGTGGGCACTGCCTGAGTGATGAGGCTGGCAATGCAGATCGACTTTCGAAACGTCCAGGCCACGGTTGTACACCTTTACAAATCCCCCATCTCGCGGCATTTGCTGTTTCGCTTCGACGAGGGCGAGGGCGCACGCGCCTTCCTGCGCGAGTTGACACCCCGGCTCACGATGGCGGACTTCCAGTTCGATTCCACCCCCGACCCGTTGCTTAACCTTGGGATCAGCTACAACGGTCTGAAGGCCCTCGGTGTAGACGCGGCGCTGCTCAGGGAGTTCGACGCGGTCTACAAGGCCGGACCCGATCCGTCCAGCCTCGGCGACGCGTCGGCCAGCCGCAGCAATGCTGCGACCTGGTGGGAAGGGCAGTGCAAGACCGAGGAGGTGCACTGCATCGTACATCTCTATGTCCGCTCGGAGGCTGCCCTCGAGCCTGCCTCGGCCGAGATTCGCGCCCTCGCGTCGCGGTCCGGGGTCACGGAGCTTATCCCTCGGAAGAATGGGACCGTACTCGATGCCCGGTCACTTGGGGGTGGCAAGCTGCATTTCGGGTATACCGATGGAATCTCCCACCCCGACATCTGCTGGGACGATGTTCCGGACACGCCGACACAAGTCAACTTTCGAAACTTCTTGCTCGGCTACGCCACTCCAGAGTACAGCTCGGCCCCGGAGCGGGGACCCGCGGCCGAGCTCGTGCGCGACAGCACCTATGCGGTCTTCCGTTGGATCTACCAGGATGTGGCAACCTTCAACCGCTTCCTCAGCACACAGGCCGCTCGGGCTTACCCGCACTTGCCGCCCGCCGATGCCGAAGAACTGCTCGCGGCGAAGATGATGGGCCGCTGGCGGGACGGTACACCGCTCGTGCTCTCGCCGGAGCGTCCTGATTCAACCATGGCCCGCCGCAACGATTTCGGGTACGCGGCCGAGGACCCTGACGGCTACCGCTGTCCGTTCTCGGCGCACATCCGGGTGGTGAATCCCCGAGACGAGGAGCTTGATGCGGTCGTCGAGGGTGTGCCACGCGTGATCCGGCGCGGAATGCCCTACGGCCCGGTTCTCGATTCGATCGAGGACGATGGGGAGGATCGGGGGATCCTCGGCATCTTTCTCTGCGCCGACATCCGCCGTCAGGTCTACACGCTGACCGGCTGGATCAAGAAGAATGACTTCAGTCCGGTCTACAACGCCAACCGTCGCGTGCAAGACGTGCTGCTCGGCAACCGAGCCGTGCCCGGCACCGACCCGGAGTTCAGGCTGCCTGCCGAACAGGATGGAACAACCATCACGGGCCTGCCCGACTTCGTCCACACGAAGGGCACAGTATTCCTTCTTCTCCCCAGCGGATACACATTGCGGAAGCTGGCTGCAGAGTCGTGACGTCGTCCCCGGGTGCCGCAACCGAACGGTCAGTGAGCTGGGCCCATGCCGAGCATGGGAGTCCGGCGCGGCCGACGCCGGCGAGGGTTTACGCCGCGATCTCCAGCTCCTCGCCGGACGCGCGGTCGTGAGCCCCCGACGTCACTCGGAATCGAGGGTGGGCCCGATGTGTTGCGCCCGCTGGGGAGCCGCCTACGGTGCTGGCTCCCCGCCGTCGCGACCCCGGCCCGCCCGCGCGCGAATCTCCTTGCAGGTCGGGCAGAGGGGGAAGCGCTGGGGGTCGCGCTGCGGCACCCATCGCTTGCCGCAAAGCGCGGTCACCGGCGTGCCGGTGACGCGCGCCTCGAGCACCACGGCCTCGGCATTGCGGTCCGGCACGAAGATGTAGTGCGCGAACCGCTCGTGGTCACCGTCGTCGGTGCGCAGCGGGGCGGGCCGCCGCTCGACCACGGTGGCGTGCCCGCGATCGGGCGGCCGTTCGCCGTCTGCCATGTGCATGTCTCCCCTGGTCGGCCAGGCAACTGTAGGGCGCCGGATGAGCACCGGCATGCGGGCCCGGGCTTGATGCGGTTCGGAGATGTCCATCGGCGGGCGCTCGGGACCGCCCGCCTCGTGCTCGAGTATCTGACCATGACGCGGTCACGCCTGGCCTCGCCGACCAAACGTCGTTGGCCTCAGGTTGCCCAGGACAACTCGACGTCGTAGGGGCGCAGGGATCGATCAGCGGTCAGGAGCACGAGCGCTTCCAGCTGCGCCTGCGCGACGAGCAGTCGATCGAACGGATCCCGATGGTGGGGTGGCAGCACTGCCACCTGGAGCGCATGCCCATGGTCAACCGGCAGAGCCGCAACGCCGCTGCCCCGCATGCGGTCGGGAACGTACTCGTGTGGCGGGACGGGCAACGCCAGCCTGCCCAAGGCGTACTTGATGGCGATCTCCCACGCGCTCGCCGCCGACAGCAACAGCTCGTTCGCAGGATCCTGGAGCATGGCGAGCGCGTCTTCGCTGATGCGCTCGGGACTTGCCTGCATCCACAGCCAAACCTGGGTATCCAGCAGGAACCTCATGCCCCGAAGGCATCCAGCACGTCGGCAGGCAGCGGCGCGTCGAAGTCCTCCGGCACCTCGAACACGCCCCGATCCCGACCAAGACCTTGCGACCGTCTGTCATGAACCGGCACCAGCCGAGCGACCGGAAGTCGACCGCGCGTGATCACCACCTCCTCGCCGGCGGCGACACGCCGCAGCAACTTGGATAGGTGCGTCTTCGCCTCATGCACTCCGACCTCAACCATGGCTCTATTGTAACTAAGTCCTCGGACTAAGTCTAAACTGGCCTACGGCCCGCGGCGCCTTGTCTCGCTGGGCCGTGCAGAGGCGCCGGCGTGGTGTGATCCCCACTCGCCGGCGCCGCGCGCGTGCCTGCCATGGATGTCCTGGCCCGCCGTCGGCGGACGACCGCGTAGGGTCTCAGTGCACGGCGACAGCCCCCGGGAGCCGTCCTTCCTCGGTCTAGGCGCGTCGAGCCCACCGCGGCATGGCCGCCGTCGCCCTACGCACGAGCGCCCAGGCGGCGAGACCGAGGATGCCCAGCACGAGGTGCAGGAGATTGTCCGCGGCGTTGACCGGCAGGAGGTTCAGGATCACGCCCCCGCCGAGCGCGAAGCCCCAGAGCGCCACGATCAGGTACACCACACCCAGCACGAGGGCGTAGGTCCGCGCTGATACCGGGTTTCGGAATGCGGCCAGCCCTGCCGCACCGGTGACCAGGTGGACGACGTTGTGCCACCCATTGACGTCGAGGAAGCCGAACAGCGGCGCTCGCGGCACGTCGGCGCCGACCGCGAAGCTCGTGTTGGCGAAGAAGCCCACCACGCCGACGACGACGAGGATCGCGCCGACGACGAGTGCGTACAGCTGAGCCGGACTCCTGGTGTTCATCGCACGGGTTCCTTCCCGTCGGTCCCGTAAGTCGCCCCCCTACAGGGAGTTCTACACTCCCTTTTGTATTTATATCACCGGTCCTGGTAGAAAGCCAGCATGTCCCTTCTCGAGGCCATCGCCGATCCCGTGCGCTTGCGCATCGTCCGCTACCTCGCTGCCCGCGGTAGGGCGTCGCTTCCCGAGCTCGCCGATGCCGCGGGCGTGCACGTCAACACCGCTCGACCGCACGTGCTGCGGCTGCACAAGGCAGGCTTGCTCAAGCGCTCACGGCGCTCGGCCGCGGGGCGGGGCCGCCCCCCAGCGGATTACTGGCTGACCGACCGCTGGGGCCTATCCGTCACGGATTACCTCGGCCTCGCCGAGCTGCTGGGGGCAGTCCTGGTGCGCGGTGCTCGAGAGCTGAACGACCTCCGCAACCTCGGGCGGGAGTGGGGCCGATACCTCGCGGGCCGGCCCGGCATCCGCACCGCGGAATCGACGGTCGTGCGGGCGCTGGAATGTATCGGCTTCCTTGTCCGGCTCGACGACACCCTGCAGCTGGAGGGCTGCCCATGTCCGCTCGTCGCGCCGGACCGTCCCCAGCTCGTGTGTGAGCTAGCGGTCGGCGTGGCTGAGGGCGCGCTCGCCGGGGTTGGCAGCAACCTCCGCGTGTTCGAGCGCCGCCACGACCCCGAACGCCGCCGCTGCGGCCTGGCGTTCGCCCCTGCAGGCCATCGCCCTCTGGGGGCCGCCGCATCGGACTACGTCGATCCCCAGCCCGTGACGATATAGCGCGACGACCGCGTCTGGGGGCTCCCCTCGCAGCGGGGGGCGGACCCGAGGCGTGTTGGGCCGCGGGACCCGGGCGCCTGGTCGACGGGGAACCGCGATGGCTTACGAGACGGGGTCAGCTGTGCTTTCCGCGAGAGGGAGAAGGACGACATGCGTCGCGGGCCTTCACCCCTGCTGGTGGGGTCGATCTGATGAGGGTCGATGACGCCTCGGTAGAGCCGACGATCGGCGATGCAACGAGCCCGGCGGGCCCGCTACGACATCACCGAGAGCCCCCACGGCACTCGTGCTGTCGCGGATGAGCAGTGGAGCAGGTCCTATCCCGACATCGGGGTCGCCCCACGCGATCCTACGGCAGACTATTGGCCACAGTCCGGGGAGCCACCGTGACGGGGACACGCTGAACCGCATTGACGGCGTAGCCGCCAAGGTTCCATGAGGGCTCCAAGGGTTGTGTGTGACCGGCTACGTCGGTGGCACGGGAGCACAACTCGTATGATCCGGGGCCGGGCGGTTCCCAAATGCAGGTCCACCGCTGCCAAGCGTTCGACGCCACCGCGTCTTCCACCTGCGTCGGCACCCACGAGCGCCCACCGTCGGCACTGAGCTCGACCGCCACGATCCGGCCGTGTCCCGACCAGGCGCGTCCGCTCAGCACGCACGGTTCCGTGCCCAGCAGCCGACGGCGACTAAAGAAGTCCGGGAGGCCCGGCGGCAACATGAGTGAACGCACGGCGATGCGCGTCAGCGGCTCGCCCGGTTCGTCGGGGCCGTGGCGCAGCCGGTACGCGCGCGCCTGCTGGTACCCGTTGAATGGTTGCGACACGGCGGTGATGCGCACGAGCCACTTGACGCTGGCCATGCCGTACCAACCGGGGACGAGCAGCCGCAGCGGGTAGCCATGCTGGGGCGGCAACGGCTGCCCGTTCATGGCGTAGGCGAGCACGATCTCGGGCCGGCGGGCGTCCGCGATTGACAGGCTGCGCTCGTATGCCTGCTCCACACCCCCCTCGACGCCACGATCGAGACCGGTGAAGACGACGTCGATGGCGTCGTCCTCGAGCTCGGCCTCGTCCAACAGCGCCGCCAACCCCACGCCGGTCCACTCGGCGGTGCCAACGGCCTCGTAAAGCCATGGCTGGCTCAGCGCTCGGGGGTGCAGCCGAGCTCGACCGTTTCCCGCGCACTCCAAGGTTATGGGCATCGTCACGGCCGGCCGCTGTCGCAAGTCGGGAAGTGTGAGCTTCAGTGGGCGGCGCACCCGCCCACTGATGGTCAGGGACCACCGCTCAGGGTCGACCAAGGGAATGTCGTAGTGGATGAGCAGGTAGTGCAATCCGGGCGGGGTGACGTCGTAGCGAAGCGCCTCGAGCGGCATGCCGTGGTTACGGGTCGCAAGCTGCAGTTCTTCCCTGGTGATGTCTTCAGAGGCGGTGGTCCCGCCCGGCACGTCATTCCGCAGCTCCGTCATGGCGGACCTCCAGGAGTATCTGACGGTACGCCCCCATCCTGGTCACGTCCAGCCGTTGCCGGCCAGGGTTGGAGGAGCTGCCCGGTCCCGCGCGGCCCGTGCAACCGTCGACTCGCTGCGGCCCGGTCGGCTAACGTCCCTTGGCTGACGGCCGGTCACTATCTGACCGAGAGTCAGTCATTGGAGGGGGCCCATCCCGACGTCAACGGTGCCGTCCGATACCACCCCGGCTTGACGCTTCCAGCTGGCGGCTCGGCTTGCCAGGGTCCCGGCGCCAACACCGGGGGGAGTACCGTTCCCGGAGGTAAGACGCAGCGCGGCGTCGGTCTACTCGCGGATCCGCTCAGGGAACCCGTGGTCGTTGGTGATGGGGTGTGGCAGCTGCCAGCCGTCCGCCTCGGCGGCGTCGAGCTGGTCGGCCAGCGCGCGCAGCGCCTCGGCCGCCTCGGACAGCGACTTCGCCCCGTCCATCGCGGAACGACCGCGGACCATGGCCTGGTAGCGAAGGTCCTCGTGCGGTTCAAGCGGAGCGCCCACCATGACACAGGTGAACTCTCCGAAGGGATTGGCGAAGACCCCGTAGCGGGCGCCGGGCTCTCGTGCCGCCGTATCGAGCCAGGCGAGGACAGCGCGGTGCAGACGCTCGTCGAGCTCACCGCGGATGATCGACATCCCCTCGTCCCCCGCCTCCACGACCGGGACGTCGCTGAAGCGCTCGCCGTCGGGGTTGAAGGGCACAATCTCGTCCTCGGGCGCCCACGGCGTCAGACGCAGGACGTCGTCGTCGCGTCGACCGTAGTGCCCGAAGCATTCGTCAACGTTGGTCAGGAGCTCTGAGTCGTCGAAGTCGAGCGGGCTGTGGCGCTCCAGGTCGGGCGGGCTCTCGACGAGCACCACGTAGTCGCCGTCAGCGCTCTCGACGACGAGGCTCGGCCGTTCGGGGGCGAGCAGCGCAAGACGCATGCAGTCGACCCCGGCCAGCGGTCGGTGCCCCTTGGCTACCGGCCTATCTTGCGCATCAAGGACAAACTCGCCTCGAAGGTTTTCAACGACGCGGAAGTGCGCCCGTCCATGCTCGTCGAAGCGTGCAAGCCACTTGAGCCCTGATGTCTCCATGGAGCTTCCTCTCACTGGGCACACCGTGGGCAGTCTACGTCCTTCATACCTTTTATCCGGCCACGTTGAGACACCGCCGCCTAGGAGGCAGGGTTGTCTATGCCCGCCGCGACGAGGGCGAGCGCCCGATGCGCATACGACAGCGGTCCAGGTGCCGACCACATCACGCGCAGCGAGTGTGCCGACAGTGCGACGATGGACCCTACGCGGGATCCGAGCCGTCCGACGGTCCTGGTGGCTCGTCCGGTCCGGAGGGCCCGTCGGGCCATGGCCCGCTATCCGATCCGGGCCCGTCTCCGGGCCTTGGAGCACCCCCGTCCAACGCTCCCGGCGGCCCCTCCGGTCCCGGCGGCCCCTCCGGTCCCGCCGGCCCCTCGGGTCCTCGCGGCCCGGCCGGCCCCGGCGGCCCGGCCGGCCCCGGCGGCCCGGCCGGCCCCGGCGGCCCGGCGGGGC
>WUUC01039871.1_pt1 | contig 11721 bp, 11 predicted proteins | sample 6278441 | NCBI WGS metagenome assembly WUUC01 (sample SAMN13675441, study PRJNA597444) | soil metagenome | isolation source: soil | place: USA: Washington | collected 2017-10 | reverse complement strand
CCGCTGGGCAAAGCCCAGCGGGGCCCACCCTCACCACGAGGTTCGCTTCGCTCACGAGCGCATTTATGAACTGCGCTCTACGCGTCGCCGATGCCGACCGTGTCTTGCAGCAAGCGCCTGCGCACGGCGCGTGCGCGGTCGCGAGCGACAGGCACGCGCAGCTCGCTACTGAGCTCGAGGCACAGCTCGCCGTCGAGTCGGCTGAGGCCTTGGACGCGCTCGGGCGCGATCAGCCAGTTGCGGTGCACGCGCAAGACGCGCGAAGCGAGCGCGGCTTCGAGCGCGTTGAGGGAGAGGTCTACGCAGTACGTGCCTTCGACGTGATGCAGGTGCGTGAGGCGGTCGGCGGCTTCGAAGGCGAGTAAGCCCGTGAAGTCGAGGAAGAAGAGGTTGCCCTTCTTGCGTGCGGCCAAGCGGCGCGGGAGGACGTGCGCGGTTTCTTCGGGCATGCGGGTGCTCGGCTTCGGGTGGTTGGCGATCGACGTGCGTGGAGCGGCAACGGTCAGCGGGCGAGTCGCTCGGCGTCGGCTTTGCGCAAGCCGTTTGGAAAGCGCGCGAGGTATTCGAGTGCGATGACGCGGGCGCCTTCGTGATCACCGCGGCGCGAGCGGGCGAGGGCGCGCAGGAAGAGCGCGTCCTCGACGCGGCTGTCGCGCGGTTGCTCGCGCTCGAACTGATGGAAGAGCGAGTCGGCGCGGCCGAAGTCGCCGGCTTCGAAGGCGCTCATGGCGCGCGAGAAGGTGCTCTCAGCGGGCGGGGAGGGTGCGGGTGCGGGTGACTCGGCGGTGTCGGGTTCGGACTCGGACTTGGACTCGGAGATCTCAGTGTTCGATTTCCTCGCGACCTTCGTAATCTTTGTACTGCGCTCAGTGTTCGGCTCGGAGATCGAGCGCGCCTTTGTGTTCTCTTCGCGCTCGATGGTCGTGGGGTTCGTTGGGTCTTGGGGTGCACGCGTCGCGCTTGGGGCGCGGGACTCGCCGCTCGTGTCTTGCCGCGGCGCCGCTTCCTCGATCACAGCCGCGCTGAATGCGTCGCCCGCTTCGAGCATCGCCTCAGGCTTCTCGCGCAACCTCAGCGCGACGCGCCCTTCGATCACCCTCACCGTCGTCGTGCGCGCAGCCTCGGCTTGCACGACGAAGCGCGTGCCTTTGACCTCGAGCTCACCATCGGGAAGCTCCACGATGAAGCGTTGATCAGGCTTCAAGCGCGTAACCGTGAGCTCGAGCCGACCGCGCTCGAGCGCGAGGCGCAGCACGCGGCCGGGCTGCCGTGTGTGCCACACGGCATCGGCCGAAGCGGAGGCCTCGTACTCCGGCGCAACTTGCGCGGGCGGCATCGACGAGACGACCGGCGGGATGAACGGCGCGCGAAACCAAAGCACGTACGCAGCGCTCGCGGCGAGCGCGAATGCGCTGGCAGCAGCAAGCCACGCGAGCCTCGGCGAGCGCCGCTCTCCTGTGCTCGCCTCATGCGCCTTGCGCAGCACTTCCTGCCGCAACCTCCGGTGCTCGAGCGGCGTGCTGCTCAACACAGGCAATTGTTCCGCCGCCGCCTTGAGCTGCGCGAGCGCTTCCACTTCGCCTCCGCACACGTCGCAGGTCGCGACGTGTCGCTCGAACGAAGCGGCGTCCTGCTTCGAGAGCCGTCCATCCTCATGCGCTTCGGCTTGCCAAGCGCGGCTGCAACGTTGCGCGCTCATCGCTCACGCTCCTCGAGCGCTTTGCGCAGCTCGACGCGTGCGTGGTGCAAGCGCGTCCAGACGGTGTTGATGGGGACGCCGAGCGCTGCAGCGACAGCCTCGCCGCTCATGCCTTCGAGCGTGACGAGCACGAACACTTCGCGCTTCTTTGGCGCAAGGCGCTCGAGCGCGGCAGCGAAGCGCCGCTCGACCGCATCGCCTTCCGCGATCGCCGCGGGCGTCGGTGGCGGTTCCCTCCGCATCAACCGCGTCCACTCCGCGACGCGCACGGCCGAGCGCGCGAGTGAGCGCCGCTGCCGCCGCGTCATCATCGTCGCGATGCCGAAGAGCCACGGCGCCGCAGCGTGCTGCGCATCGAAGCGCTTCGCGGCGCGCATCACTTCGAGGAAGGTGGCTTGCACCAAGTCGTCTGCGTCGCTCGCGCTGCAGCCCAAGCGCCCGAGGTAGCGGCGCAGCGCGGGCTCGTGGCGCTCGAAGAGCTGGCCGAGCGCGTCGAGATCGGCGTTGGCGATCGCGGCGATCAGCTGTTCGTCGCTTGCGCTTCGCGGCACGCGCTCGACGCCGGGCTTCATGGCGCGACCTCGATGCCGAGCAAGAGGCATAGCGCCCACGGCGGCGTGAGCGGCAGGACACCGTCGTTGGCTGGAGGAAGTGCGAAGTCGGTCGCGAGCTCGGTGCGGAAGCGAAGCATCGAGCTGCGCGGGACGGCGAAGCCGACGTACGCGCCGAGGCGCCACTCGCCCGAGCGCTCGTCGTAGCCGGGGAACGGGCAGATCTCGCCCAAGGGGCACGCTCGCGCTTCGCTGTCGACGGAGAGGAGCAACGCGTACGCGACGCGACCGCCGGCGCGCAGGTCGAAGCTGCCGCTCGGCTGGCGAATGCCGCCGTTCGCGGCGAGCACGGCGGCGCCGCTCTCGCGATCGGGGCTGCGCTGGCCGGTCATGTCGAAATACTGAACCTCTGCGCTGAGCGATGCACCGAGCTCGAGGCGGCGCCAGCCGAAGGAGACCTCTCCTGTTAATAGTGGGCTCACGAGCGACTCGGCGCCGCCGCGCACGCCGGTCAAGAGCGCGAGACGCAGGCCGGTGTAATTGGAGCGGCGCGGTGCGGGCGGCGGCGATGGCTCGGTGGCCGCGGCTGCTTGTGGTGCCGCTGCGTCAGGGCCTTGCACGCGCAGCGCGTTGATCGTCGGGCGCAGGTCTGCGGGCGTCGTGACGATGCGTTCGGCGCGGCGCCCATCGGCGGTGGTGAACACGACGCGCGCTTGGTCGGCGGTGATGTCGATGCGCACGCGGACGCAGTCGCGGTCGGTGAGCGCGAGCTCGTCGAGCGAGGCCGTGGCGGCGCTCCACTCGGCGCTGTCGGTGCCGCTCGCTTCGATGCGGCAGGCATCCGCCCGCGCGGTCGCGTGCGCGAGCAACACCGCGGCGAGCAGCAAAAACGCGCTGGGGACCTGCGAGGCCATCGCTACTGAGCATCCGCCGCGGCTGGCCTGAACCTTCATGCGCTTGCGATCAATTTTCTCATGAAGGTTGGCCCAGGTGGCGGCGGATTGCGGGTGTGTCGAGGACTCAAGCTGCTGCATTCGGGCTCGTGCTCGCGCTTGCGAGCGGCGCGGGGCACGCATGGGCTCAGGATGGGCAGGCACCGGATGCCGGCACGGTCGACGCGCCTGCGCCGCCCGGTGCAGGTACGCCCGAAGCGATCGTCGCGCCGCGCGTGCTGTTCGATCCCGGCGTGGCCTATCCAGCCGACGCTGCGCCGAGCGAAGCCGAGCGTGTCGCGGTGGAGCTGCTGCTCGCGCTCGACGCGAACGGCGCAGTGGTCGAGGCGAGCGTGGTCTCAGCGCCGCGTGCGGTCTTCGACGAAGCGGCGTTGCACGCGGCGCGTCAGCTCAAGTTCGAGCCCGCGCGGCGCGGCGACACGGCGCTCGCCGCGCGCATCGGCTATCGCTACGTCTTCGAGCCACCACCACCACCACCGCCACCACCGCCTGCGCTCGTCGATGAGCCCACAGCCTTGGGTGCGCAAGCGCGCATCGACTCCACCTCGCGCGGCGAGCCGCTCGCGCCCGCTGCCGCTTCGTACACGCGCGGTGAGGTGCGGCAGATCCCCGGCGCGTTTGGCGATCCGTTTCGTGCGATCGAGACGCTGCCCGGTGTTACGCCGATCGCTTCGGGCTTGCCGTTCTTCTACGTGCGCGGCGCGCCGCCCGGCAACATCGCGTACTTCATCGACGGCATTCGCGTGCCGTACCTCTATCACGTAGGCGCAGGGCCGGCGGTCGTGCAGCCGGCGCTGATCGACGAGGTCGAGCTGCACCCGGGTGGCTATCCCGCGCGCTTCGGTCGCGCTGCAGGTGGCGTCGTCGCAGCGAGCATCGTCGAGCCCGAGCCCGAGCTGCATGGCGAAGGCGTGCTGCGCTTGTTCGATGCGGGCGGCATGGCGGAGATGGGCTTCGCCGACGAGCGCGCGACGGTGATGCTCGGCGGGCGCTACGCGTACACAGCAGCGCTCTTGTCGCTCGCGGCGCCGGAGCTGACGCTCGATTACCGCGACTACCAAGCGCGCGCTTCGTACGCGCTCACGCCGCGCGACACGCTGAGCGTGCTGTCGTTTGGCGCGTACGACTTCTTGAAGGACCAAGAGAACACGCTTTTCGCGAGCGAGTTCTATCGCGCGGACTTGCGCTACGACCATCACCACGATCGCGGCGCTGCGCGCGTGGCGGTGACGGTCGGCTACGACCGCACGCGCGCCGTGCTGCTCGTGCCGGACGATCCGCGCAACCTCGTCGATCGATCGATCGCGCTGCGCAGTGAGCTGCGGCAGGAATTTTCGGACACCGTGCAGCTTCGCGGCGGTGCGAGCGCGGGCGTGGACTTCTATGGCATCGAGGGCGCGCTGTACGTCGACCCGGATCTGCCCGAGGCCGCGCAGCTCGCGCGCATGTTTCCCACGCGCACCGACTATGTGGCCGGCGCGTGGGTCGACCTGGTGTGGACGGCGGGCTTCTTCGAGCTCACGCCCGGCGTGCGCGCGGACTTGTATGGCTCGGGATCTACGAAGGACGTCGGCGTCGATCCGCGCTTGTCTGCGCGCGCGCATCTGAGCGACCACGTTCGGCTGATCGGCACCTTTGGCGTCGCGCATCAACCGCCCTCGTTCGTCGTGCCGCTGCCAGGCCTCACGCCGGTGCTCGGCGCGGGCCTGCAGCGCGCTATCCAAACGAGCCTCGGTGTCGAAGCGGACCTCGATAAGCTCACCACGCTCGGTGGCGCCGCGTTCTTCAACGCGTTCTCCAACATGAGCGATGCGTTCGGCGCGGGCGGCGGCAACGTGAACGATGAGCTGGACACGCGCACCCGGGGCGAGGCCTTCGGCGGCGAGCTGTTCTTGCGCCGGCGGCTCACGCAGCGCTTCGGCGGCTTGGTCAGCTACACGCTCTCGCGCTCGGTGCGCAGGCTCGGCGAACGAGCGTTCGTGAGCGCGTTCGACCGCACGCACGTGCTGAACGTCGCAGCCAGCTACGACCTCGGGCGGCGCTGGCGCGCGGGTGCGCGGCTCGTCTATTACACCGGCACGCCGAAGTGGAGCGAAGATGTCGACCCGATCGAGATCGGCACGGGCGACGTCGCGCGCGAGTCTTCATACGTGCGGCTCGATCTGCGCTTGGAGAAGCGCTGGATCCTCGGCACGGACGCATGGCTCTCGTTCGTCTTCGAGTTTCTCAACGCCACGCTCAACAAAGAGACGTGGCCGGGCGGCGAGCGCATCGGGCCGGTCAGCATCCCGAGCCTCGGGCTCGAGGCGGGGTTCTAGATGCATGCATCGCGATTCATGCCGAGGGTCTTGCTTGCCGCTTGGAGCACGACCGCGGCCGCGTGCTTGCCGGTCGACGAGCGACCGGTGCCCGGCAAGGCGGAGCTCTACATCGAGGCCGATCCCGGAAGCGATGACTTCGTCACCGAGGACGGCTGGCGCATTCGCTACGACGAGGCGTACGCGTCGCTCGGCAACGTGCGGCTCGAGCCGCTCGAAGACGACGCCGAGTGCGAGCAGTACGCGAGCACGCCGTACTTGCGCGTCGTCGACTTGCTCGACGGTCGTTCGCGGCTCGTCACCCTGTTTGCGCGCGGGCCGTGCACGCTGCGCTTCCAGCTCGAAGGACCGGGCGAGCTCGAGATCGTGAGCGGTGTGGACGAGTCCATCGTCGAAGCGATGCGGCAGTACGACAGCGATCCGTTCGTCGTCGACCAGAGCGTCGTGCTGCGCGTCGCGGGCAGCGCCGAGCGCGACCGGCAGCGCATTCGCTTCGAGTGGCGCTTTCGCCAGTCGTTCGACTACGACCCGTGCGCGACGGCGCAGCTGACGCCGGCCCAGGCCGAGACGATCGACGTCCGCGCGCGTTTGTCCGCGCTCTTCGCCGATCCGAGCGACGCGAGCCTGCGCTTCGACGCGCTCGCTGCCGCCGACCGAGATGCAGACGGCGAGCTCACCCTCGAAGAGCTTTCCGAACACGACCGCACGCTCGGCGAGCACCTGTACTTCAACGCGCTACCGCAGCTCTTCTGGATCGGCGATGAGCCGCCATGCTTCGCCGGCCGCTTCATGTCGCACCCGGATTGATCGCGCCGCAGCTTTAATACTCGCTGACGTTCCCGGGCGGCACATCGCGGAACACGCGGTCCGGATGATCTTCGTTGCCGACGAAGGCGTACGAGAGATCGTGGTAGCGGACAAAGCACGCCGGGCTGTCGCTCTGCACCACCGCCGAGATCACTTCGGTCACGGTCACCATGTTCAAGTCGACGTTGAGCTCGAAGGTCGTGCCGCCGTTCTGCCGCACGAGCTTGCCCATGTCGCTGCCGACGAAGCTCTCGATGCGCACGTCGCACGGCGCGTTGAACTGAAACATCTTGTCCGCTGCGTGGTGGCCTTCGCTGTTCGTGATCGTGATCTCGCCACCGGGGAAGTAACTGCGGACTGAAGCTGCGTCCTCGCCAGCGTCTTCCCACACGATGCGGTCTAGAACGTTGTCGCCGAGCATGTGGACGCCTTCGCAGCCCGGATACGTGAGCGTGACGTTCTTGAGCTGCGCGCCGGGCGCGAGCACGAAGAAAGGCTTTTGGCTTTCGGCTTGCTCGCCATCGCTCGTGTCGCAGCCCATGTCGGCGGTGAGCGTCTCGCCTTTGCCGTCGTAGGTCGCGCCGGGCGGCACCACGATCGTCTGCGTGATCGTGCGTGCGGTGCCGGTGCCTTCGGTCGCGCAAGTGACGCTGCCGAGCTCTTCGGTCAGGTAGCTCTCGAAATCTTCCGCGAGGTCTGCGTCCGCCGGCGCGAAGGGCCGCAGGAGATTCAGCACATCGCCGGTTGGGCAGGCGCCGGGCTCGACGCTGCTGTCGCCTGCGTCGTCGGGTGGCGGCGGCGTCACCGAGGCGTCGCCGCTCGTGCCGCCAACGCCAGCGTTCATGCCGCCGGTCGGCGGCGTCGCGCCACCGATGCCGGCCATCGTGCCCGCGGTGCCGCCTTGGCCTGCGATCATTCCCGTGCCGCCGGTGGGCGCGCCGCCGGTGCCGCCGCTCATGCCGCCCACGCCCGCGGCGAGCGTGGGTTGTCCGCCCACTCCGCCGGTTTCGCGCGTGGTTCGCGGTGCGGGCTGGCTGCAGCCGACGAAGAGCAGCAGCGCGAAAAGGACGGAGGTGACGGGAAGCTTCGGGTTTTGCATGTACGGCTCTTCGTGCCTGCGCGTGGCGCGGCGCTGGAGAGGAGTGGCCGCAAGCCCCTACAGCAGGGTCAAACGGTGCTCAGGAATGGCCAGGGTTCCAAGGCGGGGACGGGCGCGCCTGCCGCGAGTTATCATCGACGCTCAGCGAGGCGCGATGACGAAGCTCAAAGGCTTATCCGTACTGCAATGCCGTGAGTACATCTTGGCGCATTACGGGCAGGAGGGCATTGAGCGCATCAAGGCCGTGCTGAGCCCCGAAGCCCGCGCACGCATCTACGCGGACGATCTCTTGTCGACCGATTGGATCGAGGTCTCCGAAGGCCTCGAGCACTTGGACGTGTTCGATCGCGTGCTCGGCAGCGGTGATACGCGAACCGGCGAGCTGATGGTTCGCGACATTACGGCGCAGCAGTTCAACGGCGTGTACCGCGCGACGCTCGCGACCGCGGCGACGCCGGTGAACGTGCTCGAGCGCTCGAGTCGGGTGTGGAACCGCATCTACGATCGCGGCGAGAGCCGGCTCGAGGTGCACTCGCCCACGTCGGTGACCAAGCTGATCCTGGATTGTCCGGACTTGCCGCTGGGCCACGACCGCTTGACCTCGCCGTACTACGAGGAGCTCGTGCGGCAGTGCGGCGGTCGCGACATCGTCTGCGAGCACGTTCGCTGCGTCGCGCGCGGGGCCGACCACTGTGCGACGAAGGTCCGCTGGAAGTAGCGGCGCGCGGCCCTACACCTTCAAGTACGCGTTGACGACCGCGTCGTTGAGCTCCGGCATCGCGCCGCTCGCCGCGACGCGGCCGCGCTCCAAGATGCAGAAGCGCTGCCCGAGCTTGCGCGCGAAAGGCAGCTTCTGCTCGACGAGCAGCACCGTCAGGCCTTGCTCCTTCTGCAAGCGCTGCACGATGTCGCCGATCTCCGCGACGATGTTCGGCTGAATGCCTTCGGTCGGCTCATCCAAGATCAAGAGCTTCGGGTCGAGCGCGAGCGCACGCGCGATCGCGAGCTGTTGCTGCTGCCCGCCCGAAAGATCACCGCCGCGCCGCTTGAGCATCGTCTTGAGCACGGGGAACATCGCGAACAAGTGCTCGAAGCCGCGCTTCTTGCCGGCGGGGTTCGCCCACACCGCGGTCTTGAGGTTCTCTTCGACGGTGAGCTGGCCGAAGATCTCGCGGCCTTGCGGCACGAAGCCGATGCCGCTGCTGGCGCGCGACTCCGCCGGTCGGCCATCCAAGCGCTTGCCCGCGATCTCGATTTTTCCCTTCGAGCCGAGGCTGCCCATGATGCTGCGCAGCAGCGTCGTCTTGCCGACGCCGTTGCGGCCCATGACGACCATGCACTCGCCCTCTTGGACCTCGAGATCGATGTCCCAGAGCGTGTGGCTCTCGCCGTAGAACTGGTTGAGCTTTGCGAGGCTGAGTAGTGCGCCCATATCAGTGCCCCAAATAGACTTCGATGACCTTGGGATTCTCTTGGACGTCGTCCATCGAGCCTTCGGCGAGGATGCTGCCTTCGTGCAGCACGGTGACTGTGCGCGCTGCAGCGAGGCGCCGCACGAACTCCATGTCGTGCTCGACGACGACGACGGTGCGATCGCCCGCGAGCGAGATCAAAAGCTCGGTGGTGCGGTCGATCTCCGCGGGCGTCATGCCGGCGACCGGCTCGTCGATGAGCATGACCTTGGGGTCCTGCACGAGCAGCATGCCGATCTCGAGCCACTGCTTTTGGCCGTGCGACAAGAGGCCCGAGCGCAAGTCGCGGTGCTCGGAGAGCCCGATCGTCTTGAGCACGCTGTCGATGCGGTCGCGGCTCTCGCCGGTGAGCGTTGCCTTGAGCACGCGAAAGACGCCGCGCGGGCCTTTGCACGCCAGCTCGAGGTTCTCGAACGTCGAGAGCTGCTCGAAGACGGTGGGGCGCTGGAACTTGCGGCCGATGCCGCGGCGCGCGATCTCGGGCTCGGTGAGGCGCGTGAGCTCGATCGTCGCGCCGTCCATGTAGACAGCGCCGACGTCGGGGCGAGTCTTGCCGGTGATGACGTCCATCATCGTGGTCTTGCCGGCGCCATTGGGGCCGATGATGCAGCGCAGCTCGCCCGGCATGAGCACGAGGTTCAAGTTGTTGAGCGCCTTGAAGCCATCGAAGCTGACCGTGATGTTGTCGACCCACAGCATGGAGTGACCCATGCGTGCGATGCGCGTCTTGGTGTCGTCGGCGGCTCGAGCTTGCTTGGCTTTCGACGGCAGCTCGACCGCGGGGTACGGGCCGCTCATGACGAGGCTCCTTCGACGGTGCCCGCGGGCGGCGCGCTCGGCGTGGTCGGTGCGCTGGGCGTCTTGGGCGCGGGCTCAGCAGTGCGGGCTTGGCGGATGCGCGTGCGTACGCGATCGACGAGGCCGACGAGGCCCGTCGGCAAGAACAGCGTGACCACCACGAACAGCGCGCCGAGCGCGAACAACCACAGGTCCGGGTACGCCGCGGTGAGGTAGCTCTTCATGCCGTTGATGAAGAGCGCGCCGAGCGCCGCGCCGACGAGCGTGCCGCGACCGCCGACGGCGACCCAGATCGCCATCTCGATCGACACCGCAGGCGCCAGCTCACCCGGGTTGATGATGCCGACCTGTGGCACGTAGAGCGCGCCAGCGACGCCGCACAGCATCGCCGAGAGCGTCCACGCGAAGAGCTTGTAGGGCGCAGCAGAATAGCCGGCGAACAGCACGCGGCTCTCGGAGTCGCGGATCGCGATCAAGACGCGGCCGAGCCGGCTCTTTACGACGTAGCGGCAGATCAAGTAGCCGAGCAGGAGCGCGACCGCCGAGCCGATGTAGAGGTAGATCTTGGTGAGCGGGTGTTGCAGCGGAAAGCCGGCGAGGCGCTTGAAGTCGGTGAGGCCATTGTTGCCGCCGAAGCCGGTGTCGTTGCGGAAGAACAAGAGCATCAGCGCGAACGTGAGCGCCTGCGTGATGATCGAGAAGTACACGCCACGGATGCGCGAGCGGAACGCGAAGAAGCCGAACACGAACGCGAGCAACCCAGGCACGACCACCACCATCGCGAGCGCGAACGGCAAGCTGTCGAACGGCTTCCAAAACCACGGCAGCTCCTTCCAGTCGAGGAACACCATGAAGTCGGGCAGCTCGCTGCGGTAGACGCCCTCTTTGCCGATCGAGCGCATGAGGTGCATGCCCATCGCGTAGCCGCCGCACGCGAAGAATACGCCGTGACCGAGGCTCAAGATGCCGGCGTAGCCCCAGATCAAGTCCATCGCGACAGCGACCAGCGCGAAGCACAAGAACTTGCCGAGCAGCGGCACGAGGTACGCGGGCAAGTGCAGCGCTGAGCCGACCGGCATGTAGATGAGGCCGGGCACGAGGCCGAGCAACAGCGCCGCGACGAGCGCGAAGCCGGCCCATTGCGAGGGCGTGTGCATGCGCAAGAAGGTCGAAGCTACTGCGCGCATCTCACGCCTCCGCCGCGCGCCCCTTGGGCGAGAACAAGCCCTGGGGCCTGCGTTGAATGAAGAGCACGATGAACACCAGCACGATGATCTTGCCGAGCACCGCGCCGGAGAGCGGCTCGAGCAGCTTGTTCACTGTGCCAAGGCCGACCGCTGCGACCACGGTGCCCGCGAGCTTTCCAACGCCGCCGAGCACCACGACCATGAAGCTGTCGACGATGTAGCCCTGGCCGAGCTCGGGGCCGACGTTGCCGAGCTGCGAGAGCGCGACGCCGCCCAGGCCCGCGACGCCCGAGCCGAGGCCGAACGTCAGCATGTCGATGCGCGGGGTGCGGATGCCCATGCAGCGCGCCATCGCGCGGTTCTGTGTGGTGGCACGTAGCTGCAGCCCAAGCCCCGTCTTGTTGAGCAAGTAGTAGACGAACGCGACAACCACCACCGTGAACGCGATGGTGGCGAGGCGCGCGTAGGGCAGGGTGACGCCGCTCGCGAGGTCCACGCCGCCCGACAGCCAGGTGGGGTTTGCGACGGTGACGTTGGCGGCGCCGAACATAAGGCGCACCGTCTGAATCAGCGCGAGGCTGATGCCCCAGGTGGCGAGCAGCGTCTCGAGCGGACGCCCGTACAAGTGGCGAATCATCGCGCGCTCGAGCGCGATGCCGACCGCCATGCACACGAGGAACGCCGCAGGCACGGCGCACGCGAGGTACCAATCGAGCGCGCCCGGCGCGTGCTTGGCGAAGAGGTTCTGCACGACGAACGTGGTGTACGCGCCGAGCATGATCATCTCGCCGTGCGCCATGTTGATGACGCCCATCAGGCCGAAGGTGATCGCGAGGC
>WUUC01166550.1_pt1 | contig 11722 bp, 10 predicted proteins | sample 6278441 | NCBI WGS metagenome assembly WUUC01 (sample SAMN13675441, study PRJNA597444) | soil metagenome | isolation source: soil | place: USA: Washington | collected 2017-10 | reverse complement strand
GTGAGCCACGTGGCCCCAAGACTCAGGATGGTTACGGCGGCGGCCGCGGCCCGCGCCGTCCGCGAAGATCGAGAGACCTCGTCCGGCCGCTGCGGGCGGAGCGCGACGGCCAGCAGAGCCGCGCCCACCACCACGAGCGCTACGATGCCGGGAAACAGCTGATGCCTGCCGGTCGACACCGCCTCATCCCACAGCCAGAGCAGATTGGATCCCTCCAGCCAGGCGGAGAGCGGTGCGCTGAAGCCCATCGGATCGAGCATGTCTCGCCGTAATCCGTAGTACTCGTGCACCGCTCGGTACTTCAGGAAGATCGGAGCGAGCGGCACGCTCGCCGCCGACCATGCGGCGAGGATAGGCCCGAGTGCGCGCCACGTTGTCCGCGTCGAACAGAAGAACAACAGCCACATGACGATCAGCACCGCCCCGAACAGCAGAAGGTAGGCGTTGGCGAGCGACTGCAGCATCCAGGCAAGGCCGAAGAGCACAAGCCACCGCGCGCGTCTGGCGGCGAGGTATCCGTGCAGCCCGAGGAGCACGAGGGGCATCCAGTACGACGACAGCATCTGGATGTGGGGGAGCTCTCCGATTCGATACGGAGTGAAGCCGAACGCGAGACCTGCCAGAACCGCCGCATCTTCCCGCTTGACGAGAAATCTGACGAGCAGGTACACCGCGAAGGCGGACAACGGCCATGTGAGAAACAGCGCAAGGTTGTAGGTGGTCAGCGGGTTCCCGGTGAGCCAGTAAATCGGCGTCGCGATCACGCTGACGCCGAGCAGGTTCTCGCTGAAAGCGGTGGCGTCGCGCGTGAGGTGGAAAAAGGGAGGATTCCACCAGTCCTTGGACAGCGGAAGGGAGGTTGCGTTCCACCAGAGAATCGACGCAGTGAAGACCGGATCGCCCGGATCGCTCGCGATGTGTGAATGACGAAGCGAGAGCAGCGGCCGCGTGTAGATGGCAGCGATCGTCAGAAACAAGGCGAAAGCGGCAATGCTCCGCGTCAACTGTATGCGCCGCACAAGAATTCCCGGGATGAAAGCCGTTGGACTCATTCCACGTGTGGACTAGGATGACTGACGGTAAGAAGCTTGGCTGCGAACGAGGTCGCAAACCTCGGACTGGTCCGTCCGCCTTTCGTGTACCTCGGCTCGATCGCACTCGGCCTGGTGCTTCATCTCCTCTGGCCGGTACGGCTGGTCCTTGCGTCGGTCAGCACGCCGGTGGGCGCCATCGTTACGGCCGTGGCCATCGCGGTTTTCGTCTCCGCAGTTCGCACGCTCAGAGCGGCTGGCACCCCGGTTCCAGGCAACCGCCCCACGACAAGGATCGTCGGCACCGGGCCCTTCCGCTTCAGCCGGAATCCGATCTATCTCGCCTTCTCTCTCGTTCAGCTCGGTCTCTCTCTTTGGGTCAACAGTCTGGCGCTGCTGATTACGCTCGTTCCAGCCGCTGCGCTCATGTGGCTCGTGGTCATCCCAGGAGAAGAGCGTTACCTCGAAGCACGGTTTTCCTCCGAGTACTCACCCTACAAGGCCTCGGTCCGCCGATGGCTCTAGCCGAGCCGTCGCGCCAACACATCGTGACCTGGTCCTGCACTGGAGTTCCACCACCCCTGCGGCTGCGGGGGTCGGCGGGAGTGTGACTTTCGTCTCAGACTGACCGACTACCTTCATGCGAGCGCCGGCGGAGCCGTATGGTACCATCCGCGCCGGAGGACGGTTTGCCGACACGTACCCGGCTGCCCGTGGCGGTCAGCGGGATCACGGCGGCGCTGGCGGCGACAATCGTCCTCTCCTCACAGTCCCGCCCGGGCCCCGACGCCGCCTGTCCGATGGCCGGTCCGATCTTCAGGGCATTTACGACACTGCTACGGTCACGCCGCTCGAGCGTCCGCCCCGGACAGCCCTTCGAACTGACCGATGATCAGGTCCGGATCGTGGATCAGCGAGTGCTCAGTCTGGTAGCGCTGGCCAACCGGCCGAGCAGCCCGACGCGAACGGCGCCGCCGGTGGGCGGCGACGGCTCGACTGGTAACTCCGGAAACGTCGGCGGCTACAACGTGTACTGGATCGGCGGATTGCCGTCGCGCGTCACCGTCCTCGACGGTCTCGCGCGCGGGTCGCTCATCATCGACCCACGTGATGGACTCGGCCGTGGACTGGAGAGTACGTGTGAATGGCTTCCGGGCCACACTATCTGATCCGATCCGAACATGACGCGATTAGCGAACCCGGCATGGACGATCGCCTGCAAATAGCGATAAAACGCGGGCCGCGGCTGGGTATAAACGATGACCCCGATGTCGACATAGACCTGCGGGTGAGGGTAGAGGAGAGCGAGCAGGTCGTCGATCATCGGATACCCTGCGTGCATGATGTAGACGCGCAGCTTCGGGTGCTTCACGAGCACTTCCTCGATCGTGAGCGCGCTGTGCATCTGCGCGCTGGCAGGTCGAGCTCCGCCGCGAGCGCCCAGTCAGGTTCCATGGTCGAAACGGTTGTAACCGCTTTCAGGTATGAGCCGGGACGTATCGCGGGCCCGATTCAACCGGCCGGATTACTTCGAATCGAGCCCCGCACTACCTGTTCGTGGGTATAGACGCCCTCCAGGTACTCGCATAAAAGGTAACCCTAGCTCGGACCAGTTTCAGCGGGTTTGCCGTCTGCCTCGTTGGCGGAAGGCATTTTCTTTCGGAAAAGCACGCCTTGGGGAGGCTGCAGCCGAATGGCAGGTTGACACGTCTGCGTCTGCCGCCGGCGGCGCGTCCACGCGCGCTGCCGGCGTTTCGATGGGCCGGCTCGGAAGCGGCGGCTGAATCGGTACAGCTTTTTTCATCACAGAGGTCCCTTGAACGACCGGATTGACGACGGAACTCCGTCTCGCCGATGGACGTGCGGGCCGGAGTACGCCGTTTCCTTGGAGGTCAGCGTGATGGACGTGAAGAGCTCGAGTGACGTGAAGAGGTCCGTGTGGCCGGTGATCCTGATGATGCTGGTGCTCGTCGTGTCGCCGAGGGTGGCGTCGGGTCAGGCGGCCAGCGGCCTCGCGGGTGTGGTGCGCGATGCCACCGGTGCGGTTCTGCCGGGCGTCTCCATAGAGGCCGCAAGCCCCGCGCTGATCGAGAAGGTGCGTTCGGCGGTGACCGACGGACAGGGCCAGTACAAGATCATCGACCTGCGGCCCGGCAACTACACGGTGACGTTCACACTCGCGGGCTTCACGACGGTCATACGAGACGGCATCGATCTGCCGGCCGCCTTTACCGCCACGGTGAATGCCGATCTGCGCGTGGGCGCCCTCGAGGAGTCGGTGACCGTGACGGGGCAGGCGTCCACCGTGGACGTGCAGAGCGTGCGCACGCAAACGGTGCTGTCGAGCGACGTCCTGGACGCGCTCCCCAGCCAGAGGTCGCCCCAGAGCTTCGTCCCCTATATCTCGGGAGTCACCGGGGGCATCGGCGAGATCGGCCGCGACACCGCATCGTTGTCCATCCACGGAAGTCGGACCGCTGAAGCCAACGTCGGCATCGACGGAGTCGCGAACCACACGTTCGAAGGTCCGGGCGGCGGCGCGTTCACCTACTACATCAACCAGGGAACGGTGCAGGAGGTCGCGGTGTCGACCGGCGGTCAGTCGGCCGAACAGGGTCAGTCGGGCATCATGACCAACCTGATTCCGCGCGAAGGAAGCAACCGCTTCAGCGGCTCGTTCTTCGCGGGGTATGCAGGCGAGGGGCTGCAGTCCGACAACCTGAGCGAGGAGCTCCGTGCGCAGGGGCTCACCGCTGTCAACCGGCTGAACAAGATCTTCGACGTCAACCCGTCCTGGGGCGGTCCCATTCAGCGCGACCGCCTCTGGTTCTACAACTCGTATCGGTATTGGGGCACGAACACCTACCTGGCGGGCCTCTATTTCAACAAGACCCCCGACGAGTGGTTCTACACGCCCGACACCGAGCGTCAGGCCTACGCGCGGATCGTCGACGGCAGCGGCGCGCTGCGGCTCACGTGGCAGGCGAACGCGAAGAACAAGTTCAGCGCCTTCTACGACGAGCAGCCGCACTGCACCTGCAACTATCCCGGATTCGTTCCGACCATCTCGCCGGAAGCGACCGGCTGGGGAAAGTGGAAACCGAATTCGTTCCGCCAGTTCAGCTGGAAGGCACCGCTGACCGGCCGCGTCTACGTCGAAGCGAGCTGGTCGCAGGTGCTGACCAACTGGCACGTGCACGCGCAGACCGATCCCCTTGTGTCGCCGGACCAGATCGGCGTGACCGCGCAAACCGGGATCGTCCGCGAGTACCGCGCCTACACCCGCACCAATCGCGGCGAGCATCGAAGCGATCCGATGACCTGGAAAGCTTCGCTCAGCTACGTCACCGGCTCACACAACTTCAAGGTCGGGTTCGGCGACCTGCACGGCCAGCGGTACCACACGCAGATCCGCGGCGGCGACGTGCTGTATCGGGTCAACAACGCGCTCGACCCGGTGCCGAACCAGATCACGCTGTTTGCAACACCGCTCACGCTCATCGAGAACCTGGACGCCGATGTCGGGGTCTACGTGCAGGACCAGTGGACCATCAACCGGCTGACGCTCAACATGGGAGTCCGATACGACTACTTCCGCGGCAGCGTGCCGGCGCAGTCGCTGCCCGCCACGCGTTTCCTGCCCGCCCGCAGTTACGCCGCCGTCGAGAACGTTCCGCTCTGGCAGGACGTCAATCCGCGGCTCGGCGCGGCGTACGACTTGTTCGGCGACGGCAAGACGGCCGTCAAATTCAACGTCGGCCGTTACGTGCGCGGCGAGACGGTTGGCCTCACGCGGGAAAACAATCCCGTGCAGCGGTCGATCACGCAGACCAACCGGCGGTGGACCGACGCCGATCGCGATTTCGTGCCCGACTGCAATCTCACCAATCCGCTGCAGAACGGCGAGTGCGGCCAGAACTCGAGCCTGAGTTTCGGCCAGGCCAACGTCCTCGCCACCAACTACGATCCCGACGTGCTCGAGGGCTGGGGCAAGCGCGGCTACAACTGGGAAATGTCCGCGGCGGTGCAGCGGGAACTGCGGGAAGGTCTCACGGTGAGCGCCGAGTACAACCGGCGGTGGTGGGGCAACCAGACGGTGACCGACAACCTGGCGTGGACGCCGGACGACTACGACCCGTACTGCGTCACGGCGCCGGCTGATTCCCGCCTGCCGGGCGGCGGCGGCAACCAGGTCTGCGGATTGTTCGATCTCGATCCGACCAAGTTCGGGCTCACCGACAACCTGGTGACCTTCGCGAAGAACTTCGGCAACGGACAGACCGAGCGGTACGACGGCGTCGATCTGAACGTCCGGATCCGGCTGCCGCAGGGGCTGCAGCTTTCCGGCGGCTCCAGCACCGGGCGCGCGGTCAACGACATCTGCGGGATGATCGTCGATTCGCCCGACCAGCGGCACTGCGACACGACGCAGCCGTTCCGGACGCAGTTCAAGATGTTCGCCGTCTACCCGCTGCCGTGGCAGATGCAGGTGAGCGCCGGACTCCAGATCCTGCCTGGACTCACGTACGGATCGGACTACGTCGCGACGAACGCGGAGATCGCTCCGACGCTCGGCCGGCCTCTTTCAGGCGGCGCGAATGCGACCATTCCGCTGATTCACCCTGAAACCGAGTTCCTCGGGGGCCAGCGGGTACTCGACCTCCGCCTCTCCCGGCGTTTCAGTGTCGGCCCGGGGAGGCTCACAGCCAGCATGGACGCGTTCAATCTGCTGAATCGCAGCGACACGGTCGCCTTCAACGGCACGTACGGGCCTTCGTGGCTCCTCCCGACTCAGGTTCTCGTGGCCCGGTACCTGAAGTTCGGCATCCAGGTGGACTTTTAGAGGAGTGCGTCTGGTGAAATCGTACTCCGGACACGACGTACACGCAGAGCGGCAGAGCGCGCAGCGAATCTTTCGATAGTTTCTCTGCGAGCTCTGCGTTGATCGTCGTTGCTCGTGCCGTTACTCGAGCGCAAACAGGCACCAGGAGCTGACATGTACAGAAACACACGCGCCAGGCGACCGGCGTTCCGCGTTCTCCGCTGCGTCGTGTTCCTCGTCTGCGGCATCTTCTCGATTGCCAGCCTCGCTGCCGGCCAGGGAACCGAGGCGAGCATCACCGGGATAGTGACCGACGCGAGCGGCGCGGTGCTTCCCGGCACGACCGTCACGATCTCCAGCCCCGCGCTGCAGGTCGCGGAAATGAACATGGCGAGGTGGAGACCTGAACAGCTTCCACGAGTTCGCCGGTGAGAGCAACGTCCATGCGAAGGGAAGCCTTTCCTGGTACAAACCGGCCCTGCTCGGGGGCAACCACGACTTCAAGTTTGGGTTCGACCACGTGCAGGCGGTAGTCAACCGGTACTGGGTCTCGCGGGAGAGCGGCAACTATCAGCTGCGCTTCGACAACGGAGAGCCCATCCAGATCCTGACCAGGAACCATTCGAACATGCCGTTCACCAATGCCGATTACCTGGGTCTGTACATGAAGGACACCTGGGTGATCGGGCGGCGGCTCACGCTGAATCTGGGGCTGCGCGTCGTTCCGAGCGACGGCGGGTACGTTCCGGAGCAGTGCAATCCGGTGTCGGATCCGCCCGAGTTCGCCGGACCGAATCTCTGCCAGGAACGGACGCAGATGAAGATCTGGAGAGGCGTCGCGCCGCGGCTCCATGCGGCATTCGACCTCACCGGGGACGGCAAGACGCTGCTGAAGGGCGGATACGGACGTTTCGACCACATGCGCCAGATCGATCCAGAGGTGACGTCGGCGAACAGGCAGCTCAATACGACGACGACCTGGCGTTGGCACGATCTGAACGGCAACAGGCTGTACGAGGCCGGAGAGGTCAACCTCGATCCGAACGGACCCGACTTCCTGTCGATCGCCGGCGCCGCCGATGCCGTGCCCAACCCTCACGAGCTTCAGCCGAAGTCCGAAGAGTTCTCCCTCGCGCTCGAGCGCGAGCTGATGCAGAACTTCGGGGTTCGCGTCACCACGATCTATTCCAGGAACTTCAACACCTATCGGCTCCTCGAGATCAACCGTCCCTACGAGTCGTACAACATCCCGGTGACCAGCCGGGATCCCGGGCCGGACGGCTCGGCCGGCACCGCCGACGACCCCGGCACCTTCCTGACGTACTGGGAGTTCCCGCAGTCGCTCGCGGGGCGTCAGTTCGCCGGCACGACGCTGATCAACGATCCGAACGCCGACCACACGTACAAGAGCATCGAGGTGGCCGGAAACAAGCGGCTGTCGAACCGCTGGCAGTTCAGCGCCTCGTACACCGCCACGAAGAGCCACATCCCGTTCGGCTCCGAGCAGGTCGCGTTCAATCCGACCGCAGAGGTGTTTCTCGCGCAGGACACGTGGGAGTGGGGCGGCAAGATGCAACACGGTGACGGCGCGGACCATCCGCTCCGGCCCGAACTACCTTCAGCCGACGACGATCATGCTGCCGCGGATCATGGAGGGCAATCTCACGTTCACGTTCTGACGCGAACTGTCATTGGTATCCTTTTGTGCCCTTTGTATCCTTTGTGTCCTTTGTGTTCAGGAGCCGTCAATGAAGCGAACGATCGGGATCGCCGGTGTCGCAGCGTTAGCGTTCGTCGTCGTTCGCGGAGGGACGGCGGATTCGGCTTCGCCCGCCGCGCTGGCGCAAGCCGGACTGAGGGGAGCCAGACAGATTCCGACGTTCCAGGTGGACCCGTCGTGGCCGCAGGTTCCAGCCAAGTGGGTGCTCGGACTGGTCAGCGGCGTGACCGTCGACGCCGAGGATCACGTGTGGGTCCTGCACCGGCCGGGCACCGTCGAACCGGAAAAGAAGGCGATGGCGGCGCCGGCGCTGCTCGAGTTCGACACCTCCGGCAAGTTCCTCCAGGCCTGGGGAGGTCCCGGCGCGGGATACGAGTGGCTGAACACCGAACATGGCGTCGCCATCGATCACAAGGGGAACGTATGGCTCGCGGGCAGCGCCGCGGAGGACGCGCAGATCCTGAAGTTCACGCAAACGGGAAAGTTCCTGATGCAGATCGGCAAGAGCGGCCAGAGCAAGGGCAACACCGATACGCAGAACGTCCGCGGAGCGGCGGACGTGACGATTTCCGGAAAGACCAACGAAGTGTTCGTCGCCGATGGCTACAATAACCGCCGCATCATCGTGTTCGACGCCGATACCGGCGCCTTCAAGCGGATGTGGGGAGCCTTCGGCAACGTGCCGACCGATCCGCCGCCGCCGCCGGCGGGCCGCGGGCGCGGCCGGGGCGTTCCTCCCGATGCGTCGGTGGATGGGCCGGGCGCCGATCAGTTCAACCTTGTCCATTCCGCGCGCATCTCGAACGACGGTCTGGTGTACGTGAGCGACCGCGCGAACCGGCGGGTCCAGGTGTTCACTCCGGACGGCAAATACGTGACGCAGGTGTTCATCAACCGCGCCAGAACGCCGAGCGCGCAGACCGGCACCGCGTTCGGCAAGCCAATCAAGGAGCTTGCCGACGGGCTCGTCAACGGCGCCATGACCGCGTCGCGCACCGCGTTCTCGCCGGATCCGGAGCAGCGTTTCCTGTATGTGATCGATCGCGTCACGCAGCGGATCGCAATCCTCGACCGCAAGTCGCTCGAGGTGCTCGGCCACTTCGGCGGCGGCATCGGGTCGGACCCGGGGCAGTTCTACATCCTCCACGACATCGCGGCCGACTCGAAGGGCAACATCTACACCGCAGAGGTCAACAACGACGGGAACCGTCGGGCGCAGAAGTTCACGTTCAAGGGCATGTCCTCCACGTCGAACTGACGCCGCAGGCGAACCACTAGCAGCTACGGGAAAGAAAGGAAGCAGATGCCGCTGTACGAATATCAGTGCCGGGCGTGTTCCCACTGTTTCGAGGCGCTGGTTCGGGGCTCCGAACAGCCAACCTGCCCGTCCTGTCACAGCGACGATCTGGAGCGGCTGCTGTCGATGTTCGCCGTCAGTTCGGACGGCGTCCGGCAGTCGAATCTGAAAGCGGCGCGCCAGCGCCACGCCAAGGTCAAGCAGGAGAAAGAGATCGCCTACCAGGAACAGGTCCGCGACCATCACCACTGAGGGCTATGTGGAGATCGAGTGAAATGAGAGACGATTCGCGCGCTGCACGGCTGAACCGACGCCAGATCCTGAGCCTTCTCGGTGCGAGCGCAGGGCTCGCGTTGATACCGGACAAATTCGCCGCGCTCGCCGCGGGGTCGCCGCAGGCAGCCTCGGCGGCGAAGCCGGTTTCGTTTCCGAAAGGCGCCATCATCCGCACGATCCTGAAGGATCTGCAGCCGGAGGCGCTTGCCAACGGCACGACGCTGTTTCACGAGCACCTCGACGGCGTCTATTCGCGCGACACACGCCAGCTCAAACTGCCGCCTCCATCGTCGGCCGACGTCACCCCCGTGATCGCGGACATCAAGGTGACGATGAAGGACGGCGTCGTCTGCATCGTGGACGGCGGCCACCCGGACATGGGCGTGAATTACGATCACCTCAGGCAGATTTCGACTGCGACCGGTCTCCATGTCGTCGCCAGCGGCGGGTACTACCTCCAGAATACGTACCCCGCCGAGATCTCGACGATGAGCGAAGATCAGATCGCCGAGGGCCTCGTGAAAGAGGCCGCGGCGGGCCGATACGGAGCCTACGGCGAAATCGGCGACATGCCGGGCGAGGCGGACTTCACGCCCGACGAGCGCAAGGTGTTTCGCGCCGTCGGGAAGGCGCACGTGAAGAACGGGCTGCCGATCTTCACACACAACAACTACGGGACCGGTCCGGACGTGCCGCGGGAGATCGCGCTGCGGCAGCTCGACGTGTACGAGTCGGTCGGAGTGGACCCCCGGCGGATGGCCATCGGCCACATGGATTCGCTCGCCGGCACGAACCCCGACATCGTCAACGCGCTGGCGAAGCGCGGGGCGTTCGTCGGCATCGATCGCGTGAGGGGCGACGCGGCAGCCGACGAGAACCGCGTCCGCCTGATTCTCGGATTTCTCGAGGCCGGGCACGTCGATCACCTGCTTCTCTCGAGCGACACGCGCAGGGATTACAGCAGGGTGTTGCGCTTCGCGAAGCAGCTTGAGGCGGCGGGCGTGAGTGCTGCGACGCTGCGCACGATTCAGGTGGACAATCCGCGCCGGTTCCTGGCGTTCGTGCCGAGAAACATGTAATCCAATAGAAGGCGAGCGGGCTGCCGCTGAGTGCTTCACTCGCGGAAGCTGACCGGTTCGACCAGCTTCGCAATCTCGGGGTGCGCGTTCCGCATCGCGTGGTGCCACGCGGCTCGGCCCGTGTCGTCGAGCGCCTCGCGATCGGCTCCCTTTCCAAGCAGCAGGTTGACGAGCTGCTCGTCGCCGGAAGCCGCCGCCAGCATCAGCGGCGTGCGTCCTTCGGCGTCTTTGACCTCTATGCGGGCGCCTTGCGCGAGCAGGTACTCCGCCATCGCGGTCTGGCCGTTCGACGCGGCGGCCGACAGCGCCGTGACGCCTTCGACGCTCGCGTTCACCGGGATGCGACTGGCGAGCAGGCGACGGACCGTAGGCATTCGGCCGTCGCGCGCCGCGGCGATGAAAAACGCGTCGCGGCCTTTGCGCGCGCCGGCGCTCACCAGGATCTCGCCGATCTCGATGAAGCCGTGCGAGGTGGCGTACCCGAGGGCGGTATCGCCGTTCGCATCCGCCGCTTCAACCTCGCCACCCTTCGACAACACGATGTTCACCACCTGGGGATTGCCTCCGACGACTGCCGCCATCAAGACCGTGCGCCCCTGCGGCGCCTTCGCGTTGAGATCGGCGCCGGCGGCGACCAGCGCCTGCACGACGGCAGCGTGGCCGCCGTAGGCGGCCGCCATCAGCGCGTTCGCACCTTCCTTCGTGCGCGCGTTGGCATCTGCGCCGCGCTCGATGAGCAGCCGGACGACCTCGCCGCGATCGGCGGCTGCCGCGTACATCAGGGGCGTGGCGCCGTCGTAGTCGGCCGACGCCGCTTTCGCGCCGGCGCCAAGCAGCATGACGACGACGTCCAGGTGCCCTTCGTGAGAAGCGGCCATCAGGGGAGTGAACCCTTGATTGTCGGCCGCGTCAGCGCCCGCACCGGCTTTGAGAAGCAGCGCAACCGCCTCGGTGCGGCCGTTCAGCGCCGCCTGCAGCAGCGGCGTCACGCCGGAGGCGGATCTCCCGTTGACGTCGGCGTCCGGCGCGGCGATCAGCGCGCCGAGCCTTTCGACGTCGCCCGCGGCTGCGGACGCGATCAGGGCGTCGGCACCGTCAGCCTGGGCCGGCCGGCTGTCTGCCTGGACGCCCGCTTGACGGTTCAGCGCAACCGCTGCTGCCGGCATCGCTGCCACCGAACCCCGCCGCCACGGCAGATCGCCAAACGCTGAAACGCTTCCGGCGACGGTAATCGACAGCAAAACGCGGATGACTCGAGGCATGCTTCAGGTTAACGCCGCCCTCGCGGGAGACGAGCGTATTTCCGAAGCGAGTTCGACCGTGCCGAATGTCCGCAACCGCAGTATGAGGACGATACCTGAAAACAGGTATTCTCTTCGGCTACCGTAACTTAGGTATGGGAAGGGCTCAGCGCCGGCGGTATCCTTACTATGCGTTCCGCATCCATGTACAGGCGGTGCCCTGAGGGCATGTGTGCCGTCTTCGACCGGCTGAACG
>WUUC01156966.1_pt1 | contig 11724 bp, 6 predicted proteins | sample 6278441 | NCBI WGS metagenome assembly WUUC01 (sample SAMN13675441, study PRJNA597444) | soil metagenome | isolation source: soil | place: USA: Washington | collected 2017-10 | reverse complement strand
GGCGTGCTCCGGTTGAAGTCGTGCACGTTGAGGCCGCCCTCCGACACGAGCCTGAGTCGCGCCGCGAGGTAGATCGGCTTGCCCTTCTCGGCCTCGATGTCTTCGAGCACGGGGCGGTAGTACAGGTTCGGCCGCCCGACGACGTGCACCTGTAGCGTCGGGTCCTCCTTCGGGTAAGGGCGGAGCCAGCAGCCGATGACGTTGTTGCGCAGCCACACGCGCTGGTCGGGCAGCCCCTTCCAAAGCCGCGCCAGCTCATCCTCCGACACCGGGACGTTGTTCCCCGCGTGGCGCTTGGCCTCCTTGCGCAGCTCGCGGTTGATCAGATTCTGGAGCCCTGTGGGGGGCGGCGGCACGGGCGACTCGGGCGGCGCGTCGGCGGGCGCGCCGCCGAACCGTCGCAGCCAGGGCACGTTGGCCGCGAAGTTCCGGAACATCTGACCCAAGAGTGACGGGCGCGGGGCGGGCGGCGGCGGCGCGCCCTGCTCGTAGGCTTTGATAATCTGGGCGTACACCTCGACCTCAACGTCCTTGCGCACGTCTCGGAACAACCGGTCCTGACTCCGCGGGTAGTAGAGATAGAAAGTCCGGCACTGTATCTCGACCCTGCCGGCCGAGGCGAGCTTCGTGACAAAGTCGCCGTCGTCGAAGGAAGCCGAGGCCGTCGTGGGGATGTGGAACATCTGCTCAAGCACGGCGTTCGTCACCCTCCGCAGTAGCGTGCTTTGCGGCTGCACGCTGAGGGAGGTGAGGTATTCCTCCGCGCCCGGCCGCAGCAGGCTCTCGATGTTCTGGTCTTGCGGGTCGGGAGCGACTGAGTCGCGGTCGTCTGGTTTGCCCATCGTTTTCTCCATCGTTGCAGCTAATCGGAGGCCCCCTTGGTGGTGAGGCGGAAGCGAGTCGTGCCGACCACGAACTCGACCGGTGAGAACTCGAACTTCCACCCGGCATGTCCGCTCGCGTGCAGCCGGAACCCGTCGTCTTCGCCCGGCTTGACCCACACCGGCGCGACGCCCGCACTCTCCGCGAAGCGCAGGAGGAAGTTGAAGCCGTCGCGTGAAATGAGGCGCGCGTGCCCGCGCAGCTCGTCGTAGTGTCCGGCGAATGCCTCCCGCAGCATCACGCTGATCTCCCTGGAAGCCAGCCGCCTGCTGAGCGGCTCATCGAAGACCAGTTGCCCGCGGAAGAAGCTCGCAAGCTCTTTCCCGCTCTCGCCGGCGAACGGCTCCCAGGTCGTCCAGTGTTCGCCGCACGCGACGCGGTCGCCCAGCTCCAGCGGGCGCGGCTCGGCCCCGCCGTAATCAACCGAGAAGACCCGCCCGGCCCCGTTCAGGTAGAGAAACGGGCCGCCCGCGGAGATGCGCACGCAACTGCTGACGTCGTCCTCAAGCCCCCTGCGCAGTTCGTCAGCAACGTAACCATACCTGCCGAGCGGCAGCAGCCTTGAGACGGCCGTCAGGTCGTAGACCGGCACGCGGTTCTCTTTCATCTGCGCGGCGAAGGTCGGCGGCGGCGAGAGCGCACGACCCTCGACGCGCACGCCCGCGGCCTCGTCCACAAGCTTCAGCTCCCCGGAAGGCCGCGGCTCGTCCGCGCGCCGGGCGCCGTCGTCGGCCACGCGCGTCACCAGCCAACGCCCCTCCCGCGCCTCGAAGCTCACATCCCAGACGTGCCCCAGCGACTCGCACACGAACTCGCAGGTCGGGTGCGGGCCGACCCGGAAACTGTTCCTACTCTCGGTGAGGTAGAGCAGCGGGCGTCCCCACCTGATGCCGCGCTGGAAACGGTCCACGTGGTGCGCGACGTGGGTGGGCGGCGTCGCCGCCTCCGCCACGGCCAGCAGCCGCGCCCCGTCCTCCAAAGGGGGCTGCGTGCGCGTCGCCACGCGTAGCGCCCCCGGCTCGACCCCTTCGGCCAGCGGGCGAAAGACGACCTCGACCGTCGCGGGCTCAACGGAGGCCGGATACTTCAACTCGATCACGCCCGCCTTCGCCGTCTCGCGCAACTCGAACCGCCAGGCGAAGGCCGGCGAGGCTTCGAGCGCGTAGGTTTTGAGCAGCTCCGTCTCGCGCCGGTAAGTCTCGGCCATCTGCCGGCAGACCGCCCCGGCCGCGCCCGCCGCGGAGAACCAGAGGCGCTGCTTGTCGAAGGGGCTGAAGAGCAGATAGACCACTGACCACTCGCCCGCGGGCGGCGGGCGGCGGTCGAACAAATCGAGCAGACCCCTCGCGATCAGCTCGGGGTCGCACTCGCAGCCGTCCAGGACGGGATGCTCATCCGCTCCATTAAGGCGCATCCGCAACTCCGAGGCCGGGCCCGCGACTCAAGGGGCGCACGGCTCCCTCTGGCCGAGGTTCTGGCCCCATTTTTTATGGCCGTCAATTATGCGGAGCAGTTCCCTGCCGAGCCGCTGCGCGCTGCCCCCGCCCTGTTCGACGTAGACGACCCCGACGATTGGGTCTTCGAGCCTGCGCGCGCCCTCGTCCCAGATGCCCGCGGCGAACATGAACATGGAGTCCGCGACGGTGCTCGGCTCGTCGTCCTCTTTGAGCGTTCCCGTCTTGGCGAAGAGGGTGAAATACCGCCCGCCCGGATCGCCGACGCGCCGCGTGCCGCCCGCCTGTGCGTTGAGGTGGTCGATGCAGGTGTGCATTGACCCGTAGGCGGTGCCGCCGGGCTGGCTGGCGACGCTTTGAAGCCCCCTGAGCAGGTCGAGTCGCCACGGCTCCGAAGGGTGGCGCCCCCGCGCCCACTCCGGAAACGGCTCCTGGTCAGGATTCACCACCAGCCGCGCCCTGACCTCCTTCCCGGTCACGATGCGCGCGAGCGCCTGCGCCTGTAGGAGGTTGCACCACTCGCTGCCGATGCTGCCGTAACGCTCCGGCCCCTCGATGCCGCCGCCGAGCAGGATCGAGCGCAACTCCCACGTCCTCGTAATCTGATTGAGGCTCAGGTTAGTCCGCTCCGGCGAGATGGCGTAGAGGTTGTTGTTATCGGGGCGGTTGTCCAGCAGCCCCAGTTTCTCCGCGTTCTCCCACACACCCGTGTCGTAATCATTGACCATGACTCTGCTGTTCACGTCGAACAGCTTCTGGTAGTTCTTCGCGAGCGGCGTAGACTCCAACTCATCCACGTAGTAGCGCTTGTCCTCGTCGTCGTAGAAAACCTTATCCACGAAGCGGGGCTGCGTCGTGCGGACCGGGTCATCGCCGATCTGCACCTGAAGCCCCTGCCCGTCCCCGGCGCCCGGGAACTGGACGAAGCCGCTTTCGTCGTCCACGGTCAGGCCCATCAGACCCAGCGCGACGGCGTAGAGGTTGTCGGAGGGCCCCAGAAAATCATCCCAGCCGGCCACCGTCTGCCCCTTCCGTCTCATCGCGATGGGGCGGCCCGCCTCCCCGAGCGGTCGCCCGAAGACGGTGTGCCGGTTGGAAGCCTGGCGGTTGTCGGTGATCGTCATCTTCGTCAGCGAAGGGAAACTGTAGAGCGTCGCGGCGGCGGTGAGCGGCTTCACGGTCGAGCCGATGATGTGGCGCGCGAAGTTGGTGTTAGCGAGGTCGGGACGGTTGCGCAGCTTGCTCGCGTCGTCGTCGTCCTCCGGGTCGTAGACGGCGCCGCTGTCGGAGGCGAGGGCCAGCACGTCGCCGTTGTCGGGGTTCATCAGCGTCACACCTATGCGCCGCGTGACACCCTCCGGGAGTTTGGGCAGGCGTGAGACCTTCCCCGCCTCGCCGCGCCACCTGAGCAGCAGCTTATGCACCTCGCCGTTCAGCCGCGAGTCCAGAGTCAAAGGCAGGTCCTGGTTCCTGCGCGAAGCCTCTCTCTCCACGGCCTCGGCAATGAGGAGCGCGGACGGGAGGGCCCCGCGCTGCGGGTAGACCCGCTGCTGCACGCCGTTGAACCAGGCGACGTAGGAGAACGTCGCGACCTCTTCGCGCTGGTAGGTGAAGAGGTAACGCGGCTGGCTGCCTGGCTCGTTCGCCGCGCCGGTCTCGCCCTCGCGCTCGGCGACGGCGACGGTGTCCCCGTAGTCGAGCCGCACGGAGAGCTGTTTCCCCCCGGCGGAGAGTGAGACGCCGTTGAGATAGATGAGTCCCGGGTCGCCGGTCGGTTCGAGCACGGCCCCCTCGGCGTCGGGCATCGTGTAGAGGGTGAACAGCTTTCGCAGCCTCTGCCCGCCGCCGCCGTCGCTGACGTTATCGGAGACGAAGAACTTAGAGCTCTGCTTGTAATCGGGCGCCGGGGCGCTCAGGTTAACCTCGACGCGTTCTTCGAAGTCCGGCGACACCGCCTCCTCGAAGCGCCTGTGGTAGAGCCTGAGGCTGACGCCCATCCCGGAGAGGGCGTCCGCCGCCTTCTTGTTCCCCTCGGTGAGGGCCCCGACCCACTCCCGCCTCTTGCGGAAGGGCGACGGCTGGTAGTAGCGCCTTTCGTTGACGGTGAGCCGCCCGAGCTTCTTGTCGATGCGGAACCACTGCGTCTGGTCGTTGTTGTCGCCGCGTTCGCCCTCGGGGCGCGCGTTATACTTGTTCACGAACTCGGTCACGAGGTCGCCCGCGATGCTGCGCGTGGCCCAGCGGTCGTGGTTGAGCAGGTTGTCCGTGCCGCCCTTGATCTTGATCGACTCCTGCTTGATCAACAGCTTCAGCTTCTCGTTGAGGTGGCCGAGGTTGAAGGGCTGAAGGTATTTGTCGCGGCTGACGACGCTCACGTCCCTCAGACACCAGACCGTCCAGATGACCGGGAAGAGCACGAGGAGTCCAACGAGAATGAGGTTGCGCTTCGCGATGCGACGGCCGACGCTGCTCGCCGGCGCGCTCTCGCCCGTGACGCCCGCGGGCGCCAAAGCCGCCGCGAGGAGCGCAAGCAGGACGCCCGCGTGTAGCAGGTCGGTGTACGAGCGGAGACCGAGCAGCGGCATGTCCTGGCCGGTGAAGACCGCGCCGTTGACGTTCGCGGCGGCGACGTAGATGGCCGGGTAGACCAGCGACAGGGCGACGCCGACCAGCAACGTGATGCGCATGATGGAATCCGGGAAGGACTGAAGCGCGCCCGTGCTGACGACGACGAAAAAGAGGAAGTAGAGCAGCAGTAGACACACCCCGCCCCACAGCCCATGCTCGCCCAGGACGTAGGTGGAGAAGACGGCGTCGCTCAGCGTAATCTGCGCGAAGTTCGCATTCTGATCCCTCGGGACGCCATTGCTGTACCACTTCCCTTCCGGGACGGGGACAATCGCCGGTTGGTTGTCCTCCTCGTAACCCCACCGCCCGCCGTGCGCCGCGTAGTGAAGCATCTTCCACATCTGCTCCATCGCGCGGACGAGTTTTTCGCCCCCGCCCGCCGTCACGGCCCCCTCGGCGCGCACCTGCCCCTCCCGGAGCACGATGCGGTGGGTGATGGTCTCCTTCGGCATGTTCTTGACGAGCACTTCGTCAACAAACTTGTGGCTCAGGCCCGGGACTTTATCCGTGCCCCAGAACACGACCAGCACTCCCCCCAGCAGCAGCAGGCTCAGTCCCACCGACGCGGAGCGCCAAACCCCGTGCAGCCGCTTGATGAAGACGGACGCGCCCGTCACCAACAGCACCATCCCGAGCAGCGGCGGCCAGTTGACGAGGATTGCCCCGAGGTCGCCCGACCCGAGGCTCGGGATGAGGATGTAGAGCAGCGGCGATACAAAGACGGCGAAAAAGCCCCACAGCCCGCGGCCGCGCAGAGGGTCGTCCAAATGCTTCCAGTCCTGGTGGAAGAAGACGGCCAGCAGCCGCATCGTGAGCACGAACCCCAGCAGTTGAATCGCCGCGCTCGTCCGCATGGGCACCCAACGCAGAAGCACTTCACGGCTGCGCAGCCCGAACAGGTGGAGGAGATTCAGCAGCACCACCACCACGATCACGATGAGGAGGCCCTCCAGCGCGACGCTCACCGTCCTGCTCCAGGAGGCGGTCGCGCCCCTCAAATGCCAGATGGCGATGAGCACGCCGACGCCCGCCAGACCGCGGACGAGGCCGCGCAGGCTTACGCCGAGCACCGCTCGCCCCTGATCGAGCCACAGGCTCCCGACCGTCACACCGCACAGCAGCAGCAGCCCAATCCACCACGCCCACACGGGCACACGCCCGAAGATGGCCGGCGCCCTGAAGGCGGGCGCCGCGGCGGACTGCGGGTTCTCAAGAGCGTATGTGATGGCCTCGTCCTTCTCCGAACCGTAGTCGCCGAACTCGGCCCCGACGCTCCGCCGGAACGCGCGGGAGAGCCAGCGGTGCGCGAGCGCCGAGAGCGCACAGAAGGCGGGCGGGACGAACAGTAAAATCAGGAAGGGCTGCCAGAAGTCGCCCCACTCGAAGGCCGCGGCCGATTTGAAGAGGTAGCTCGCCCTCTGCGTCGAGGTCTGCAAGTAGTAGAAGACGGCGGGCAGCACGACGAGCGCACTCAGCCAGTAGTAGAAGGGCGGGAAGGAGCTAAGGAACTTCAGAGTCCTTCCGAAAGGATTGCCCCGTGTGAGGTCTGCGCGCCCCGCCGTCCCTTCGGGGAGCAGCCTCAGCAAGACGCTGAACAGGCCGACGAAGAGCATCAGGGGGATGAACAACTCGCCGAACACGGCGCCTTCGACGCCCTCGGCGTTGTACGGCGGGAAGAGGTAAGCCCGCAGGCTCAGTACCATCCTCGACGCCAGGAGCATCTGCACGAGCGGCAGCAACACCCAGAGGCCGTTCGCGCGCGGGATGAAGGTCGAGCCGAGGAAGAACAGCGCGGGCAGAAGCCAGAGCAATGCGACGACCAGCATCCACCGGCCGACCGGAGCCGTCGGCGCTTCGACCGTGATCAGGGCGCCCCGCCGGCTGCCGATGGGCACTTCCGTGCCGTAGGAGTATCCGAGTTTAGTCAGGCCGTTGTTGATGACGAAATCGGCGGCGCCCTCCTCGCCCGACGCCGCGCGGTCGACGGGCAGCTCAAGGAACGTGCGGACGTTACCCGAACTCTTACCGGGCGCGACCGAGACGGTGGCGAGAAACGTCTCCACGCCGCGCGCGGCCGAGGCGGGGGCGGAGTTGTCGCTGATGCGAACCCTGTATACATCCTCATCCTTCTCATTCTTCCACTCCGGCAGCCCGGCCAGCGGGATGATGCGGAATGGCTTCGGCCGGTAGACGGTGAGTGTTGCGTTCTCAGCCCTCAACTGCACCTCGAAGGCGAGGCTGTTCCCGCGCGACTGCTCCGCCGGGTCTGACGACTCAAGGGCGATTTTGAACAGCGCCGGCGAGGAGACGGGGATGACTACCTGCCCCGGCGCCTCGGGCCGTATCACCTGCGGCGACTTTTTTTCGTCGCCGCTGACCTCGTAAACGGTCAGCGGCTGCTTCAAATCCGAAGCGGCCACGACGAGACGACTCATCTCGTCGCCCGACCCCGTGCTCTGCTCATACGCGATGGTGACCAGGCCCTCGAAGCCGTCCAACAACACGTCGGGGTCATGAACCGTATCGCCGATGGTGACGGGGGGCTTGTCGAGGGGGTTGTCCTTGTCCGGCTTAGGAAAGAACTGACCCAGCTCGACGAAGTACGGGCTCTGCTTGATGGTCCCGAAATGGTTAATGGCGCTCAACACGAACACCAGAGAGACGGCGGAGAGCGACACGAAGCCGAGTTGCCGGAGCAGGGGGCGGTGGTTCCTCAGCGCCTGTATCAGCAGCAGGAAGAGCCCGCCGACGATGATAAAAATCCCCACCGCTTGCCATATCCGGTAGTCGAGCATCTCGGTTTACTCCTACGGACGGAATTTCTTTCCAACCCTGGTTGAGATACAGAAAGAGGCGCTGACTTAGAAAGCAGGCGAACTCGATTACGAGTTGGCGCTGGCAGAAGAAAGGCCCATGAAGAGTCCCTTGAACGGGCACTGACGGAGAATGACCTTACTCGGGAGACGAGATCGAGAACGTGAGTAAGAATCGGATCGACATGAGGGACTAGTTCTGGCTTATAAAAGCGACCCGGGTTCGCTGGCAACCGGCACTTTATTCATCCACTTCGGTCACTGTCAAGAAATATTTATCCAAAGAACGACTTCGAATCAGCTCTGGCGACAAAAATCCTACGCCGCGCCGTGTCGTGACTGCCGGCTGCCCGAGCCGGCAGTCACGACACGGCGCGGTAACTCTCTTACCTCACCGGCACTATTTTCTTGTCAGGGACTAGGAAGGAGGCGGAGGTGCTCGGGTGGGTGTCGCTCGGTAAAACCAACGGTGAGTCGGGGAGTTCGGCTGAGGGGTGAAGATTGGGCGAGGTCACCGGCTCTCGATCAATGCGGTGGATTGAGGCACGCAGGATATAGGGAATTGCCTGGCGCTGAAAATCAAGCTCGGGGTAGACCTCCTTGGCGAGACCCTCGAAGACGAGCAGCGAGACAATCGCCATGATGAAGCCGGTCGTGCCGACGATGCCGTGGCGGCGCTGCGCGTTGAAGAGTTGAAGGACAAATCCGGCGACCTGGAAGCTCCCTGCCTTCGCCCCCGAGACGCGGCCGACAAGCGAAGCGATCTCGGCCGCGAAGGCGTCGTAGTCAAGCTCGGGCGGGGAGAAGATAGCCATCTCCCGAATGATTCGCGCGCAGCGGGCGCCGTCGCCGGTCGCCGTCGCGAAGAAGAACTCGGCAAACTTGAGCCGCTCAACGCGCGTCAGCTCGGCCATAAAGCCGAAGTCTATGAGTACGGCGCGCCCGCCGGGAAGGAAGTGCAGGTTCCCGCGATGCAGGTCGCAATGGATAAAGCCTTCGACGAAAATCATCCGGTAGAGGGCGCGCAGCGCCGCCTGTAACGCCGCAACGCCGCCCTCCACACGGCTGTCTCGCAGACCCTCGATAAATTCCATGGTGAGGAGCGACGGGCTGCACAGTTCTTCGACGAGCGCCGGGGCCGAAACGTGCGGCTCCCATGCGAGCATCGCACGCACCCGCCTGTTGGCCTCGGCCTCCAGCCGAAAGTCGAGCTGCCGTTCGAGGCAGACGCTAAACTCCTCCACAGCCAAACGCACCGGGAGACGCCGCAGCGGCGGCAAACGGCCGAAGAGGCCGGACAGGAGCCGCAGCACGTGGAGGTCAGCCCTCACACGCGCGCGAACCCCCGGCCGTAGAACCTTGACGGCCACCAGCCGCCCGTCTCGAAGGCGCCCACGGTAAACACTGGCGATACTCGCGCTGGCGATTGGTGTCGATTCGAGTGTGGCGAAAACTTCTTCAACCTTTGCGCCGAGTTCCTGCCGGAAGGTTGCAGGGACGACGCGGAAGGGGATAGGTGGGAGTCGATCTTGCAGGCGCGCGAGTTCCTGCGTCGCCGGCTCGCTAAGGAGGTCGCGCCGCGTGCTGAGAATTTGCCCGAGCTTGATGTAGGTGGGACCAAGCGCCTCGAAGGTTTCGGCCAGCGTGCGACCGACGACGCGTTGGCGCGACACGCCCCGACGCGCAAGCCCATTCCACGACAACCGGAAGGCCAGCCGGAGTAACCCCAGGCTGAGGTGCCGGGCTAAGGCATACGCCCCCCTAAGAGTCTCCATCGGCGGAATGGTCCCTCCCTGCCCCGGCCCCGCCCTAATCAACTGGCGCGAGCACGCAGTTCGACACGACCGTCAGGGTCCAGCCGCCGATACCCGCCGCCAGCAGGTACATTGCCAGCGGCCAGGTGTTCCCCGCCACCCCTCTCTCCTTACCCTTAAAGCGCTCCGCTCTCGTTACGGCCGCGGGGCCGACGAACATCACGGCGACCAGCGCGGCCCACCACCCGAGCTGCCGCACTAAGGTCCGCAGGATGGCGTCTAGCTGCGCCTCGTCCGCCAGCAGCTCCGCGACGCGCGCGGGGAGGAGTTGGGGCGTGAGCAGTTCCTCCTCCAGGCTCGGAAAGCGCCGGTTGACGGCCGCCACCACGTCCTTGCTGCGAGGCCGCGCCGGAAGTTGGAGCTGGCCGAAGGCCGCCTCGGGGGAGGTATCGAAAATCACCACGTGCTCTGACAGCTCGAACCAGGAGACTTCGACGGTCGGCGGCCCGAGTTGCTGCGCGGGGCGGAAGGAACTGCCGGGGAGTGCGCCGAGCATCCCGACGAGACGCTCGGCCTCCGGCTGGCCGACGAACTCCCGGAGCATCACGACCAAAGTCTGTTCGTCAATCAAAGGGTCGCCGGTCTCCGCGTCGAGGCGGCCCATTGCGTCCATGTCGAGGCAGAAACGGGAGAGCAGTTCGAAGGCCCGCCCCGGGACCAGTTCGACGGGGAAGCCGTCGAAGACGGCGTTGAGGCGCGCGGGTCTGGTCATCACTTCCATGCTTTATCGCCACTCCTTTCCGCGCGACGCGGCTCACCCCGCGCGCGGTTGCAGCAGTTCGTGAACGTTCCCGAATGGGTCCCTGAAGGCAATGAACGGCCCGAACGGCGTGTCGGCGATTCCGCTCTCGTCCTTAGCCCACGCGATGCGGATGAAGGGGACGCCCTTCGCCTTCCACTCGGCGACCGTCGCGTGTATGTCATCGGTGAAAAGGACGAGGGTGACGCCCGCCCCCGAGGGGTAATCCGGCTTCGCCACGTTCCGCGCCGGGTAGACCAGAACGGTCGGGCCGCCGCGTCCGAAGTCGAGCTCGAACGGCTTCCCCGGGCCGAGCGTCTGTCTGCCCGTGATCCCGAGCGTGTCCACGTAGAAGCGCCACGCCGCCCCCAGGTCGGTGACGTTGATCTGGACTATCCCGACCCGTAGGTTCTCGCCGCCCATCAGCGCGTGCGGTACTGCCCGCGAAGTTTGAACGACTCCTCTGCCCCGCGCTCGAACTCGCCGCGGCTGATCGAGCGCATCCCCTCACAGCAGCCCGCGGAGAACTCGAACAGGTCGGACTCAAAAGGCTTCTCGAAGGCGACGGTGACGTTGCGCGGCGGAATCTCCCAGACCGGCGTGGCGAAGGCGGTGCCCGGCTGGTTCGTGATGATCCGCTCGCCACCGAGATAGACGTCGTAGATGGCGTTGTAGATGATCTGGGCCGGGTAATCGGACTCGCGCTGCCTGGCGACGCAGACGCTCTTGGGCTGCACGGTGTCGGAGAGGGTGAAGGTGATGTCGGAGTTGAGCCCTTGGCTGTAGGTGTTCGTCAGTTCCCAGGCGTCGATGTAGAACTCGAACTGCCGCAGCCCGATGCCGTTGCGGATCGGCTTCTCGCGGATGATGCGCATGAAGGCATCGAAGGCCATGATGTCGATCCGGCGCTCCGCCTTCTCGTCGCCCCTCTGCTTGAGGTAGAAGGGGATGCGAATCACCGAGCGCTCGTACTCAATCTCCGCCTCCTCGGGGAAGCCCTTCTGCCGCTCACGCACCTCCTCGGGCCTGATGGCCGGGCGGTCCGGCAACCTCTCTCGAAGTTCGTCCCGAGAAAGTGTTCCCAAGTTTCGAGATTTCGCGCCGCGAGTCTGTGATGCCTGCCCCCGCAATTTAGCGCTTTCAGGAGCCGGCCAGCCCTCAGGGTCTAATCCGCTATCTTTTTTCTCCACAAGTACCTCCAGTGTAGGCTTTGCCTCCAGGAATTTTCGCGCTCTTCATCCCTCTGAAATTTTGGAGAGTAGCTCAACGCCGGCGAGCATTCTTCTTCTGGATTGCTATTCTCGCCGCCGGTGACCGTGGAATCCCAACCCGGATGCGAGACCTCTGTGACGCCCGGAGCGGGTTCCGCCTGCTGCCCGACGCCGTGTGCGGGC
>WUUC01137254.1_pt1 | contig 11724 bp, 11 predicted proteins | sample 6278441 | NCBI WGS metagenome assembly WUUC01 (sample SAMN13675441, study PRJNA597444) | soil metagenome | isolation source: soil | place: USA: Washington | collected 2017-10 | reverse complement strand
GGTCCCAGTCGATGCTGGACAGGACGACGATGTCGCGACCCCTGATCAAGCTGACGTTCCCTCGAGGGCGCGCGCAGTATAAGTTCCACCTCCGCTCACCGGTGGAAGCTCGGGGATGGGAGCCTCTCGACACTCGCGAGTGCTCGCCGTTGGATTCGACTCGGCGGAGTCGACCCTCGTGCGCGACCTGATCCACCGCGGCGAGCTGCCGGTGCTGGCGGGCCTGCTCGACCGGGGTACCTGGGCGCGAGTCGACGCCCGGGCGGACATCGGGAACGGCGCGGTCTGGCCCACCTTCTTCACGGGGACGGAGCCGGTCGAGCACGGCATCTATTCCGGCTGGGTCTGGGAACCGAGGGCGATGGCCTGCACCCGCCCGCACGAGGGCTTCCGGAAGGCCCCCTTCTGGCGATCACTGTCCGAGAGGGGAGAGAGTGTGGGTCTGCTGGACGTTCCCTTCGCCCCCTTCGGGGGGCTGGCGCGCGGCTTCGAGGTCTCGGAATGGGGCGCTCATGACGAGGTGATCGGGAGGATGGCGGTATCACCTCGGCGGGCCTTTGAGATCGTCGCCGCTGCAGGCCCGCACCCCTTCACCGGCGTGTACTACGGCCCCGGACGCTTGGAGGACCGCATGCTCAGACAGCGGCTCAGCTCCGCGTCCGTTGCCGGCGCTCGGCTTCGCGGCGAGCTGGCGGCGCGCCTGATCTCCGAGGCGAAGCCTGCTCTCACCATCGTCGTCTTCACGGAGGTGCACCACATCACTCACCACCTCTGGCACACGGTCGCCCCCGAGCATCCGTTCTACGCCGACCGCCGCTTTCGGGAGGCGGAAGGTGTGGAGCCGGGTCTCGTCGATGTCTACCGGGAGGTCGACCGTCAGGTCGGGCGCCTGATCGAGGCCGCCGGGCGGGACACCGCGGTGATGGTGTTCTCGCTGCACGGCATGGGACCGGGACCGGGGGTCCCCACGATCCTGGAGCCGCTTCTGGCGGCGCTCGGGTTCTCGAGACCCACGCACTGGCAGGGGCTGTCGTGGCGAGAGCGAGGGGCGGCTCTGTTCGGCGCGGCGAAGCGCCGGGCGCCCGCCAGCCTCAGCACCCTCTACCAGAAGGGGCTCAACTATCGGGCCCTGTCTCGGCTTGCGCAGCCCACGATGGTCGCCCCGCACGATTGGTCGCGAACGCGTGCGTTCTCCCTGCCGACCGACCTGCACGGGTACATCCGCCTCAACCTGGCCGGGCGCGATACCAAGGGCGTCGTGCCCGACCGGGACTACACCGCCGTCTGCGATGAGATCACCGACGCGATGCAGGCGCTGGAGACGCCGGACGGCGAGCCACTCGTGCGCAATGTACTCCGTACCGCGGAGGACGGCGGGGCGCCGCCGACGCGGATCCCCGACCTGATCGTGCACTGGGCCGACGCCGCCTTCGGCCGGCCGGCGCGGGTGAGAGCCGGATCGGTCGAGGTCGAGGCGTACCCGGTGCGCCCCGACCTGACGGGACAGCACACGGATCACGGATTCTGCGTCATGGACGACCGGATGCTGGACGGATCCGGCGGCGAGCTCCTCGCCGGAAAGGACCTCCACCGGCTGCTGCTCTCGGCCATCCCTGGCGAGGTTGCGGCCCGTCCGCGTGCCGGCGCGCATGAGTCCGGAGCCACGACCGCGTAGCGGAGACGAGCATGAGACAGCTCGGACAAGAAGCGGTGCTCGCGGTCGGCATCGACGCCGCCGAGCCCACCCTGGTGCGTGAGCTGATCGACCGCGGCGAGCTGCCGGTGCTCGCAGGCCTGCTCGAAAGGGGGGAGTGGGCACTGGTCGAATCCGGGGCCGACATCGGTAGCGCAGCGGTGTGGCCGACCTTCGTCACGGGGACGGCGCCGATCGAGCACGGTCTCTACAGCCAGTGGGCGTGGAGGCCGGAGACGATGGCCTACACGAATCTGCTCGAGGGATTCAATCCCACCCCTTTCTGGCAGGCGCTCTACGAGAACGGGGAGCGTGTCGGCCTGCTGGACGTGCCCTTCGCCCCTTTCGGGGGGATCTCGCGCGGCTTTGAGCTCTCCCAGTGGGGGCCGCACAGCAGCGGTCTGGGAGGAATGCGTGTTTCGCCGCCCCATGCGAAGGAGCTCGTCGAGAACGGGGAGAGGCACCCGTTTACCCGCCTGCCCGACCGCCCCGGCCTTTATGTGGACCCCGACAACCTGCGGCGGCTGAGCGCCTCCTGCGTGGCAGGCGCCCGACTCCGCGGCGACCTGGCGGTGCGCCTTATCTCCGAGACCGGTCCCGCTCTTGCGATCGTCGTCTTCTCGGAGGTTCACCATGCAGCGCACTATCTCTGGCCCTCGGTGGGGGGCGATCATCACCCGTTCGCGAATGGTCAACCTCCAAGCGCGGAGGACGTGACACCGAGCCTGGTCGATCTCCACCGGGAGGTGGACCGCCAGATCGGCCGCATCATCGAGAGCGTGGCCCCCGACCCGGCCGTGATGGTGTTCTCCCTTCACGGGATGAGGCCGGGGCCGGGGATCCCGACCATCCTCGACCCGCTTCTGGTGGCTCTGGGGTTCGCGACTCCGGCCGGGTGGCGGGCGCTGTCGTGGCGAGATCGCGGGCTCGCCCTGTTTGGGGCCGCCAAGCGACGTGCGCCTGGGAGCCTGAGGAGGGTCTATCACAGGACGTTCTCGGAGCGGGCGATACGCCGGCTGGCGCAGTCAACCATGGTCCCACCGTATGACTGGTCGCGCACGCGCGCGTTCTCCTTGCCGACGGACCAGCACGGGTACATCCGCCTCAACGTCGCGGGACGCGAGGCCATGGGGGCCGTCCCCGAGCGCGAATACCGCACCACCTGCGATCAGCTTGAGAATGCGCTGCGAGTGCTCACCACGGGCGACGGCGAGCCGCTCGTGCGGGACGTGGTCCGGACCGCACAAGACGGCGGTCCTCTGCCGAAGCGCCTGCCCGACCTCATCGTGCAATGGGACGACGCAGCCTACGCCCGGCCGGTGCGGATGGTGGTCGGATCGCTCGCGATCGAGGCGCATCCGATACGCACCGACCGACCCGCTGAACACAGCCCGCACGGGTTCTGCATCGTCGATCCCCGGCTCTCGGACGGCGCGATCGCGGACGAGGTCTCCGGGGCTGACCTCCATCGGCTGCTGCTCCCTGCGAGCGCCGATCGAATGGTTGCCCCGTGATGCGCTCTCGTGCTCCACGCGTGCTCGCGGTGGGAATCGACTCCGCCGAGCCGACCCTGATCCGGGAGCTGATCGAGCGGGGGGAGCTGCCGACGCTCGCGAGCCTGCTTGAACGAGGCAGGTGGGCGCTGGTCGATTCGCGTGCGGACATCGGCAGCGGCGCGGTGTGGCCGACCTTTATGAGCGGTAGCGATCCGGCCGAGCACCAGATGTACTCAGGATGGGTTTGGCAGCCCTCCGCCATGGGGTGCGGTGGCCCGCACGAACCCATCCGCCCGTTCTGGAGGGACCTCATCGAGAGCGGCGGGGCCGTAGGCGTTATGGATATCCCCTTTGCGCCGTTCGAAGGGCTCGCCCGCTTCGAGGTCTCCGAGTGGGGCGCGCACGACGTGCTGTTTGGAGAGCTGCGTGCATCCCCCCCGCGCGCCGAGGAGATCGTCGCACGGGGAGAACAGCATCCCTTCTACGAGGTCCCCCACGGGCCCGGGTATCTGGATGATCTGCGCGGCAAGCAGCGGGTCAGCTCGGCGTGCGTGGCCGGCGCCCGGCTCCGCGGTGAGCTGGCCGGACGGCTCGTCTCCGAGACGCATCCCGATCTATCGATCGTCGTCTTCACCGAGGTGCACCACGCGACACATCAGCTCTGGCATACCGTGGCGCCCGACGACCCCATATACGCCGGGAAACCCGATCTGGAGGACGTGAAGCCGAACCTGGTGGACCTGTATCGGGAGATCGACCGGCAGATCGGGCGGATCGTCGAGGCCGCCGGGTCCGAGACAGCGGTGATGGCGTTCTCGCTTCACGGCATGAAGGCGGGGCCGGGGATCCCGATGGTTCACGAGCACCTCCTCGAGGTGCTGGGCTTCGCCGCTCCAGGCCCATGGCGAGGCTTGTCGTGGCGGGACCGCGCGGCGGCACTGCTCGGTGCGACTAAGCGCCGCGCCCCGGCCAGCCTGAGGGCTCTCTACCACCGGGCGGTCAGCTACCGCGCGAGGCGACGTCTCGCGCGGCCGACCGCGATCCCGCCGCACGACTGGTCGCGCACCCGTGCCTTTTGCTTGCCGACGGACCAGCACGGGTACATTCGGATCAACCTGGCGGGACGCGAGGCCAAGGGGATCGTGCCCGAGCGCGATTACGGGGCAACGTGTGATCGGCTCGAGGACGCCCTGCGCACGCTCAAGAGCGCCGACGGCGAGCCGCTCGTCGAGGGCGTGCTCCGGCCGGCGGAGGAAGGTGGTTCGCCGCCGGAGCACCTGCCCGACCTGGTCGTGGATTGGGACGATGCCGCCTTCGCCTGCCCGGTGAGGGCTGTGAGCGGATCGATCGAGTTCGAGTCGCTTCCGATCCGCAACGACATGACCGGTCAGCATGCCCGTCACGGCTTCTGCATCCTGGACGACCGCCTCGCGGACCAGTCGATCGACGAGCTGGTTGCCGGGAAAGACCTTCACAAGCTGCTCCTCTCCGCCCTCGGGGCGGTGCGCGATGGGGTGCCGCGGTGAGCCCGCCTGCGGTGAGCGTCGCGATGCCGGTCCTCAACGCGATGCCCCATCTCACCGATAGCGTGCGGAGCATCCTCGATCAGACCCTCGAGGATCTCGAGTTCGTGATCCTCGACGATGGCTCGACGGATGGATCGACGGAGTTCCTGCGCGCCAGCGCGCAGTCCGATCGGCGGATCCGACTCTTCGAGCTGCGCGAGCCGGTTCCCGCGCCGGAGAGCTTCAACTACGTGGTGTCGAGGTGCACTGCTCCGCTCGTCGCCCGGATGGATGCTGATGATGTTTCTACTCGGGAGCGGCTCGAGCGTCAGGTGGATGTGATGCGCGAAGCCGACGACGCCGTGGCGATCGGGACGCTCGCGGACGGCATCGACTCCAAGGGCCGGCGGGTCCGTCCGCGGGACCGGTGGCGACTCATCCGCTGTCCGGAGATTCCCTTTCCGCACGGATCCGCCATGTTCACCCGCCGGGCTTTCGAGGAGATTGGCGGCTATCGACCCGCGACGGGACCGTGGGAGGACGTCGATCTCTTCCTGAGGCTCAGCGATCTCGGGAGGATCCTGGTGCTTCCCGACGCCCTGTACAGGTACCGCTATCACCTCGACACGACGACGCTCTCCTACTCGGCGGAGGAGGCCGCGCGCTCCATCCATCTGCTGCGCGATGCTCTCAACGAGCGTCGTGCCGGGCGGGACCACATCATCCCGGCGGAGCGCGGAGCCGATCGACCCGTGTCGCGTGAGATGGTGGCCGCCGCGCACCGTTCGCACGGGGCATTGCGGCTTTGGGCAGGGCATACCCCCGGAGTGCTGCGCGAACTCACGCGCGGCGGGGGACGGAGCGGGAAGCTGTCCGGCGTCGGCACCGTCGTGTGGGCGGCATGGGGGAGCCTCAGCCCCGCGACGCTCAGATTCGTGCTCCGGAGCGTGATCCGACTTCGCGACGCGGTGGCGGGGGCATGGATGCCAGACGGCAGGCCCCGCGAGTGGCGGTTGAGCTAGGCGACTGGAGCAGCAGCGTGGCGCCCTCCGTCAGCGTGGTCATGCCGGTTCACAACGCTGGGCAGTACCTGCACCAGAGCATCCGCAGCATCCTCGGACAGACGCTCGAGGACTTCGAGCTGATTGTGTTGGAGAACGGATCATCCGACGAGTCGAGGTCGATCCTGCGCGGATATGCGGCCGCCGACGGCCGCGTCCGCCTCTTCGAATGCTCGCGGGCGCTGGGACTCGTAGGCAGTTCGAACTTCGTGTTTTCAAAGTGCAGAGCGCCGCTGGTCGCCAAGATGGACGCCGACGACGTCTCCGACCCCGATCGACTGAAGCGTCAGCTCGAGGTCATGCGGCGCGAGGCGGATGTGGTGGCGGTGGGGACGCTCGAGTACGGCATCGACTCCGAGAGCCGGCGGGTCCGCCCCAGGGATCGCTGGCGGCTCATACGATCTCGCGAGGTCCCATTCGCCCATGGGTCATCGATGTTTCGACGGGAGGCGCTTCAGCAGGTGGGTGGGTACAGAGAAGGCGCGCCGGAGGGACGGGAGGTCGACTTCTTCTTGAGGCTGGCCGATCACGGCCGGATCGTGGTTTTGCCCGATGCGCTGTACAGCTATCGCTACCACCTGGCGAGCTCGACGGCCTTCTTCCCGTTGCACGAGGCAGCACGGTCGAAGGAACTGGGGCGCCGTTTCCTCGCGGAGCGGCGCGCCGGGCGCGACCACGACGGCGTCCTGGAGTCCGGCACCGCAGAGCCCCGCCCCGACTCGATCGCGGCCGCCGTCTACTACCGCGGTACGTTCAGGCTGTGGGCCGGAGAGCGCCCCGGCGTCCTGGGCGAGCTGTTTCGTAGCCGCGCACTCAGGCTCAGCCGCACGGCGTTACGAACGCTCGCGTGGGCCGTGTGGGCCGAACTGAGCCCCGCAACATTGCGCCTCTCCCTCCGTTCCCTGATACGCGCGAGGGATTTGGTCGCTGGTAGGCGAGTGCGCCACGGGAGGCCATACGAGTGGCGATTGCGGTAGTCGTCGCCGGCGCGGGGCGTAGGGGCACCGTCTGGGCGCGGGAGATCCACGCCCATCCCGGCTACAAGCTTGCTGCCTGCGTGGACGTCGATCCCGACACCTTGCGGCGAAGCGCTTCGAGTCTGGGCGTCCCGCCCGAGCGGCGCTTCAAGGAGCTCGCCGACGCGCTGGACAGCGTGGACTGCGATGCGGTCATCGTCGCGACCTCGGAGGAACGGCACGTCGATCCCTGCGATGTAGCGCTGTCAGCGGGCGTCGGGGTGCTGATCGAGAAGCCGTTCACCACGCGGCTAAGCGAGGCGGTCGGGCTGGTCGAGCTCGCCGAGGAGAGGAAGGTCCCGCTGCTCGTCGGACAGCAGTACCGCTATCTTCGCTTCCAGCGAGCGGTGCGCCGGATCGTGAGCGAGGGCCGGCTGGGCCGCGTCGGCATGGCCACGGCCCACTACTACCACGTGGCCGAGCACCTCACGCCCTCGCAGAGGAGGATGCGCAACAGCATTCTGTGGGGCCCGGCCGTGCATCACATCGACTCGCTGCGCTACGTGCTCGGCCGCAGCGTCACGGGCGTCATGGCGCAAGTGTTCACCTCTCCGTGGGGGGAGCTCCCGAATGGAGCCTCGATGCAGGCGATGCTCAGCTTCGAAGGCGGGATCCACGCCGTGTACTCGGCGACCTACGAGTCGAGCGGGCACGAGTTCTTCGAAGCCGGTCAGGAGTACTACCAGCGCCTCGTCGGAGAGCTGGCGACGCTGCACGTCTTCCACCGCTGGCTGGTCCTGTGCGAGCGCGGCAAGCGCCCGCGCTGGATCAGGCGAGGCGCACGCCCCGTGACCGAGGAGGTGCGGCTTCTCGACCAGCTGGAACGCGCGCTGGCTCACGGGGAGGTGCCCGACTCGAGTGGCCGCGCCAACCTGGAGACGATCGCCGCTCTGGAGGCCTGTGTCAGGTCCGCGGACGAGGGAGTGTGGGTGAACCCCCAGGACCTGCTCGCCGAAGCGGGAGTGGACTGACCGATCGACGAGCGGTTGGAGGGCACCTCTCGCATCGGGTATCTGGGCCTGGGGTCCAACGAGGGGGACAGGGCCGCGAACCTGCGCGCCGCGCTGGTGGAGCTGCCGGCCCACGGAGTCGAGATCGAGGCCGTCTCATCGCTCTACGAGACCCAGCCGGTGGGCGAGATCACCGAGCAGCCGGATTTCCTGAACGCCGCGGCGCGCGTCCGCACGGGGTTGGGGCCGGAGGAGCTGCTGGACGTCTGCAAGGCGATCGAGGTGGAGCACGGGCGCATGTTCGCCGCGCCGCGACACGGTCCGCGGCCACTCGACATCGATCTGCTGCTGCTCGGTGAGCTCGAGCTCCAAAGCGAGCGCCTCACCCTGCCCCATCCAGAGATCACCCGCCGTCGCTTCGTGCTGGTGCCCCTCCTGGAGCTCGACCCCGAGCTGACGCTACCGGACGGCACGCGCCTTGCCGTCGCCCTCGCGGAGCTCGGCGAAGGCCAGCGGGTCGAGCGGGCGGGCCGGCTCGACTAATGGGGCGCGGCGGCTTCCTCGCGGAGCGGCTCCAGCCAGGCCGCGGGGAGCGTGGGGCCGACGCGACCGGGGAACTCGGGCACCACCCGCATGGCGAGATCCCCGGCGGGCCGGCTCTCGATGGCGGGACGGATGTCGTCGAGCGTCATCAGCAGCCGCACGCTGGTCGCGATCTGGAAGTCGGCCGCGTTCCGGCTCTCGCCTCCAAGCACGCCCTCGGCGATCCAGTCGTCGATCCGGTCCAGAGCACCGGGCAGTGCCGCGAGGTCGGCGCGCACGTTCTCGTCGCTGGCGCGGTTGAACCGCACCGAGGCCGCGATGATGGGCGCCGCCGTCCTGACGGCGACGCCGGTCGGGATACCCAGGCGAGACCCCTCGGCGTAGGTCCCGATCGAGGAGCGGTCGCGCTTGATCGCGTTCCACAGGATTCTGCGGATGCTCCCCTGAAGCGCCTCGTCCCCCCACCGCTCGGCCTCCTCGACTGCGGTTCGCCTCTCGGGATCGCCCGGGAAGAGCGGCGGCTCCGGTCGCAGGCGATCGAGCTCGCGCGCGATCCGCAGCGACCCCTGGATGCGGCGGTCGTCCAGCTTCAGGGCCGGCACCGTGACGCCCGGGAACCGCAGCGCCTTCAGCACCGCCTTCGAGATCACGGGCATCAGATCGACGCGCCGGTACTCGACCCCCTTGTGCTGGAGCATCAGCCGGACCGCCATCGAGGGGTGCGATCCGGGAATCACGTACAGCGTCGCGGCCACGGGCGCAATCCTATCCGCGGATAATCGCGGGCGTGCTTCTCGCCGTTGACGTAGGCAATACCCAGACCCACCTGGGGGTATTCGACGAAGCCGAGCTGATCGAGAACTGGCGCTTCGCGACCGAGCCGAGCGCGACCTCCGACGAGCTGGCGGTGACGATCCTCGGCTTGCTGAACTTGCGCGCGATCGAGCCGGGGCGCCTCGACGGTGCGATCGTCTCCTCGGTGGTGCCGCAGCTGGCCCCCGAGTACAGCTCGATGTGCGAGCGCCACATGCACCTCGAGTGTCTGATCGTCGGTCCGAGCGTCAGGACGGGCATGTCGATCCTGATCGACAACCCGCACGAGCTGGGCGCCGACCGGCTGGTCAACGCCGTCGCCGCCTTCGATCGGGTTGGGGGCGCGTGCGTGGCGGTGGACTTCGGAACCTCGACGAACTTCGACGTGGTCTCGGGGGCCGGGGAGTACCTGGGCGGGGTGATCGGCCCCGGAGTCGAGATCTCGATGGAGGCGCTCACCGAGCGAACGGCGAAGCTCCCCCGGATCGATCTCGAGAGGCCCGAGCGGGCCATCGGTACGAACACCCAGGCTTGCATCGAGTCCGGCGTGGTGTACGGCTTCGCCGGCTTGGTTGACGGCATCTCGCGTCGTGTCGCAGATGAGCTCTCGGATCAGGCCAGGTTCATCGCCACGGGCGGGCTGGCGAGTGCCATCGTCCCCTTCTGCGAGAGGATCGACGAGGTGGACGAGCTGCTCACCCTGACGGGGCTTCGGCTGATCTACGATCGGAATCAGTAGGGAGTGACTCGGAATGCAACCTGCGCTCGACACCCCTTTCCGCATCGGCGACCTCACCGTTGCGAATCGAGTGCTGCTTGCCCCCCTGGCCGGAATCGGCAACTGGTTCGTGCGCCTCCAGGCGCGCCGGCACGGGGCGGGCATGGCCGTCTCGGAGATGGTCTCGAGCTTCGCGCTCCATCATCGGAACGAGCGCACCCGGCGGGAGCTGCTCGTCGTGCATCCTGAAGAGCATCCGGTCTCGATCCAGCTCTTCGGCCACGACCCCGGTGTGATGCGCTCGGCGGCCGCGACCGCGGCGAGGGCGGGGGCGGACCTGATCGACATCAACATGGGCTGCCCGGTGCGCAAGGTACGTAAGGCGGGAGCCGGCGCCGCGCTACTCGGCGATCACGACCTCGCCGTGCGCGTGACGCGCGCGGCCGCGGAGGGGTCCGGCCGCCCGGTGACCGTGAAGCTCCGCTCCGGGCTGGAGCCGGGCGACCGCGCCGGGCTTGATCTGGCCCAGCGCCTGGTCACGGAGGCGGGCGCCGCCGCGATCGCGTTCCATCCCCGGCCCGCCTCGACGCAGCACAAGGGAAGCCCCGACTACGCGCTCGTCCGAGAGCTGGTGCGGCGCCTCGACGGCGCCGGGGTACCGGTGATCCTTTCGGGCGGCCTTCGGAGCCCTGAGAGCGCCCGCCAGGCGTACGCCGACTCGAGGGCGGACGCGGTGATGATCGCTCGGGGCTCGCTCGGCAACCCCTGGATCTTCGAGCACCTGGCGGGGCGCCGCGCCGCGCCGCCCGCGGCGGCCGAGATCGTCTCGGAGCTCCTGTGGGTAATCGATCGGGCAGGCGAGCACCTCGGCGAGCGGGCGGCTACCTACCTGCGCAAGTTCTATCCCTGGTACCTGCAGCGCCTGGGGCTGCCACGGCGGGCGAAGGAGCCTCTTCAGCGCACAGCGACGCTCGACGAGGCTCGTCTCCTGGCGCGGAGCCTGCCGGTCGCCGCGTGAGCTGAGGCACGGGAGCCGATCGGGGGCATCGCTATAATGCCCGCCCTCTTGCCCGAGACGGCGAGCTCCTTGGGACGAGCCGCGTTCGGGCTTATCTACTGAGGAGACGGCTTTCCCCGCCCGTCGCGGGGCACCGTTAGAGAGGAAGGAAGGTTTCAGGGAGCCAGTGGCACGCGAGTCGGTGATCACACCCGAGGGACTCGAGAAGCTGAAGGAGGAGCTGGAGTACCTGCAGACGGTGAAGCGTCGGGAGGTGGCCGAGCGAATCAAGGAGGCGCGCGAGTTCGGCGACATCGCCGAGAACGCCGAATACGACGACGCCAAGAACGAGCAGGCGATGCTCGAGCAGCGAATCGCACACGTCGAGGAGCGGCTGCGCCGTGCGACCGTGGTCGAGGAGAAGGACGTCGACACCGACGCGGTCTCCGTGGGCGTCAAGGTCCACGTCAAGGACCAGAAGTCAGGCGACTCGCGCAAGTTCCAGATCGTGGGTTCCGCCGAGGCCGACCCGACCGAGGAGAAGCTATCCAACGAGTCGCCGATCGGGAGCGCCCTGATCGGTCACAAGAAGGGTGACGTGGTGACGATCGACGTCCCACGCGGCCCGAAGAAGAAGCTCAAGATCACGAAGATCGAGCCGGCCTGATCCGCGCCCCTGGACGGGTCAGCTAGCGGCGCCATCCACATACCCGTAGCCAGCGGGGAGGCGGGCGCCGGTCGCCACCACCCCAAGCACGCTTCCGCGCGCGCTTTCGATCATCTGGGCGGCGCGAGCGAGGTCGTCTCGGTTCGTGTGGTTGATCCGGGCCACCAGCAGCACTCCGGATGCCTGCGCGAGCACTGGAATCACGTCGCTCACCACGAGCGCGGCCGGCGTGTCGATGACCACCACATCGACCTGCTCGGTGGCC
>WUUC01168852.1_pt1 | contig 11725 bp, 13 predicted proteins | sample 6278441 | NCBI WGS metagenome assembly WUUC01 (sample SAMN13675441, study PRJNA597444) | soil metagenome | isolation source: soil | place: USA: Washington | collected 2017-10 | reverse complement strand
CCTAAAATCTTTATACTTGCAAGCTAAACCTGAATACCTGAAGTCATCATGATCACAAAAATCCTAACTGGCGTACTAATCGTCATCAGCCTTGCGATGTTTGGCTATCTATATAACAGCATTGACACTGTTATAAAAGACAAAGAAGCTCTGAAAGTGAAGGAAGCATCCGTGACCGACGCGCTGAAACTGATCCGCGATGCTGAGCTCGCGTACCTGAGCGTAAATGGAAAATACACTGCAAGCTGGGATACTCTCAGAAATTTCATCTCCAACGGTCGCGTGCCGATCGTTGACCGTCACGAAGAGATCATTCAGAAAGCTTACGGTGGCGAAGAAGTGAAAGTGACCATCGATACACTGGGATTTGTTGCCGCAAAGGATCAGATCTTCAAAAGAAACTTTACTGTAAACGCCGGTGACGACGGAACTTTCAAGACATACCTCGTGAAAGTCGGAGACCCGGTCATCACATCTCAACGCGCCTTTATCATCGAAGTCGGCGGGAAAGAGAGGGCGCAGCCGTTCATCGAAGGTGGTGTGGTTAGTGCTCTCGAGCCTGTGAAGCCCGGAGATAAAGTGACAAAAGGACAGTTGCTGGTGAGCTACTCCAACAACGCATACGATCCCAATACCGACATCTCAAAGGTCGGTTATAAACCCGGTACCGATATCCTGTTCGACATCTTCGTCGGCAACGTGGACAAGGCCGGAGTACCCGTTCAGGTGATCGAGGTAAAAGACCCATCACCTGACGATCCGACACGGAAAGAAGGGAACGAGCAGAAGCCCCGCAAGCCGCTGCGTTTCGGTTCTCGCCTCGACGTATCGACTGCAGGAAACTGGGAATAATTACATCAATTGCAAGCTGCGACCCTCAGTTATAAGCTGATCCGGAAGATCAAGGATGAAAAGTTTGATGAGGAAAATCTCCATCAATATTCCCTGCTGATCCAACTTGGTGCCCGGGATTTCCAGGCTTGCGTTGTAGACGAATCAAACAGAGTCCTCCTTTTGGAGGATTATGTCTTTAATGACGTCGGCTCTCCCGCACAACAGGTACAGATCGTTAAAGAGCTTTACGAAGCCCACCCATTGCTCATGGCGGGGTTCTGGAAATGCGTAACGTTCTCCATCAAAAGCAACAAGTTCGTCCAGGTACCGGCCCAGCTTTTTGTAGAAAGCTCCGCCGCCGAATACCTGAAGTTCAATGCCCATATCGAAGAGGATAAAGACCAGATCCTGTTCTGCCAGAACGCCAAGCTTGATTCGATTACAGTCTATGTAGCACCCCTCCCGCTGTTCGAATGGCTTACATCGATCTACAAGAACGCATCGCTGAGATTCATACACCAGTCAACCGCACTGATCGAAGGTGTTCTGAGAATTTCCCGTAAGCAGAAAAGCTCACCGCTCTTTCTGTATGTAGACCGGTTCAAGATGCACATCCTGGCCGCCCAGGACGGTCAGCTTATTTACTATAACCAGTTTCCAATAAAACATTTCGCCGATTATGTGAAGTACATCATGCTCGTGCTTACAGCACTGGGCATGGATCAGAAGACAAGCCAGGTGATCATGTGGGGTTATATCGGCAAGAATTCACCACACTATCATGAATTCATCAAGTACATCCGCAATGTAAGCTTCGGCGACAGGCCGGATCATCTTAAGTTCGGATACCTTTTTGACGAACTCCAGGAACACCATTTTTTTGATCTGTACTCAATACACCTCTTGCTGGAATGAAGCGTATAGCATTATTCGCCGGGTCGTTCGATCCCTTCACCAGGGGACACGAAGACATAGTCCTGCGCGGACTTAAAGTATTCGACGAGATCGTGATCGCCATTGGCTATAACAGTCAGAAGGACTCAAGGTACTTCGCCATGGAAATGATGGTCGACCGTATCTCACAGACCTTCGCTGGCAATCCCAGCATCAAGATCATCACCTACTCCGAGCTGACGGCCGAGCTTGCCCGCAGACAGGGTGCTAAGTATCTATTGCGCGGACTTCGTAATACGACGGATTTCGAGTACGAGAACAGTGTTGCACAGGTGAATCGGCAATTGAATACGGAGCTGGAGTCGGTGTTTCTTATTACTTCCCCGCAGTTTGCTTACATCAGCTCTTCAATTATCCGTGAGGTTCACAGGTACGGAGGGGATGTATCGAAGCTGATACCGTATAAACTTTAAGGTGCGATGTGCGGAGTGCGATGTGCGGCGATGCCCTTCGAGGTACTTTCATCGCACATCGCACTTCGCACATTCACTTCACCTGCTCCGAAGAATAATATTCCTCGAAAACAAACCGGATAGAGTTGTACGAGTTTTCCAGTGCGTGATATACTTCCTTTTGACTCATCCAGCGAACGTCTTCAATATCTTCTTCAAGGCTGGGCTTCATTTTCGAGTCGTCGGCGATCTCCATGCTGTACCACCGGGTTTTCTTAAGCATGGCATGTTTGTTCATGGTATAGGTGTGCCAGGTGGTGCTGATCTTCTTTCCGAGCTTGACCTTTACGTTGCACTCCTCCTCTACTTCGCGTACCGCGGTCTGGCGTGAGCGTTCGCCGCTTTCTTTCTTGCCTTTCGGCAGATCCCATTTCTTCTGACGGTAGATGAGCAGGAACCGGTCTTTCTTTCTCACCAGGCCACCGGCTGCTTTTACAATACGGAACCTCTTTTTGAGGAACACCTTGACAGACTCGTAATCATCGATAGAGATAATGAGCGACCGAAGTCCGATCGGTACTTTGGAATCGATCAGGTCCAGGACGTCGTCAAGGTGCGCCACTTTTGCATTGGTCACCCAAACATGATTGATAAGGTCGGCTTTGGTGATCGAAGACTTGCGGACATCGACAGTTGTATTAAACTGGCCCACGTCCGGCTGCTTGCCTGGTTTTAGGATAATGACCGGGATGTCATTAACAAAAAGGTTCATGCGTTACCGCGCTCTGTTTCTGCAAAAACATAAATTATTCGGAAACCGGCAAACCTTACGTATGATTATAATCGATTTCGCGCTTTTTACAACGCGTTTTGTTTTTTGCAAAAACAAAAAAAAGAGCAATTACCTTTGCGCCGCATGAGCATTGTTACCATTCGGGAAAAAACGGCAGGGCCGGTAGCTTCCAAACTCCTTGAGATCGAGGCGATCAAGTTGAATCACAAGCAACCCTTCACCTGGAGCAGCGGCTGGAAGTCGCCCATCTACTGCGACAATCGCCTCTCCCTGTCATACCCGGCGATCCGCAGCTACATCCGCAACAGCCTTACCAGCGCCGTCAGGGACAGCTTCCCCCACGTGGAATGTATCGCCGGGGTTGCGACCGCTGGGGTGCCGCAGGGCGCCATGGTGGCCGACACCCTCGAGCTTCCGTTTGTCTATGTGCGGCCAAAGCCGAAAGACCACGGTATGGCAAACCTGATCGAAGGAAAGGTCACCAAAGGGCAAAAAGTGGTGCTCGTCGAGGACCTGATCTCTACCGGGGGAAGCTCGCTGAAGGCTGCCCGCGCCATGACCGACGCCGGTTTCGAGGTCCTGGGCATGGTGGCGATCTTTACCTACGGCTTCGAAGTGGCCGTCAGGAATTTCGAGGAAGCCGAAATACCACTCGTGTGCCTGAGCGACTTTTCGGCATTGCTGAAAGAAGCGGTTGCGAAAAACTATCTCGACAACGATCAACTGGTGTATGTGAAAAGCTGGCGGCTCGACCCAGCCAACTGGAAGTGAGGATTGAAAAACTTGCGGAACTGAAGCCTTTGCTCGACTCGAAGGTCGCCCAATTCAATCAACCCTCTTTTATCCCAAACGACCCCATCTCCATCCCCCATCGTTTCAAAAAGAAACAGGACATCGAGATATCCGGACTGTTCGCAGCAACGCTCGCGTGGGGTCAGCGCAAAACGATCATCAACAACTGCAACCGCCTGATGGATTGGATGGACAACGATCCGTATAACTTCATGCTCGACCACAAAGAAAGGGACCTCAAAAGGTTTCTCGACTTCCGTCACCGTACGTTCAACCCGACAGATCTTCTTTACTTCATCGAATTTCTTTCGTGGTATTATAAAAAATATCCATCCCTCGAAGATTCGTTTGCCGTCCCGCCCGGCAACGAGACTGTGGAGGCGGGGCTGGTAGCATTCCATGACTTGTTCTTCAGTCTCCCCGATTATCCACGCCGGACGATCAAACACATCTCGACGCCTGCGCGGAAGTCCGCCTGTAAGCGCATCAACATGTATCTCCGGTGGATGGTCCGCAACGACCAGAATGGCGTGGACTTCGGGATCTGGAAAAAGATACGCCCCGCCCAGTTGATCTGCCCCTGCGACGTTCACGTAGACCGGGTGGCACGCAAGCTGAAGCTTATTCGTCGCAAACAGGTGGATTGGCAAACGGCGCTGGAGCTTACCGCCAACTTACGAAAACTGGATCCTGACGATCCGGTGAAGTATGACTTTGCGTTGTTTGGATTGGGAGTGATGGAGAAATTCTAAATAGAACTATGGAATACATCATCGCGGCCCAGGCTATGAAATGCCGCAAACTCAACGGAGAGGCCGCGATCCCGAGGATATCAGGAAAGAGTTTTTTATAGAGACGTGTGCACCTTGATAGCCAAGGGTACCTGCCAGCATTCAGGTGGACCCGTACTTCGCAGTTTGGGCTGGGACGATGCTTGTTATAGGAGAGCGCATCACTTCGCTACTCACCTCAGAAACCTTACCTCCACCCTTCTATTTACAGTCCGCGCGTCTTCGTCCACTTTGTTTACGAGCGGATGTTGCTTACCAAACCCTTTGATCTGAATGCGTGTGTCGGCGATGCCGTGTGATACGAGGTAGATGCCCACCTCGCGGGCGCGGTTGTGCGACAGCTCAAGGTTGTAGTCATCCGATCCGCGATCATCGGTATGACCTGCGAGCTCCACACTCCAACCCGGACGTTCATTCATCACACTGACGAGCTTATCGAGCTCTGTAAAAGAGATGTCGAGTAGCTCGAAGCTGTCGTAGCTGAACTGTATGTTCTTGAGAATGTATATCTCGTTGGGTTCGATCTTGCGGCCGTCGGTCCAGGTGATCGTCGAGTCTGTGTCCACTTCGACAGGCGGCCATGTCTGTACGATGCTCACGTCGTCGATGTAATAGTAAGCGCTGGCCGACAGCATGAAGCTTTTCCCGTTCCGCGAATCCAGCTTGGTGTGATGGGTCGAGCGATCGTCGGAGAAATTACCGATGACGACGACCCGTTCGCCTCCTTTTGCTGTGTACTCCGAAGATGCCAGCTCCCACTTGTCATCTGTAAAAGGAGATGACTTTGTTTTTTGAACGGTAGGGTTGTGCTTGATCAGCTTGTCGTCGTCCCGGTTGAGCAAAGAATCCGAAAAGATGAGTGCCATCCTGTCGGTCGCGAACACGGAATATGACGATAGCTTGAAATAAAACTCAACACGGTACTTGGCTCCCTTCGTTAGCGGCGCTTGTAGCTCGACCTGAATGTATTCGCGGTAGTTCTTTCCGTTGTTGCTCCAGGTATAGATTCCGGCATATCCCATTCCCGAATGGGCATTGGATTGGCCGGCCCAGTTAAATGGCACATCGTTGTCGCCCCAGCTGCATTGATGATAGTGGTCCGGAGTACCCTTGTTTGGCGAGCTCCACCCTGGCAAAAAGAAATCGCGGCGATCGGTGCTGAACGAAGCAGGACATCGGAAATACTCCTCGAAGCTAGAGTTGGGTACGAGGTTTTGAGCCCCCGCATGGCTTATGCCAATTACAAGAACAGCAAAGCATATCGTCGAGAGGAAACTCAACTTTTCACTGTTAGCTATTAACGTTTCACTTATAGTAAGTAACCTCCACTCTGAATTTCTGGTCCACTCCTCCAAGCCTGTCGAATGCCGACTTGGATATTTTTATGACAAGCTTATCGTTGACACCGGTGTTTGGCAGCGGCCCGGCGACCCGTACGAACACCTCGCGGTTGTTCAGCTCGTTTCGAACTTTGAGTATACTGCCGGTCTTTGCAGTTCGGTGCAGGGCGAGATATTTCCTGTTGCTTTCTGTTCCTTCGATCAACTCGGCCAGGCCGAGCTCATGCACTTCATCGGTACCGAGAACGCTTTCGGATATTTTTACAGGCTGACCGGCCGTTGCGGTTTGAGTGGGAGTTGTTGTGGTTGATGCGGTTGGTGTTTCTTGTCTCGTAACCTGAGGTTGTTGCGTGGGTGACTGCTTCACTGTCTCATTCGGTGAGAACATTGGTTGCGCGACATAGATAACCTGGCTTATTTTGAGCTCATTCGACTGGATCCCGTTCCATGTCTTGATCTGATCGACGGTGATCCCATACGTTTTTGAAATCGAGAATAGAGTCTCGCCCGGGCCGACCGTGTGAGTCATTTTCACTGACTTCTGTTGCGTGTCCCGGGCTGTAGTGGTAGCTGGCGCCGTGGTCGCCGTGCTTGTACCGCTGCCTTTCTTAATGAGAATATCCTGTCCGACGGAAAGGGCGTTATCTCTAAGGTTATTCCAGGTCTTGACGTCATCGATTGTCACTCCATACATTCGTGAGATCGAGAACAGGGTTTCTTTCGGTTGTACTTTGTGAAGAGTTCCTTCGGCTGTGTGAACGCGGCCTTTGGGAACATAGGGTACTTTCAATAACTGACCGGCTTCAATGCCGCCGTCGGCGGTTGGATTGAATTCAAGGATGCGGGCAAGGGTTACGCCGTACCTTTTCGATAGGGCGAACAGCGTCTCCTTCTCTCCCACCAGGTGCACAATAAAGGTCTGGCCGTTGACGGTTTCCAGACGCAAAGAGTCCGACTCCGCCGACACGGCTGGAGACCACAGACTTACAGCTAAAAAAATGGCTTTTATCATAGATCAAAAAACTAAGCGAAAATTTAGCCAATTATTGGCTGCCCTGAAACCGGAATACCTGTAAATGAATGAATTAACCGGTGAATTTATTATGTACAAGTCTGTTATTTTTACATAGATAAAATAACGCCAAATGACCCCTCGCATTGTCTTTACACTAACAGTCTTCCTGGCGCTTACTGGGATTCTGACAGCCCAGGATAAGCCGGCCGGGAATGATCCCAAGAAGGTCATGGTCATGGAGATAAAGGCCGAAATAGACCCCCGAACGACCCGTTATGTCGAACTGGCCCTCGCCAACGCCGTGGAGACCAAAGCCGATTACGTCGTATTAGAGCTCGATACCTACGGAGGCACGCTGACCGACGCCAAGGAGATCGTTCAAAAGATCATGGACTTCAAGAAACCCATCTGGGTTTTCATCAACTCCGACGCTGCCTCGGCCGGAGCACTCATATCGATTGCATGTGACAGCATCTATATGTCACCCGGTGCGAGCATTGGCGCGGCAACCGTTGTTACCGGAACCGACGGAACAGCAGCACCGGACAAATACCAGTCGTACATGAGGTCCATCATGCGATCGACAGCCGAAGAGAATGGGCGCAATCCCGACATCGCCGAAGGTATGGTCGACGAACGGATCGTGATCGACTCCGTGAAACAAGCCGGAAAGGTGATCACCCTTACAACGACGGAGGCAATCGCGGTGGGCTATTGTGAAGGGAAAGTGACATCCATCCGGGAGATCCTGGAAAAGAACAAAGTCGGAGAGCATGTCATCAACACCTTTCGTCTCGGATTTACAGAAAAAATCATCGCCTTTGTATTGAACCCGTTTGTGAGCGGCTTGCTGATCATGATCATCATTGCCGGTATCTACTTTGAAATGCAGGCGCCCGGGATCGGGTTTCCGTTGCTCGCAGCGGTCACCGCGCTCGTGTTGTACCTCGTTCCGTATTACCTCAATGGACTTGCAGCTTATTGGGAGATCATCGTTCTCTTTGTAGGTGTCGCGCTGCTGGCGGCAGAAATATTCGTGATACCCGGCTTTGGAGTGGCCGGGATAATGGGCATTATCCTCACGGTTGGCTCACTGGTGCTTATCATGCTGAGGAACGATTACTTCAACTTCGAATACGTGCCGTTCGGCGATATCACCCTGGCGATGTTCTCTGCGGTCGGGGGATTGGCCGGGGGCATTTTGCTGCTGGTCGTAGGCGGTGCAAGGCTCACCCAGACGGCGGCTTTCAGAAAAATATCGCTGCCGGATACACAGGATAGCTCGCAAGGTTATACCGTTAGTCCGCATGCCAGCACCATGAACGGAAAGCGCGGTGTGGCCCACACTATTCTTCGCCCCAGCGGCAAGATCATGATCGAAAACCAGATGTATGATGCGTTCACGCGCGGAGAGTTCGTGGACCGTGGTGAAGCTATCGAGGTGATCAGCACGGAGGGTGTGACCCTTAAAGTAAAGAAGATATGAGGATACTTGGTGTCATCCCCGCCAGGTACGCTTCCACCCGCTTTCCTGCAAAACCCCTCGCCGATATCGCCGGCAAATCGATGGTCCAACGGGTCTACATTCAGGCATCGTTGTCGGAAAAGATCAGCAAAGTGGTCGTTGCCACCGACGACCAGCGCATATTCGACCACGTGACGTCTTTCAAGGGATCGGTCTGCATGACCTCACCCGACCATGCCAGCGGTACCGACCGGTGCTTCGAAGCGATGACAAAGCAGGGAGAAAATTTCGATTATGTGATCAACATCCAGGGCGATGAGCCTTTTATTTCCCCCGAACAGATCGACCTGCTCGCAAGTCTTCTCGATGGGAACACCGAGCTCGCCACGCTTGCCAAGAAGATCGACGACGACGAGTCTTTGTTCAACCCAAACATTGTGAAGCTTGTCCGGAGCGCAAACAACGAAGCATTGTATTTCAGCCGGTCAACTATTCCACACATCCGGAATTCGGACGAGAGCAGCTGGCTTTCGAAACATACCTTCTTCAAGCACATCGGCATGTATGCCTACCGCTCCGATATCCTGGAGAAGATCACCCGGATGAAAGTATCGTCGCTGGAGAAAGCAGAGTCACTCGAACAGCTTCGCTGGCTGGAGAACGGCTTGAGGGTGAAGGTGGCTGAAACAGATCTCGAGACCATTGGCGTCGATACGCCCGAAGATCTGGATAAGGCGGTAGCTTTTTTGAATGGCTCTCACGGAAAACACGGAATGCACGGAAGTGCTGTGAAATGAGTGAAGTGCCACACACACGGGAAGGTGCCCTGAAATTCTTTCATCAATACCTGGAGGCTCACCGTAAAGACATCGGTGGAAAAAGAGTGATCGATCTTTCTGCTGGAAGCGGGTACATCGTGAATGAGTTTCATAAGGCCGGGGCCAAGGTCGCCCTGTACGACCTCTTCCCTTCCCAAAACACGTTGTGCCCGGTTGCCTGTAAACCAATCGATCTTCAGAAACCATTCCCGGTCGAACCCGCCAGTGCCGACATCGCGATACTGGGAGAGACGATCGAACACTTACCTAACCAGTTTTTCTTTTTCACCGAAGTGGCTAAAATACTCAAGCCGGGAGGCAGGTTGTTGCTGACCACTCCGAACAGCTCGTCGCTGCGAAGCAGGTTCTCGCAGTTCCTTATGGAAAGCGAGCACTATTCGACACCCGCGCCGAACGAAACCGATGCGTTCACGAAATGGCCCGGAAGCAACGACGGATACTTTTCGAAACTATTTATCAGCGGGTTACTAAGACTTAGAACGCTTGCTGCTTTGAATGGGCTCGTCATCGAAAAAATTCATCCTTCGAAGGGCAGCTCTACGTCGTATTTTCTTTTGATATTCTACCCGGTGCTGTACTATTTCAGCAGGAAGAATCTGAAGAGACAAATAAAGTCGGATCCCGGCAACAGAAAGATCTATGAAGAGATCTTTAACCTTAATACTTCGGTCGACGTGCTCACCTCGAAGCACCTCATTGTCGAGTGGTCGAAGCGCTGACGGGGGTCATCTTTAGTTTCTGGATAGCAAAATCATCAATGGCTGCCTCGACGGCCGGAAGGTCTTTGGATGTCAGATGCGACCCGATAACATGGGCTTCGGCGCCGGGAATGGCCATCTCTACCTTCATGTCGGCAGGCGTGCCCAGCTGTGGATTCATCTCCAATATGGCGCTCACTTTCACGGTGGGGTCCTGCATCGAGTCGTTCTTATAATAATATAGTGTAAGCGAGGGGCACTTGACCTTTTCGAAGGTGGACTTGTTCATCTTCTCTTCAATCATCTGTTGCAGCGCGCTCACTGATTCAAGGCGATATTTTGCGTTCCAGTATCGTTTCCGCTCCTCGCTGAAATCGGTGACGACCTGGTAGTCGCCTCCTACAACCTTGCGGGCAATCTGAAGGCCCCACGGGTTGTTCGCCAGCCAGATGGTCTCATTGTTGACAGCAATGTTTGGCGAGAGATTGATAAGCGCATGGACATCGTCCGGAAACTCGCCTGCGAGTACAAGGGCAACCGTGCCGCCGGTCGATGTGCTCACCAGGATCACTTTGTCGCCGATTGCTTTACCGATCATCATGGCTTCCTTGGCCGACTCCCAAAAACGGTCTCCTGTGAAATACAACAGTTCCTCGGTTGTGTCGATACCATGGTCTGCAAGGCGGGGCAGGTAAAGGTTGCACCCGAATTTCTTTGCGAAGTCTATATGGACCGGGTCACCTTCCTCTTGTGAAGCAGTAAAACCGTGCAGGTAAACAACGCTGTACGGGGTTTTGTTCTTGGCCGAATCGAACCATACGATCCTGGCTTCGTTGTCGGGCTTGATCTTGTGTTTGGCTTCGTTGGCGGCAATGAAATTTTCCAGCTCTGCAGGCTGCTGGGGAACTGCCGGTAAAGTCAAACTCCACACGTTATGGTGTGGAGTCGGACCGAGGAAGTATACGGCGATCAAAAGGATGATCGGGAAAGTAATAAAAACCGTTTTTCGGGACATAGGGGCTGCTTGGCAACCCAATTTAGTAAATTCTCCATCCAGTCGCGTCGCAAAAGTCCTTCACGGGATAATCATTAAATGTGTCTCTTACATAGTAACTGATGGTGAGCTTGTCGCCGGAGATGAACCCATTGCCCTGGATCTCATAGCCGTCGATTTTTTGCCAGGGAATATTGAGATGACCGCCCTCCACGATACCCGTAACTCTCAAGCCCGAGTTATAAAAGTTGTCGATGATCACTTCGGGGCCGCGTGATGTTTTGTTGATCGACACCCCGTACTCCCAGCTCTCGTCGTAGGTGGAGCTGTACTCGCTCAAGTCGAAAGCGCCGGTGAATTGGTCGCGGGGGTCGTAGATCGGTTCCGGATCTACCACGTAGACATCGCAAGATGCCAGGAAGAGAAGCGAGGCGATAAAAACGAGCGTTTTCATAACTAAGAGGTTTTATGTTATGATTACGCAATAGGGAGACCAATAGCGAGGTGGCAACGCTTGGTGGCGAAACTACCGGGGTTTCAAACTGCAGAACAGCAGAATGTAGAATGTAGAGCCGCAGAAGCGGGCTTCGGAATAGATGACGGGCGGTGGTTACTTTCGGAGCAGGCAAGAAAAAAGCCGGACCATAGCGTCCGGCCTTCCAGTCTAAAAAAACCTCGATCAGGCGCAGAAAAAAATAATTGCTGCAGGCAACCCCCGCCCCTAATACATTAGGCGGGGCTCCTGATCAAAAAGAAGGCACTCCGGCACCGGCAAAAAATATTTACAACCAACAACCACTACGAATGGAGTAAATTAC
>WUUC01166149.1_pt1 | contig 11725 bp, 10 predicted proteins | sample 6278441 | NCBI WGS metagenome assembly WUUC01 (sample SAMN13675441, study PRJNA597444) | soil metagenome | isolation source: soil | place: USA: Washington | collected 2017-10 | reverse complement strand
GGCGGCGGTGGTGGTGGCGGCGCAGCTTGATTCACCGTAAACGTCTGCCCGGCGACCGATACGCTGCCCGTTCGCGCTGAACCGGCATTTGCCGCGACCGTAATGCTGACGTTGCCACTGCCCGTGCCCGAAGCGCCACCCGACACGCTCAGCCAATTGGCGTTAGGCGTTGCGGTCCATGCGCAGCCACTGGCACTCGTGACACCGAAGGACGTTGTACCCGCATCCGCGCCCACCGACACCGTTGGCGGCGAGATCGTGTACGTGCAAGCGGGTGACGGTGAGGGTGACGGTGCAGGTGCGGCGGCTTGCGTGACGGTGACCGTTTGGCCCGCGATCGTCAGTGTCCCAGTGCGAGCGCTTCCCGAATTTTCAGCGGCACTGAAGCTGATCGACGCGTTGCCGCGGCCGCTTGACGCCGAGGTGATCGACAGCCACGAGGTTTGACTCTGCGCCGTCCAGTCGCAGGTTGCGTTGGTGGCCAGCGACACCGCGCCGCTGCCGGCCGAACTCCCAAGCGAAAAACTCGTTGGAGAGACAGCGTAGTTACACGGAGTTGGCGTGGGCGGTTGGACCGGGGGCGGCGGCGCGGCTGCCTGCGTGAGCGTGACGGTCTGCCCCGCCACTGTCAGCGAGCCGGTCCTCTCGGCTCCGCTGTTTTCGGTAACCCTGATGCGGACCGATCCATTACCGGAACCCGTCGCGCCCTCAACGACAGCGATCCACGTGGCCTGGCTGCTCGCGCTCCAGGAACAATTATTGGTGGTCTGTACCGCGATCGGCGTCCCGGAACCAGAGGTGTGGGTCATGCTCTGGCTGGTCGGCGACACCGAGTATGTGCATGACGGAGGCGGCGCCGCGGCCTGAGTGATCGTGAGAGTGCGACCGGCGATTTGCGCCGTGCCGGTTCGAGTAGGCCCGCTATTTGGTGCGACCTGGACGCCCACGACACCGCGGCCCGAGCCGTTGGCGCCCGACGTGATCACAATCCAGATCGCGTTGCTGACGGCTGTCCATTGACAGCCGTTATTAGTCAGTACTTCGACGGGTCCCGACCCGCCGCGTGCGTCAATCGCATGAGAGGCCGGGGAAATTTGATACTGGCATGGGCCCGCAGGCGGGGCGACGGTGCCGACTGCGCTTTGCGTCAATGTGAATGCCTGGCCGGCAATCACGATCGTTCCGCTCCGCTCGGCTCCCGTGTTTGCGGTGAAGCTGAATTCGACCGTTCCATTGCCAGCGCCCGATCCGGACGACAGGACGATCCACGGCACCTCACTGCTTGCGGACCATGCACAGCCACTGGTGGCCGTCACCGCGACCGACGCCGTGCCTGCCGCGGCGTCAGCGCCGAGCGTCCGCGGCGAAATGTCAAACTGACACGCGGCTGCCTCTTGACCCACGAGGACACGGTCGCCGTTGACCTGAATGGTTCCCTGTCGCGGCGACGGCAGCGGGTTGGCGGCCACACTAAACTCGATGGCGCCTCCACCCTGGCCAGTGACCGGCGATAGGTTCGTGATCCAAGTCGCTTCCGACGCGGCCGTCCACGCGCATTCTGGTTGGGCCGAAACCGTCACGGTTCCTGAACCGCCACTCGACTGGATTGCAGTCGCCGAACTACTAAGTGAGACCTGACACTTCACAGGCGACGGGCCGGTCGTGGTCGTCGCTGATGAGCTGCAGCCTGCTGCGACAAACAACAGGATGAGGCCGGGCGTGAGCGCCGCAAGGCGCGTGGCCGCGAGCCACGAATGGAGGTGGAGATTACGGAGGAGGTTCAAGGGCGTTGTTAGGAATTACTAAAGGTGTTTGCGATAGTGCGAGAAAGCCCAGCAGTGGAAATCATTGAGCGATTTCATCACGGCGCAAGAAGAGGATACGCCACAAAGGTCGGTTGATGAAGTCAGGTCGAGACTAAATCGGTGATCGTTTGCGTGAACTAAATCTCACGCCCACCTCAGGCGATGCGACGAGGGCAGTTCTAGTCGCTATTGCGCCGCGTTGCTGAGCGCCGTGTTCTTCGGAACGACATAAGTAACGAACATCTCCGCTGGAACATCAGCCTCATTGATCGTTTCGTGAGCAATTCCGGCGGATATGACAAAGCTTTCGCCGGCTTTGACTCTCAACGTCGGGCGTCCACGTTGTTCAATGACAACCGACCCACGCGTGACAAAACCGACCATCTCACCGGGATGGGTGTGCCGGGAGGTTGCAGTACCTGGCGCCCACGTATGGACGGCGCCTACAGCTTCGAGGTTGGTGCCGGCGATGTCGCTGCGCTCGACTATCCGTCGGTCACCGCCGCGCTCACGCTGCTGTTGCGCAGCGAACGTGCCCGAAAGCGCTACCACGGCCACGATCAAGACGCCGGTCTTTGCTAGTGCCATATGCCCCCCTTAATGTCGGGATTCTACCCCACCCTGCTCTCAGCGTCGTCCGAGGCAGACCAATAGCTCGAAGTAGCCTTTGTCGCAATGCCTCACCGGTTCGCCGAACAGGTCATGAAATGCGGACTAAGCTGATTGCATGTCCAATGCGGTGACGCCTCCGGTCCATGCCCTCGTCCCGATGATCCACGTTGGAGATCTCGAGCGCTCTGCCGCGTTTTACCGTCTGCTCGGGTTCGAGATCGGCAATTACGTGCCGCGCGAGGGACCAGTCCATTGGGCATGGTTGTATGCGCCGAAAGCGGCCGATTGGAAGCGCGGACCGAACCTTATGCTCGTGCGCAGCGAACGCGCGATCGATGCGGACGCGCAGGACTCGTTGTTCTACTTGTACGCGGCCGACCTGCCGTCGTTGCGCAGCACGTTGCTCGCAGCCGGCATCGCCGCCGGCGAAATTTCATACCCTGACTATTTACCCGACGGCGAATTTCGCGTCCTCGATCCCGATGGCTACACGCTCATGATCGCGCAATCGGCCGCAGATACCCCATAACGGGTTATCGGGCAATCACACGCGGGTCGTCGTCGTTTCGTAAAGATAATCGTCCAGTCCGGGAGGACGTTCGACGCGTTGCGCCGGATAGACCATCGGCACGGTAATACGGACGGAGTCGCGCCGGAGAGGAGCAACGGCGTGCGCACACCGTTTGCCGTCCATTAGTAGCAGATCACCTTTCGTGGGCCGAACCTCTATAACTTCTTGATCGAATGGCCGAATCAGGAATTCGCCGCCATCTGCAGGTTCCGATGTAGTCAAGAACAGCACCGCAGTAAAAGGAACGGCATCTGTATGCCATGGATAACGTTGCCCGGCGCGGTGCAGGCAATTGATGTTGATCGCCGACCGTTGGTAGGGCGATGTCGTGAGGTCGCCAACCGTTGTAACGTCGCAAATCCAATCGATTAGCTGCGACGAAGTATAGAGCTCGAATAACGGCCGGGCGTCGGATTCGACGATCTCTCCCGTGACAACACGGTAGTCCAGTGTCTCGGTAGCAGAAGGACGCGTGATGTGACGGCCGAAGCGGTCGATCGCCTGCGAAGCCAGTGTTGACAGTATCGAAGAGTAGTCGCTGTTCAAAAACTCGCGGACGACGACAAATCCTCTCCGGCGAAAGTCTGCCTGGACGTCCGGTGCTGGCGGCAGGCGCATTGTTGCTTCATTGACTTGCAAGCCCTGCTCACGGCCCAGCCCCGGATCGGCCATTTTGCTCTAACCCCTACACGCCCATGCGGGTCAGCGTTTTGGTAACGACCGCCGGAATCTGGTCGCGCAGCCACAACGCCATCGCTTCGTCTTCCTGCATGTTCATCTCGCATAGCTCCGCAACATCGTTGCGTCCGTATTGCCGCGCCGCGGTGATGAGCGCGCGGTAGCACGCCACTTCAAACTGTTCGGCGCCGTAATCGGTCAGGACGTTTTTGACCGGCTCGTCACGGAACATGCCGGTCGCAACGCTCTCGATACTTCCCATCAACGATGACAGGGTCGATTTAACCGTAGACGGAGTACTACCGATTGCGGCCAGGCACTCTTCGAGTCGGCGAGCGTGTAGCTCTGTCTCCGTAATATGTTGTTCGATGCGCGCCGCCGCTTCCGGCATATCGCGGCGGGCATCTTGCGCATGCTGTTGCAAGATCGGAATCAAACCACGCTCCATCGCGTGAGCGTCGTTGAGCCAGGTTGTCAATTGATCAGATGCCATAGGTCCCTCCGAGAAAGGAGCGCGATGCGACTGCGTCCTTCACCACTTTAGACGCCATCGGAACACTCGACGCGCAGGTTAAAACCGTGTGGTCAGGGAGAACCGGACGGCACGCGGCGATCCCGGCGTGATGTTGGTGTTGCTATGGGCGTAGACGTAGTAGTGGGTGTCGGACAAGTTCTCAACGTTGATTTGCGCGCGGAACATCGACGTGAGCTGGTAAAACACGGCTGCGTCCACGCGGGCCCACTTAGGCAGCACGACAAGGTTGTCTGTTGACGTGTAGGCGTCGCCGCGATAGATGACGCCGAGCGCCGCGGCCAAACGAGGCGTGACCTCGTACTTGTTCCAGAGCGAAATCGAGTGCCGGGGCAGCTGGGCAAGCGCCGCTCCCGCTCTGGCGGTCGCGGAAATCGACTCAGTAATCCTGCCGTCCTGATAGGCGTATCCGCCCGCAATGCTCCAGTCGCGGGTGATGTTGCCGTTCACTTCGAGCTCCAACCCCTTCGTGCGTTGCGCGTCAACGAGCACCGAGACGGCGGGGTCAGCAGGGCTCGGCACGATGACGTTGCCACGATCGAGACGGTAGAGGGCAACCGTGAATGCGAGAGAGGGACGGATATCCCACTTCGCGCCCACTTCATAATTGCGAAATTCCTCCGGATCGAGCGCCCGATTCGTCAGCGACAGCGACGCCAGTTGTTCGCCCGCGCGCGGCAGGTAAGTAAGGCTGTAGCTGCCATACAGTGACAATGGGAGTACGGGCTTGTAGATCAGCCCAACGCGAGGCGACAGGAGATGGTCGTCGCTCGACAAATTGATTGCCGTGCGATTGTTCGTCACGTTGGCATTAAAGCGGTCGAACCTCAGACCGATGACCGCCTCGACACGTTTCGACAGCGCAATCTGATCCTGTGCGTAGGCCGACGCAATTGTGGTGACACCGGAATTGTCGGCGTCAGTGGCGTTCTGACGAAAGGCAACCGGCAAAGAGATCGTCGGTGCGTCCAACGGGGCATTGAACGTCGAGACATTGGCGCCGAGGGTCGAAAAAAATCCCGTCTGCCGAAAGTTGTCCGTCGCCTGGCGTCCAAACTCAGTTCCCACAAGCAGTGTGTGGCCCACTCGCCCGGTCTGTGCCGAGACAATCAAATCCGTCTGGTTGAACAGGTTCTGACGAGTGGTGGCGTTGTTGTACGCGGAGATCGCGACGCTCGTCGCCGTCGCGTTCACGGCGCCAGGAAACACGTTCTGGTAGAACTTGTCGTAATTCCCAAAACTGAGTCGATTCCTGAGGGTGATCCGGGCGCCCACTCGGTGCTCGAGCAGCGACGACACCAGATTCACTGTTGCAGCCGTCGGACTTTGCGTAGGGTCACCGAAGAATGTGCCGCGAGCCGCCTGCACCGGACGTCCATTGAACGACGAGATGCCGCGGTCGGCAATTCGCTCGTCATGAAAGTATTCGTAGCTCGCGCGAAGCGTCGTCCTTGGCCCTACACGAAAGGCCACGGTGGGATTCAGCCCGTAGCGTTCGACACCCACGCCATCGCGGTAGGAATCCGATTCCTCGTACAACGCCGTGGCGCGCACCGCAACGGTGTCATTCACGCCGCGGCCGATGTCGGCGGTGAATCGCTTGTTATCCCACGAGCCAAATTGTAAGGATGCCTCGCGTGCCGCCCCCCAGTTGGCCTGTCGTGTCACCCGATTGATGACCCCGCCGACGCCGCCGCGACCGAAGATCATCGCGTTTGGGCCCTTCAGTGCTTCGACGCGATCGACGTTATACACATCACGGAAGTACTGCACATCGTCCCGAACACCATCGACAAAGAAATCGGACGTCGAACTATTGCCGCGCATGATCGGCGTATCGCGATTCCCCTCGCCTTGGGCGAAGCCCACGCCCGGCATGTACCTGGTCACGTCGGCCATGCTCGACATGCGCTGATCAGCAATGAGCGCACTCGACACCACGCTGATGGCCTGGGGAATGTCACGAAGTGGTGTCGTCGTCTTGGTCGCCGACGACACTGCACCCACGGGGTAGCCGAGCGTGGCATCGACACTCACGGTTTGATGAATGCCCGCCACGTCGAGGATCAAATCCATGGGTGGCGCCGCCTCATTCCGCACGGTGATGCGTCGAACGCGCTCGACGAACGCGACAGCGTTGACCCGAATCGTGTAGGCGTCAGGGATCAGGGCCAGCTCGAATTCCCCCTGCCCGTTCGTCGTCGCTGAGGCTGATAGGCCGGACCGGTCGGAAGTGGCCGTTACGTGTGCGCCGGCGATAGCGCCGCGACTCGAATCAACGACGCGGCCGCGCAGGATCGTGGGCTGGAGAGATTGCTCCACGGCGTCGCCGGGCGTGAGCGTGCGCGCGTAACCGACGGGGACTGGAATCAACACACACAACACAGCACAGGACAACCAACGACGCATACACCTCTCCGTACTTGCGTCGACAGTGGCTCGTCCGTACTATGGGCAAGTCGGACGTGCCGTCGCGCAAGCGAATGGCAAGAAAATGGTCTGCCGAGACCTTCTGTTCCGATCGGGCCCGCCGGTGTTCACAGCATCGGCGGGTCGCGTTAACACCCTCAGACCCACAGTCTGAGCGAAGATGAGATCCAATCTCATTTTCGTAGCGAGTCTAAATCCGACCGAATTGGTCTGTCAAGGGATAAGGCTTAGGCCACCGAGACGCCAAGGCACGGAGAAGTGTTTTCTCCTTGTCTCGGCGTCCCGTGACTGGCGCTGAAAGGCGTGAGTGGCGATGCTCCGGGGCTTGGCGTCTTACTTCGTGGTGCCCTTACCTAATTTGGCGCTGAGGGCTGTCGCCATCTTCAGATGTTCTTGCACCGTCGGCAGCGTTTTTTCTGCCCACGCGCGCGTCTCGGCATCTTTGCCGCTTTTTGCTTCGCGCTGAAACAGAGTCACTGCCTGCTGGTGCGCCTGCACCATGTGCTGCATGTAGGCACGATCAAATTGCTCGCCCTTCATTTTTTCGAGTTTCTGTTGCATCGCGCGATGCTTCAGATCGAGTTCCGCCGGCAGTGTCACGTTGTCCTGCGAAGCGATCCCCTTGAGCGCTTCAACAGCCTTGCTGTGATCATCAATCATCCGCTGCCCAAACTTCTTCACCTCATCATGCGAAGCATTCGCCACGGCGGCACGTCCGTGCTCGACTTCTGCCATGCTGCTCATTGCCGCTTCGCGAACAAACGCAGCATCTGCGCTCGACGCCTCCCGTTGTGACGACTGCGCCTTGTCAGTGCTCGGCGTCGTCGGTTTCTGCGAACTGGTCTGTGCGGCTGCGCTTGTGCCGATTGCGAGCGCACATACCCCTGCTAATAACCATGAATTCATCGATCCCTCCTCATGACCGCGGAATCTTGCAAAGGAGGTGCCCCGTCGTGACCCATGCGCAACACCCGACAACTCGAATGAACACTGTCATTGTGTGGAGCAACATGCCGACACACGGGAGGGGTTTTAGGTGATGCATCTCCGCGCTGAAGACTAACGACGGGTCACAGACCAACACCAGGCTGCTGCTCTACCCAGTCAATCCGTGTTGCTGCTTCCGGTTTCCCTTGCGAAAGAAGAGCGCGAAGGCGGGTGTGGAGGGGGCTAGCGGTAGCGCTCCCAAGCGGGATGTCACCTTTTGCCGGTTTGTCACTCTATTTGGTAGAAGAGGTATGGCATGCAAGTGGTGAACGCCGCAATTCTGGAACGCTGGGGCACGCTGAGCGACGCCGACGTCGTGGCGAAAATACTGGCTGGTCAAACAGCGCTGTTCGAAATCCTCATGCGGCGTCACAACGAGCGTCTGTATCGTGCGGCGCGAGCCATCGTTCGCGACGACACCGAAGCCGAAGACGTCATGCAGCAGGCGTATGTCAACGCCTACGCCAACTTGCGGCAATTCGACGGACGCGCTGCATTTTCGACTTGGCTGACGCGAATTACGGTCAACGAAGCCATTGCACGCGCGCGACGTCAGGGTCGCTATGAGCAGCTCGAGGATGCCGACGCCATGCCGTTCGATTCCGTCTTCCCGATGCCATCGACCGTCACGCCAGAGACGCAGGCGTTTTCGCGTGAGTTGCGAGTCCTTCTCGAGGAGGCGGTCGATCGTCTTCCCGATGGCACACGCGAAGTGTTCATGCTGCGAGAAGTCGAGGGTCTCAGTACTGCGGAAACGGCGGCATGCCTCAGCGTCAGCGACGATGTGGTGAAGACGCGGTTGTCGCGCGCGCGCGCCGCGTTGCGTCGCGATCTGTTCGACCGCATTGGCGCGACTGCCGTCGCCAGTTTCACATTCCAGCGACCGCGCTGCGATCGTGTTGTGGCGGCAGTGCTGGCGCGAATTGGGTGATTGACGACCCTCGTCCCGCCATCGTCATAAGGTGCGTGCGCCTGGGCCGAGTCCGAATCGAACGGGCGGATCACCGTTATTGGCGACGTGAGCGGCGAAGCTGGCGTAGCTGCTGGGATTGAACAGCGCTTGAGCCGCTGGCTGCGTCGCATACCCGGCCTCGAATTCAGAGACATGGATGCCCGGGTTGCCCGACGTGTTGCTCGCGTCGCTCGCATGCATGCCTTCGTGAATCAGGATCGCCGCGCGCGAGTTCTGGCCGATTCGGCCTCCCGTCAGGTCGACCGGTGACAATGTAAAGGCCCGAAACGCGGGACCGAACAGGATGCGGAGCGATCCGGTATTGGCTTCAGCCGCCGTCTTGGCGCCGTTGAACGGAATGCCGTCTTCGAACGAGGTCGCGCCAGCATTGAGCACGGCAGCAATCGCCGTAAGTTGATTGAGAATCCGGTCGACATCGGCCGCCGTGCGTGCGCGCCGGATGCCGTCGCCGGTCGTACCCGGGGGCAACAGCCGGAAATGCACGCGGAGTGCGTCATTCACCATGTTTGTCGTGGCGGCCGGTAAGAGGTTGACTCTGAGGAAGGTGAGCGCCAACGATGCCGACGCGATTTTGCCGACGGCACGACCGATGTCAGTGCGCGCCAAAGGCGCACCGAAAGTGCCTGCGCGCGTTGTGTACAGAGTGTTGTTCTCCTGATCGAGGCGGCCGATGACCTGGCGGCCGGCGATACCCGTGTCTCGCGACAGGTTGAAACGGGCTTGGCACTGTCGCACGGCGGCCTGCGTCCCGCTTCCGAAGGTGTTGTTCTGGCGTGGCGGGTTGCCGGTCACGCCATGAAGCGGAATATCAAATCCCTGCAGCACCAACGCCGCTTGCAGGAGGTGTACGGGCAGTCCTGATTCTCCGGCCTTCAGCGATGGTTTATTGATCTCCGCCCGCTGAATCCGCTGATTCTCTCGCCAGATCACCCAGGAAAGCGCCATTGGTGTCCTCTCCCTATGCAACGAGAGTATCTGGATCGAAGTTCCCGTGTTCAGCTTCGCGCATGTCTAATCGCCTCGCAATCGTCCGAGTGTGCTCATCGCAGATCGGCCCTCTCGCCAAAAAGGCGCATCAAGATCGTCGTCAGTTGATCGCGAAGGGACCGCTGTCCTACTGCGCCCTGCTCATCGGCGGTTTGGTATCATGACAACGCTCCCGTGGGCACTGTCCCTGAATCTATAGGCCGATTCCGGATCATCCGCCCGCTCGGCGAGGGCGGCATGGGCACGCTGTACCTCGCGCAAGACCCCCGCCTCGATCGACCGGTCGCGATCAAACTCTTAAAAGAAGATAGCGAGGAACTCCGCGAACGATTCGCGCGTGAAGCGCGAACCTCGGCCCGACTGCGTCACGTCAACATCGTGTCGATATTCGACGTCGACGAGTTCGACGGCCAACCCTTTATCGCGATGGAATACATCCCTGGCGAAACGCTCGCCGAGATGATTCGTCGTCATGCGCCGATCGGCCTCGCGCGGAAGGTGCAGTTGATGGAGGACCTCTGCTCCGGGCTCGCTTACGCGCACCGCGCCGGCATCATCCACCGCGATATCAAGCCCGCCAACGTCATGGTCGACTCGGAGGGTACGCTCAAGATCCTCGACTTTGGGATCGCGCGCCTGGGCTCATCGTCGATGACGCAAGCCGGCACCTTGATGGGGACGATCAATTACATGTCGCCCGAACAGGTGTCCGGCGAAGACGTCGATTTGAGGAGCGACATCTTCGCCGTCGGTGCCGTGTTTTACGAGTTGATCACCTACAAGCGCGCCTTTGAAGGAACGATGGGCGAGGTGTTCTCGCGGATTCTCCACAAGGATCCGGTACCACCGCAGCAGCTTGTGCCGGGTCTCGACGATGAGGTCGTTCGGATCGTCAGTCGTGCGCTTGCGAAGGACGCGGCCGCCCGCTATCAGGACCTGACCGCGATGCGGCGGGACCTCTCGCGCATCCGCATACAACTGGAGGAAGAGGAGCCGGATCTTCCCACCATCATTCTCGCGAAAGGTAAACCGCAGGTGATGGGGCGCGGCACCGCCCCCGACACCACCGCGGAAGTTAATGCGTTGATAGCGGCAGCCGAGGCAGCACTCGAGGGCGACGATTTCGCGGCGGCGAGATCGGCCGCGGAGCAAGCTGCCGCGTTGGATCCGGCAAGTGCCGGGGTCGCCACGCTGATAGCGAGGATTCAAAGCCGCGCCCAGGCGCGCGAGATCGATCGACGACTGGCGGAAGCCGCGGATGACATTGAGGCCGGCGCGCTGACCTCGGCCGGCACTGTGCTGGAAGCGATCCTGCGCGAAGTGCCCGCGCAGTCGGGTGCGCTGCGATTGCGCGCGAACCTCGAACGCCTCCGAGCGGCGCGCGATGAGGAAGACGCGCGCCGCGGTGCGATTGCGGGTTCGCTCAGGCGTGCAAACGGGCATTTGGAAGATGGCGCTCTCGACGCGGCGCTGCGCGCCACGGACGAAGCCTTAATCCTGGACCCAACAGATCGCGGCGCATTGGAGATGGGCGGCCGCGTGCGGGCTGCGATTGCCGATCGGCAGGCGCGCGAGCGGGAGGCACGGGCGCGAGAGGCGCGTGCGCGCGAGCAAGAGGCGCGCGAGCAGGAGGCCCGCGAGCGGGAGGCGCGCGAGCAGGAGGCGCGTGCGCGCGAGCAGGAGAGGCGGGAGCGAGAAGCGCGTGCGCGCGACACCATCAATGCCGCTCGTGTCCTGTTTGACGGAGGCGAGCGGGCCGCAGCGATTCAGATGCTCGCGGAATTCACCCCGCCACATGAAGCCGTCCTCGCGGCGGTGACGGCGTGGACCGAAGAAGCCGAAGCGATCGAGCGCCGCATCGAACAGCAGCGACAGGCGGCCGCTGCCGCACAACGCGCGGAATACGAGCGTCAGCTGCTCGCTGAAGCCGAAGCCAGGGGCCTGGAGGAAGAGCGGCGCGCGGCGGCCGAAGCGCAGCGCCTGGCGGAAGCCCGACGTGCCGCGGAGCGGCTGGCGGAGGAACAACGCGTCGCCGAAGAGGCGCAACGTGATGCCAAAGCCAAACGCGCTGCAGAGGCCCAACGCGCTGCAGAAGCCAAACGGGTCGCCGAAGCCAAACGCGTGGCCGAAGCCGAACGCGTCGCCGAAGC
>WUUC01162729.1_pt1 | contig 11725 bp, 8 predicted proteins | sample 6278441 | NCBI WGS metagenome assembly WUUC01 (sample SAMN13675441, study PRJNA597444) | soil metagenome | isolation source: soil | place: USA: Washington | collected 2017-10 | reverse complement strand
CAATATGAAAAGGCCGAGGTGACGATCGAAGCGATGATGAAGGAAGTGAGCGGCACGGAAGAATACCTGTACGAGCTCGCAGCTTTCTACCTGTACGATAAGAAACCCGAGAAGGCGATCGACGTGTACAACCGCGCCGAGCAAACGCTGGGCATCAACGAAGTGTCGTCGATGCAAAAACAGAAGATATATCTCGAGCTGGGAAAAACCGAAGAGGCAATCAAAGAAGGCGAGAAACTCGTTGAAGCTTATCCGGATGAAGAACGCTACGTGATGGAGCTGGCTGAAACGCTTTCCAAAAACAAGCTCGGAGCTCGTGCCATCGCCTACATCGAAAAATACATTACGGACAACCCCGATGCCAGCAGCTCCAGGTTGCTTCTCGCAGGCATTTACCGCGAGAACGGCCAAGAACAGAAATCACGCGAAATGCTGAATGCCCTTTTCGACGACCCACAGATCGAAGCAGTCAGTAAGATCCTCGTGCTGGGTACATACAATGTTGTATTGAGCAAACAAGTGTCGAAAGGACAGATCGATCCGGCGCTCGAAAGCTACGTCTCCGGTCTGGTTGATAAGCTGAAAAAGAACTATCCCGACGACCCGGATGTGTTCGGCGCAAGCGGTGACCTCAACACCACGCTTTCAAACAATGCCGACGCACAGAAAGATTACCTGAGGGCGATACAGCTCGGGGCAACCAACTTCGAAGCATGGCAAAACCTGCTGGTCCTCGAGTCGACGCTCAACCAGTTCGACAGCCTGATCGCTCATTCGGAGTCTGGTCTTGAGCTGTTCCCTAACCAGGCGCTGTTGTATTACTTCAATGGTTATGGCCACATGCGGAAAAAGCATTACCGCGAAGCATCGGGTTCGTTGGAACAGGCCAAGAGGTTATCGGCTTCCAACCAGGCACTGGTTGCCGAGATCAATGCAATGCTCGGCGACATCTACAACGGAACACGGGAATACACTAAATCAGACAGTGCATACGAGCAGGCGCTGGCGTTCAACCCCAATAACGACCTAGTTCTGAACAATTACAGTTACTACCTGGCCCTGCGGAAGGAGAACCTGGAACGTGCCGAAAAAATGTCGGCCCAACTTATCAAGTCCCACCCTAAAAACGCCTCATACCTCGACACTTATGCCTGGGTGCTGTTCATGCGGGAAAAATACAAGGAAGCGCGCAGGGCGATGGAAACGGCCATTGCAACCGGCGATGCGGGTGCAACCCACTTCGAACATTACGGGGACATACTTTTTAAACTCGGAGAAACAGATGATGCTGTGCGTCAGTGGCAAAAAGCTAAGTCGATGGATGGGGACAATGAGGCGATTGACAAAAAAATCGCTAATCGCCGCCTGTATTAATTGACCACACGGCTGTAAATTTCAATTACTAGTTTTACATTCGACTTTATTTTGCTTTAATGCAACGCCTAATCCTAGTACTGCTCTGTGTAACTGCCCTTCTCCTGCAATCCTGCAGCAAGCGCACGTCACCTAGGCTGCCTGCGGCACAGAGGAACATTGCCATAGAGGAAATCGACTTTGAATACTTTCACGGAAAAGCTCGCATCAACATCCGGGACGATAAAAAAGAGAAAGATGTAAAGGCAAACATCCGTATCCGCAAAGACAGTGTGATCTGGATGGACATTTCTGTGGTCGGAGTATCGGGCGCAAGGGCGCTGATCAACCAGGACTCGATCACCATCCGGAGCAACGTGGACAAAGAATACTTCGTGTTCGAATTCAAAGAGCTCAGCAAGCGTTTCAATTTCGAGATCAATTACCAGATCGTCCAGTCGGCACTACTCGGAAACCTGTTGTATGACAAGAGGCCGGAAGACGTGGTGAGAACCGATGGATCTTTCACGGTGCTGGAGCAGAACGTCAACAAAGCCAATATCAAGAACTACATCAACACAGCCAGCTCGAAGCTTGAGCGGATAGAGCTCAAGGAAACCGACGCCAATAATTCACTCGTCGTCAATTACAGTAATTTTCAGGCCGTAGGTTCAAAAGTTTTTCCCTACAACGGCGTTATACAGATACTTTATAAGACGGTTGCGGGTGTAATCAACAACACAATCACTTTTGAATACAGCAGAGCAGAGGTTGGCGACCGGGAACTTCGATTCCCGTTCAACATACCACGGAAATATGAGCGCAGGTAAACTCGTCGGGCTCTTCCTCGTTCTGTTATTCGTAGTGGCGGCACTACCGTCCTCCGCCCAAAAAGGAAAAAGCAAAGCCCAGCTCCAGAAAGAAAAGCAGCAGAACCTGGAAAAGATCAAGGAGACCGAAAGGATCCTGAATGAAACAGCCACGCAAAAGAAAAATTCCCTCGGCGAACTCTCCGCCCTCAATCAACGCATACTTCAACAGGAACAACTGATCGGGTCGATCAAGGGCGAGATCTCGTTGCTCGACCGCGATATCGACGAGGACAGCGACATGATCGATGCCTTGCAGAAGGATGTCAAGGAGCTTAAGAAAGAATACGCGGCAATGGTGTTCTCTGCACAGAAGGCCAACAACAAGGTCGACCAGCTTACATTCCTCTTTTCCTCACAATCATTCGATCAGCTGTCGATGCGCCTGAAGTATATGCAGCAATACAGCAAGGCACGCAAAGACCAGGCGGAGGCAATCGCCAGGACCCAGAAGATCCTGGAAAGCCAGATCCGGCAAACGGAGACCGTAAAGATTTCAAAAAGCTCGCTGCTGAACGATGAGCTGAAAGAAAACAAGAGCCTTTCGTCTTTGAAAGTAAAACAACGAAGTGTTGTAAGGTCGTTGCAGAAAGAAGAACGGCGGCTTCGCTCCGACATCGATGAAACCAGGAAGTCGGTTGCAGCGCTTGACCGATTGATCGACGAGATCATTCGCGAAGAGATTGCCCGTGCCGAAAGAGAAGCGCGTGAGGCGAGAGCCAGGGCGGCGGCTCCGAAGGTGGATGCTACGGCGATTGCCCTCTCGGCGTCCTTCGAAGAAAACAAGCGCAAGTTTACCTGGCCCGCGAGCGGTTTCATCTCACAGAAATTCGGAAAGCAGGCCCACCCTGCCCTGAAGGGTATTGTGATCAACAACAACGGCATAAACATCCAAACCCGCCAGGACGAGAAGGTGAAGTGTATTTTCAACGGGGAGGTAAGGCAGGTAGCAACCATCGGTGTGATCGGGAATTCCGTGATCATCAACCACGGGGATTATTATTCGGTTTATGCCGGTCTGAAAGAGGTATTTGTCAAACGCGGAGACAAGGTTACTGCCAACCAGGAGATCGGTCAGCTGATGGTAAACGGCGACGGGGTGTCGGAGCTGAGGTTTATGATTTACAAGAATAATAATCCACCAACGGCGTTGGATCCACAGTTGTGGCTTCGAAACTAGGAGACAGGAGACAGGAGTCAGGAGTCAGGAGGTGGGACTGATATAGCTCAGCGCCGTTGTTGCTTGCAAGTGCGACTCGGCGCTCCCAACTATGAAAAACCGCGTTTTCAAGTCAATCTCCTTACTCCTGGCTTCTGGCTCCTGCCTCCTCAATTTGCAATCGCCCCAATTATCCCTATCTTTACAGGCTTAACTACTATCAACATGAACGCGATTCTTTTGTTTTTGGGAGGCGTAGGTTTCCAGGAGATCCTGCTGATCGGCCTTTTTGTACTTGTATTCTTCGGCGCTAAAAAGATCCCTGAATTCATGAAGGGTCTTGGTAAGGGTGTTCGCGAATTCAAGGATGCCATGAGTGACGTAAAGAAGGACATCGAAAGCTCGGCCAAGGAAGCCAGCAAGATTGACGACGGCAAACAGGCTTGAAAGAATACCTGCACTTCTGCGATATCCAAAAAGATCTTAAAGAAGGCACCCTCACCTGCGTAGAGCGGGTACAATATCATCTCAATAACATAACGCGCAAGCAACACCTGAATGCTTTCCTCACAGTTTATGCTGAGGAAGCCCTGGAGCGAGCGGCGCAGATTGACAAGAAAATAAAAACGGGAACGGCGGGGAAACTCGCCGGTCTCGTTGTTGGTCTAAAAGACGTTCTGGCTTACAAAGACCATCCGCTGCAAGCCGGCAGCAAGATCCTCAACGGCTTCATCTCCCAGTTTAATGCTACTGCCGTTCAGCGATTGCTGGACGAAGACGCCATCATTATTGGCCGTCAGAACTGTGATGAATTTGCTATGGGATCATCGAACGAGAACTCTGCTTTTGGACCTGTCCTGAACGACGCCGACACCACCCGCGTGCCCGGTGGATCTTCGGGCGGCTCGGCTGTGGCTGTCATGGCCGGCATGTGCCAGGTGTCTCTCGGCTCCGATACCGGCGGCTCGGTCCGGCAGCCTGCCGCATTCTGTGGTGTGATCGGCCTCAAGCCCACTTACTCCCGTATCTCACGCTATGGCCTGGTGGCCTACGGCTCTTCATTTGATTGCATCGGGGTATTCTCGAAAAGCCTGACCGACATTGCGGAAGTGCTCGAAGTGATCGCCGGTCCGGATCAATTCGACAGCACGGTGTCGAATGAGCCTGTCCCTTCCTACTCCACTGCTTTCGACGAAAACAAAAACAAGAAATATAAGGTCGCTTACATTCGTGAAACACTGAATTCACCCGCCCTTCAGAAGGAGATCAGGGAAACCATCATATCTAAAATAGACGCTCTGAAGGCGGACGGTCACACCGTGGAGGCCATCGACTTTCCGCTGCTCGAATACATCCTTCCCACGTACTATATCCTGGCTACCGCCGAAGCGAGCTCCAACCTTTCGAGGTTCGACGGTGTTCGATACGGACACCGGAGTAAAGACATCTCCGACCTGCAATCTTTGTATAAAAAATCCAGGGCGGAAGGTTTCGGAAAAGAAGTGCAGCGACGAATACTGCTGGGAAATTTCGTGTTGAGCTCGAGCTATTATGACGCCTATTATACCAAGGCGCAGAAGGTGAGGCGGCTGATCCGGGAGAAGACGAAAGAAGTCTTTAAAGATTATAATTTCATTATAATGCCGACCACGCCGACTACCGCTTTTAAGCTGGGCGAGCTGACAGATAATCCGCTCGAAATGTATTTGGCCGACCTTTTCTCCGTTCAGGCTAATGTGGCTGGTATACCGGGTATTTCTCTCCCTTGCGGAAACGACGCGAATGGGCTGCCGATAGGGGTCCAGCTGATCGCGGACGACTTCAGGGAATTCGACTTATTCCAATTTTCCAGAGTATTTTTGCAGATGAATTGAGTGTTGATTTGATGGTGAACCGATGAAGAAACTGATTGTACTGATGGCTGTTGTGGTTCCCGGACTTGCTTTCGCCCCGCTTTGCGCGGGACAGGCTCCGGTTGGCGGGCCGATTCCCGTATTACCGTTTACAGATTCGATCCGGATCGACCTGGAGATCCCGGAGGACGAGGTCGTTCTTCTGGCCGATACCGTCACCCCGAATTTCACCGCGGTTCCGTACGACATGGAGTACGTTCCTGCCGACGAAACACCGGAGGTCCTCATCAGCAGACTGAATCTTCTTCAGAACGAAGTTCCACTCTCGTACAACGAAAAAGTCCACGCGTTCATCAACTACTTCCTGATCCGCGACCGTGAGCACACACGCAACGTGATGAGGAAACGTGACCTCTATTTTCCCCTTTTTGAAAAGCAACTGAAAGAAAACAACATGCCCGACGAGCTGAAATATCTTTCAGTGATCGAGTCGGCGCTTGTACCGAAGGCGGTGTCGAGCGCGAGAGCGGTGGGACTGTGGCAGTTTATGTCGTATACCGGACGTCATTTCGGGCTCAAGATCGATTGGTATATCGATGAAAGAATGGATCCTGAGAAATCGACTGCTGCAGCCTGCAAATATCTTTCGCAGCTGTATACCATCTTCCACGATTGGGAGCTTGCTCTTGCAGCATACAATACTGGACCCGGTAACGTAAGACGCGCCATCCGCAGGTCCGGTGGAAAGAAAACATTTTGGGAGATCTATCCTTTCCTTCCCAGGGAAACGAGAGCTTATCTGCCACAGTACGTGGCCATGGTTTATGCACTCAATCACTCTTCGGATCACAACTTGTTCGTCGACGGAAAAGAAGAGCTTCTTCGCAACGACACACTAGCGGTCAACGGATATCTCCACCTCGAAACCCTGGCGAACATGACCGGCAGCTGCCTCGACGATTACAGGAAACTAAATCCTTCCGTATTGCACGACGTACTGCCTGACGGAAGAGCACACATCATCAGAATTCCTCTCAGTGCGAAAATGGAGCTCGACAAGAACCGCGTCGCTATTCTGGATTCGGCGATGAACGTCAACAAGGTGAAAGTTGAAGCTCTGGCACACAATGCTGCAGGCAACACGCTGGGCCGGGAGATGATGGTGTACAGAGTGAAGTCGGGAGATGTGCTGGGTGTCATCGCGCGCCGCTATGGTGTTCGCGTTGAAGACATGAAGAAGTGGAACAACCTTTCTTCGAACATGATCCGTTCCGGTCAGCGGCTGAACATCTGGCTGCTACCCGGTCAGCAGGACCGCCAGCCTGTGGCTAGTGCGGCCCCTGCGACAGCGACAAGCGCATCGGGTTCGAAAACCTATACCGTCCAGCCCGGCGATACTCTGTGGGACATCACCAAAAAATTCCAGGGACTTACCGTCGAAAAGATCAAATCATTGAACAACCTGAAATCCAACGAGCTGAAGCCCGGCCAGAAACTTATCGTCAGTTAATAAAATAAACTGACCGGGGCATCCCAGGAACCGTGACTTACCTTAGATTGTTGAATTATCAGGTGTTTAACGATTTCTGCCATGAAGGTTCTGTTTCTGCTACTTTTTTCTGCCTTGCTTTTAACTGCCTGCGGTCCCGGTGACCGGACCGCCAACCTGCCGAAAGCGGCCGGCTCCAGCGGCGACCTTTACCTGTTCATGGACTCCGCACAGTGGAAGGGAAAGGTCGGTGCGGTCATAGATTCAATCTTCAATCAGGAGATGATTGGCCTGCCGCGCGAAGAAGGAATTTTCCGGATGTCTTTCGTCGATCCCCGCAAAATGAACTTCGTGTTGAAGCAACGGAGGAACCTCATTTTTTTAACAACACTCGACAAGAACGCGCCCGGGGCATCGGTAGTAAAGAGCCTGCTCACGCAACAACAGCTGGACCAGGTCAGGAACGACAGCAGCAAATTCGTCGAGACTTACAAGAACGTATACGCTAAAGATCAGCAGGTGATGTTTCTCCTGGCACAGGACGAAGAAAAAATGATTAGAGCGCTTCGTAAAAACGGGCAGAGGCTAATTGATTTCTTCGACAAGGCAGAACGCGACCGGCTGAACGCTACGTTATTCAAAAACGGTACTTTGAACGGCGTCACCACATGGCTTAAGGAAAACTTCCAGGTGGAGATGACGATCCCATTCGGATACAAGCTTGTCCAGAACGAACAGGATTTCGTGTGGGTAAGGCAGATCAACTCCGACGATGACCGTGATATTTTTATTTCCAGGACCGACTACACTTCTGTAGATCAATTCAAGGAGGAGAACCTGATCACGTTAAGAGACGACGTAGCAAAAAAATACCTGTACGAAGATCCCGACAAGCCCAACACGTACCTGGTTACGGAGACCGAGATACCGTACAAACCTGTAACGACGCGGGAGGTTAACTTCAATGGCAACTATGCAGTGGAGGTCCGCGGGCTCTGGCGCACTAATACGCATTCGATGGGCGGGCCGTTCCTTGGGTACGCGATGATCGACAAGGCAACGGGTAAATTCTTTTATATCGAAGCCTTCGTATACGGCCCTTCGAAAGACCAGCGGGAACTGATGCGCCAGATGGAAACGGTGCTGCACACCTTCAAGGTGGAGGCCGGGGCGGCAGCGCCTGCACAGGATTAAAGACCTCATTTTTATTACCTTTAGGCCTCTCAACCAGAGGCTATGTCGATAAAAATCCGGAAGCAGGATGCCCTCAACTACCACATGCAGGGCCAGCCTGGTAAAATCGAAGTTGTACCCACCAAAGTCCTGAGCTCACAACTCGATCTCGCACTAGCCTACTCACCAGGAGTGGCTGTTCCGTGCCTCGAGATTGCCGCCAACAAGCAGGACGTTTACAAATACACAGCGAAGGGAAACCTCGTCGCAGTCATCACGAATGGCACGGCAGTGCTGGGACTTGGCAACATTGGTCCTGAAGCTTCGAAGCCAGTGATGGAGGGCAAGGCGGTGCTGTTCAAGAAATACGCAGGTATCGATGCCTTCGACATCGAGATCGCTGAAGAGGATCCCGATGAGTTCATCAAGATCGTTAAGTCGCTGGAGCCTACGTTCGGTGGGATCAACCTGGAAGACATCAAGGCCCCGGAATGTTTCAAGATAGAGACTGAGCTGCGTGAGAAGATCAACATACCGATCATGCATGATGACCAGCATGGCACTGCGATCATATCCAGTGCAGCGTTGCTGAATGCTCTTGAAGTGGTCGGTAAGAAAATGGAAGAAGCCATTGTGGTGATCAATGGAGCCGGGGCGGCGGCGATATCGTGCGCAAAACTTTACATCGCTGTCGGCATCAAGAAAGAGAACCTGGTCATGTGCGACAGCAAAGGTGTGCTGAACAAATCCAGGACTGGTCTTGACCACAACAAGACCGAGTTTGTGACAACACGCAAGGTGGCGACACTGCAGGAGGCGATAAAAGGCGCGGATGTTTTTGTCGGCCTCTCGATCGCGAACGTCCTCACACAGGACGACGTGCGGGCGATGGCCGGGAACCCGATCGTGTTCGCGTTGGCCAATCCCGATCCGGAGATCGACTACGACCTGGCGATGAGCACACGGCCCGACTTGGTTATGGCTACAGGCAGATCGGATCATCCCAACCAGGTGAACAACGTGCTTGGGTTTCCGTACATCTTCAGAGGGGCGCTCGATGTTCGGGCACGCGAGATCGACGAGCACATGAAGTTAGCGGCGGTGTATGCGCTTGCGTCGCTCGCGAAAGAACCCGTGCCTGATATTGTCAACAAGGCTTACGGTCTGGAGAAGATACAGTTTGGCCGCGACTACCTGATCCCGAAACCATTGGATCCGCGGTTGATCACGACCGTATCTCCCGCTGTGGCGAAAGCCGCGATGGAGTCGGGAATGGCGACGAACCCGATCACCGATTGGGGCGCCTATCACCAGGCTCTCCTGAAACGTATCGGTATCGATGAAAAACTGACGTCAAGGATCATCGAGCAGGCAAAGGAGAATCCGAGACGCGTGGTGTTTGCAGAAGCCGACAACCACAAGATACTGAAGGCAGCGCAGGTGCTGCGTGATGAAGGCATTGCGATACCCATCTTGCTTGGACGTCGCGAAGACGTCGTCAAGCTGATCGAAGAACATAAGCTCGACCTTGGCGACTGCCAGATCATAAACCCACGAGACGAAAAAGAAAAGCTGGATTCCTACGCCAAAGCACTCTTTGAAAAAAGACAGCGGAAGGGAATGACATTCTACGATGCACGGAAGCTCATGCAGACACGCAATGCTTTCGGTGCTATGATGGTTGAACGCGGTGATGCAGACGCCCTCATCTCAGGTCTCACCCGTGATTATTCGAAAGTGATCCTGCCCGCGCTGCAGATCATCGGGATGGCTCCCGGTGTAAAGCGCGTTGCCGGCATGTACATCATCATGAACAAGAAAGGAAATTTCTTTTTTGGTGACTGTACCGTCAACGTCGATCCGAACCCGGATGAGCTTGCGGAGATCATTGGCCTCACTGCACGTGGAGCGAGATTCTTCGGTACCGAGCCGCGGGTGGCCGTGCTTTCATACAGCAACTTCGGATCGAACAAAGGTGTGATCCCCGAAAAGACCATGGAAGCCACACGGATCGCCAAAGAGAGATACAAAGACCTGGTGATCGAAGGGGAAATGCAGGCGAACGTTGCGTTGAACAAAGAATTACAAAACGAGCTGTATCCTTTCAGCTCACTTGCAAAGGACGGCGCCAATACTTTGATCTTCCCGAACCTCGCGTCGGCGAACATAGCGTACAAGCTGTTGATGGAGATCGGCGGTGCGGAAACCATCGGACCGATACTTCTCGGAATGAAGAAGCCGGTGCACGTTCTTCAGTTAGGAAGCTCCATACGTGAAATAGTTAACATGGCGGCGATTGCCGTGGTCGATGCACAGATCCATGAAAAAGATGGTCACCTATGATCGCTTACCTGAAAGGTAAACTGGTTCATAAAGATCCCACTCACCTTGTTATCGATGTGAATGGTGTAGGTTATCAGGTTAACATTTCGCTTCACACTTACTCGCAGGTAAAGGATGCCGAAGACATCCGGCTGTCGACGTACTTTCACGTGCGGGAGGATGCGCAGATACTGTATGGATTCGGCTCGGAGCAGGAGAAGACCATGTTTCAAAACCTTATCTCGGTAAACGGTATCGGGCCCAACACCGCCATCGTCGTGCTCAGCTACATGCCCCCTGCCGAGCTCCGGGCGGCCATTGTCAGGGAAGATGCCGCAACGCTGCAATCCATTAAGGGCATTGGCGGAAAGACGGCCCAAAGGCTCATCCTGGAGCTCAAGGATAAGCTTCGGAAAGACGGCGGAGAAGAAATAGTGGGCACAATTGCACCCGCGTATAATAAAATGAAACAAGAGGCGTTAACTGCGCTGATGACCCTTGGTATCGCCCGGTCTGCTGCTGAAAAAAGCATAGATTCGGCCCTGAAAAAATCGGGAAATAGCCTTACTTTGGAAGATCTGGTTAAGCAAGCACTGAAAAACTCCTGACGTACGATTGAACCTAAGCCAACGGAATTGTCAGTTCATCTGTGGACTGGGTATGTTGCTTCTGACATATCTGGTACCTCATTCTGTTCTTGGTCAGCAACGCGATAGCACCGACGTCACCGAGGTAGACACTGCCCAGTATCAAAACACCAATCCTTACAAGCCCACCTTCCGTTACCGCGACCGGTACGGCGATCCATTCTCGAACTTCACTCCGAACTCCCCTTTCTTCCTGAAAGATCCGTCGGGCATGAAAACCGACCTCGAGATCGACACAGGAAGGAACTATTCCATCTATGAGCGAATGGGTGGTGTCTACTTCAGGGCGCCGAGCGAAATGTCGTTCGGGGATTTCAACCAGAATCAAAGCAGGCTGATACTGAAAGACTACTGGCAGACGCGAAGCAAAGCGCTCGATGGCGAAAGTGCGGTCAGCTCCCGAAACCTTATACCAAGAATTTATGTCAGTCCCGTACTCGACCGCATCTTCGGAGGAAGTTATGTCGAAATCATCCCTCGTGGTTTTGTAACGCTCGACTTCGGAGCGTCCTTTCAGAACATCAAGAATCCTCAGATCCCGTTGCGGCAGCAGCGTAACGGCGGATTCGAATTCGATCAGCAGATAAGCTTGAGCGTGGTGGGAAAGATCGGCGAGAAACTTGCCGTCACGACCAACTTCGATAATAACAACTCTTTCGACTTTCAAAACAACATGAAGGTCGAGTATACCGGCTTCAAGGAAGACATCCTGAAAAAGCTCGAGCTCGGTAACGTGAGTCTTCCGCTCAACAACAGTCTCATCACCGGTGCACAGAACCTGTTTGGCGTGAAGGCACAGATGCAGTTCGGAAAACTGTTTGTGACAACCATCGCTACAACACAGCGAGGCAAACAGAACT
>WUUC01006123.1_pt1 | contig 11725 bp, 11 predicted proteins | sample 6278441 | NCBI WGS metagenome assembly WUUC01 (sample SAMN13675441, study PRJNA597444) | soil metagenome | isolation source: soil | place: USA: Washington | collected 2017-10 | reverse complement strand
GGAGCTCTACGACGATCCGGTCAACGTCTTCGTCGCCGGCTTCATCGGCAGCCCGAAGATGAACCTCTTCAAGTCTCATCTGCGGCGCGACGGTGGCTCGATATCGCTGCGGTTCGGCCCACAGGAGCTGCGCCTGCCGCCGGAACAGGTCTCGGCGTGGCCGGCGCTCCGCGACTACCCGGAAGGAGCGATTACTGTCGGCATCCGTCCCGAGGGCCTGCGGGTCTCGCCAGAGGCCGACGGTGCGCTGTCCCTCGACGTCACCGCGGACGTCGTCGAGATGCTCGGCCCGGAGACGCTCATCTACTTCGTCGCCCCGGTGGAGCCCGCCTCGGACGCCGATGTCCGTGAGCGAGAAGAGGAGGAGAGCATCCTCGCCAGGCACGGCACCAGCGTCATGTGTGCCCGACTCGTCCCGCCGGTGCGGCTCCGCGAAGGCTCGGGAATCCATCTGTCGATCGACACCAAGCAGCTCTACCTCTTCGAGGACAAGGGCGACGCGCTCCGGAAGGCGTCCTGAAGGCCGAAGTGCCTCTCCGCCTTCCGGACAAGTGGGTGTGGGACTTTTGGCTCGCTCGCGACGGCGGCCAGCACCACATCTTCTACCTGCAAGCGCCGCGCGCGCTCGGGCAGGCTGCGCTCCGCCACGAGAACGCCTCCATCGGGCACGCCGTCTCCAGTGATCTGCGCTCCTGGCGGGTGCTCCCGGACGCGCTCCACCCGGGCCCGCCGGGAACCTGGGACGACCTCGCGACCTGGACCGGGAGCGTCATCGATCACGACGGCTGCTGGTACATGCTCTACACGGGCATCAAGCGCGGCGAGCGCGGCCTGATCCAGCGCATCGGCCTCGCGACCTCTGACGATCTCGTCCACTGGGAGAAGCACTCCGCCAACCCGGTGCTCGAGGCCGATCCGAGGTGGTACGACCTTATCGACGAGACGCGCTGGCGCGACCAGTCGTGGCGCGACCCCTGGCTCTCCCGGGATCCCGGCGACGGCAGCTTCCACGCACTCATCACCGCTAGATCTCGCCTCGGCACGCCGGATGGCGCGGGTGTCGTGGGGCACGCGCGTTCACTCGATCTCGTCACGTGGGAGGTGCTGCCGCCGCTCACGGCCCCTGGCGACTTCGCTCAGGTCGAGGTTCCACAACTCGTCCACCTGAACGGTCGCTATCGGATTCTCTTCTCGTGTCTCGCCGAAGATCACTCGCGCGCGCGGGTCGAGCGTCTCGGCCTTCCCGGTCAAACAGGCACGTTCGCATTCGCGGGCAACGATCTTCTCGGGCCGTATTCGGTCTCTGACGCTCCACTCGCTGCGCCGGATGGACCGCTGGGATCGCTGTACGCGGGAAAGCTCGTCGAGGACGGCGCCGGCGGGCGGTATTTCATGGCATTTCGCGGCGGCGACGGTGGCGCCTTCCTTGGAGAGCTGACGGATCCCCTGCCGGTGGCCGAGGGCAGCGACGGGAGCATGCTCGTCCGCTATCCGTCGGCAGCGATGTGAACGTCGACCCTGAGGTCCGGGCTGCGGGTGTCGAGACGACGCTCCGACGGTTTTCGGGGCATACCCTCGGCTCGGCGGTCCTCTGGCAGTCGTGGCCGCCGGCGCGCCCGTGGATGAACGACGCTGTCGCCGCACTCCGGCGAGCCCTCCACGAGGACGCCAGCCCTGAGACGCCGGCCGCGAAAGAGGCGCAGTGATCGCGGTCGCGGGCGAAGCCTTGCTCGACGCGCACCTCGACGGCGACGTCCTCCGCGTGTTTCCCGGCGGCGGTCCCTTCAACACCGCGATAGCGCTCGCCCGTCTCGGGGCCCCCGTCTGCTACCTCGGCGCCATCTCGCGCGACCGTCTCGGACGGCGGCTCGAGCAGAAGCTCAGATCGGCCGGCGTTGACCTGAGCCGCACCGCCCGCGTGGACGCCCCGACGCCGATCGCGATCGTCGACGGCGAGAAGGCCGACCCCTCGTACAGCTTCTACTTCGCCGGCACCGCCCACGAGGCGCTCGTTAGGGAGCACCTGCAAGACCTGCCAGGGAAGATCACGGCACTCCATGTCGGAACCCTCGCCCTCGCCACCGATCCGCCGGGTTCCGTGGTTGCGGCGTTCGCGGAACGCGAGGCCGGACGGCGAGTACTCGTGCTCGACCCGAACGTACGGCCTTCGCTCATGCCCGATCGCGATGCGTATCTGCAGCGATTCGAACGACTCGTCGCGGTTGCGGATCTCGTCAAGCTGAGTCATGCCGACCTTGCGTGGCTGTACCCCGGCGCGGACCCGGACGAGCTCGGCAGGCGCCTGCTCGCGATGGGAACCGGGTGCGTGATCGTGACCCATGGATCGGAGGGCGCCGCGGGATGGACCCGGTCGGCGTCGGCAAGGGTTCGGGCGCCGGCTGTCGCGATCGTCGACACCGTTGGCGCAGGAGACGCCTTCGGGGCCGGACTGCTCGACTGGCTCTGGCGGTCCAAACGTTTGAGCAAGCAACGCCTTCGGCGCCTGCAGAGCGGCGAGCTCGAAGCAGCACTTGCCCATGCCAGCGCCGCCGGAGCGGCGCAATGCACGCGTGCTTCGGCGTGGGGCCCGACTGCCGCTGACGTCGAGCGGCTCCTCGAAGAGGCACGTGACGTGATTGGTCGAGGGCACCCGGAGAACGAGCGGCAAGCGTCGAGCTCGACGTAACGAACTCGTACCGAAATGACCGGCAGCGGCGGCACGCGCGCTCTGGACGCGCCGACGCGAGCGGGACGTTCTTGACACGAACGTGATCTAGGCGAGACTCGCGGGTCCCGCGGACCAGTCGTCGCCTCCGGTGCCTGGCCCGTTTCACGCTCGCTGACGCCGCCCTGCATTCCCGCTAGCGGGTGGGTGTGGATTCCGGCTCACCGGCACCAGAGATGGACGCTGCCCGCGAAGACGGGCCACGGCTCGATCGCGATGCTGGCCGTATCCCGACTTCGCGCGAGCGAACCGGCGGGCTTCCGGCGGGGACTCGAAGCAAAAGGAACAGGAGGCTCATCGTGCACGACACCTTTCGTCTCGGCCGCATCGCCGGCATCCGCGTCGGCCTCAACTGGAGCTGGCTGGTCGTCTTCGCCCTCATCGTCTGGTCGCTCGCGGTCGCGGTCTTCCCCTCCGAGGACCCGGGGCTGGCCCGCGGCGCCTACATAGGGATGGGCATCGCGGCCGCCTTGCTGTTCTTCCTCTCGCTCTTCCTGCACGAGCTCGGCCACGCGCTCGTCGCGCGGCGCGAGGGGGTGGAGATCGAGGGGATCACCCTCTGGCTCTTCGGTGGCGTCGCCCGCTTCAGGGGCATGCTCCCCTCCGCCGGAGCGGAGTTCCGAATCGCAATCGCCGGCCCGGTTGTCTCGGCGCTCCTCGGCGGCGCGTTCGTCGCCTTCGCCCTCGGCACGCACTTCTCGAAGCCGGTCGACGGGGTCGCCGCCTGGCTCGGCTACATCAACCTGCTCCTGCTCGCCTTCAACATGCTGCCCGCCCTGCCGCTCGACGGCGGCCGCGTCTTCCGCTCACTGCTCTGGAAGGCACGCGGGAACTTCGGCTGGGCGACCGGCGTCGCCGCCGCCGTTGGCCGCGGCTTCGGCCTGCTGATGATCGCGGCCGGCGTCTTCCTCTTCATCTTCGATGGCGCCTTCACCGGCGCCTGGCTCGCTTTCCTCGGCTGGTTCCTGCTCACCGCCGCAAGCGCCGAGGCGCGCTTCGTCTCCGCCCGTGCCGCGCTCGCCGGCCTGACGGTCGGCGACCTGATGACGCGCGACCCGGTCGCGGCGAGGGCCGACGAGAGCATCGGCCAGTTCATGGACGAGGTCGCGGGGCAGGGACGTCACACCGCCTACCCGGTCGCGGCCGACGGCCGACCGGTTGGCATGCTGCTGTTCGGCGACGTCGCGGGCATCCCCCGACGCGAGTGGGACCGGCAGGAGGTTCGCGACTGCATGCTGCCCCGCGACGAGATTCCCGTCTTCGGTGAGGAGGACGAGGCCGTCGAGGCGCTCACGAGGCTGAGCGCGTCGCACATTCAGGAGGGCATCGTCGTCCGGGGCGAGCGTCTCCTCGGCCTGCTGTCGCTCAGCGACATCGCCCGGGCACTCGGTGAGGACGGCGGCGTTCGGAAGGGCTGGGCGGCCGCCCCGAGCCGCCACCGGCGGAGCGCCCGACATGCGGCCTGAACGGAGGAGCGACGGGCCAGGTCGATGCTGACCTCGCTGCTCCACGTCACATCGACGCTGGGCTACGGCACGCTCTTCCTCCTCGTCGGTGCTGAGTCGGCCGGCCTTCCGTTGCCCGGCGAGACGGCGCTCGTGGCCGCGGCCGTGCTCGCCGCGCACGGTCATCTCGAGCTCTCGCTCGTGATCGGGATCGCGGCCGCGGCGGCCATCGCGGGCGACAACGCCGGCTATCTCATCGGCCGCAGGGGTGTAAGACGGCTCCTGACGAAGCCGGGACGTTGGGAGCGCAGGCGCGCCAGCTTGCTCGAGGAGGGGGAGACCTTCTTCGCGCGCCACGGGGGGAAGGCCGTCTTCCTCGGCCGCTGGGCGGCGGGGATCCGCGTCGTCGTCGCGTGGCTCGCCGGCGCGCACCGGATGCGGTGGCCCCGGTTCGCCCTCTGGAACGCGCTCGGAGGGATCACTTGGGCGAGCTCCGTCGGCCTGCTTGCGTACCTGGTCGGCTCCGCCTCCTCCAGCCTCCTCAGCAGCCTCGGGCTCGGCGGGCTGGCGGTGGCGCTTGTCGGCGCGTTCGCCTACCTCGCTACCGGGAGGCTCCGGCGGGCACGTCGTCCCGCTCGCGGCGACGCGAGAGGCGTCTCGCCGTAACGGCCGGCGTCGTCGTCGTGCTGGCCGCCGTCCTCCCGCTGGGCGCTCCCACGCTGGGTCGCCTCGCGCCCCCGCCGCCTTCGTCGACCGGCGTCCGAGTGGATGCGCGGAAGTGCGCTCGCTTCGTCGGCTGACGGCCGCCGCGCCCCGGGCGACGCGCCTCGCGCTTCCGGTGATCCTCCTGGCTGTCGTCCTCGGAGCCGCCGACGGGGCAAGCGCGCCGGAGCACTCCGGGGCGCCGACGGCGGGAACGCGGCTCGTCACGCTCCGCTTCCGCGGCCCGGGCGGGCACGAAGATGTCGTCGTCGTGGCGATGCCCGCCTGGTACGGCGCGAGGCGCCACCCGGCACTTCCGCTCGTCATCTCGCCGCATGGACGCGGCGGCAGCGCGCGCGGGAACGCCCGCCGCTGGGGCGACCTCCCCGGCCGGCTGCGACTCATCGTCCTCGACGCCGGCGTCTGGGGCCGCCGCCTGCAGCGCGACTCGTGGGCGTGGCCGCCCGAGATCGATCAGCTCGCGCGCCTCCCGCAACTCGTCCGCCGCCGGCTCCCGTACCTGCGCTTTGATCCCCGCCGCATCTACGCCGCCGGCGACAGCATGGGCGGCCAGGAGGCGCTGATGCTGCTCGCCCGCCACCCCCGTCTCCTCGCCGCCGTTGCCGCCGCCGACCCGGTCACGAACTTCCTCGAGCGCCAGCGTCAGTTCCCGCGCTCCGCCGACAGCCGCGGCGAGCAGCGGCGCGCCCGCATCGAGGTCGGCGCCTCTCCGCAGCGCGCGCCGTGGCTGTACCTGCGCCGCAGCCCTTCCGCCTACGCCGGGACGATCACGTCCGCCGGCGTGCCGATCCGGCTCTGGTGGAGCCGTGTCGACCACGTCGTGATCGGGCAGGCCGGGACGCAGGCCGGCGAGCTGTACCGGGCGGTGAAGCGCCTCGACCCGCGTGCACCGATCAGCGAGCAGGTCACTGACGATCGCCACGGCTGGATCTTCTGGTCCGACCACGGGCTCCCCGAGATGACGCGGTGGCTGCTCCAGCACCGGCGGCAGAAAGGCGTCGGGACGACGTTCGGGAGCAGAACCCTGCGAGCACCGTCCGCCCGGGCCGGGTGGCCTTCAGGTCGGCGAGCACCGCCGCAGCCGCAGCTGAGAGCGCACCCTGCGACGGAGGGCAACGGCGGCCATGCGTCTTCATGAGGGCGTGGGGCCGACGCCGGCGGCCGCCGGCGTCGAGGCCGCTCCCCCGATCGCCTCTCTCCGCCGTCTCCGGCGGGGCAAGCGGCTCCTGCTCGGCCGTCCGCTGCGCTCGGACGAGCTCGACGCGCGGCGGCTGCCGAAGTGGCTCGCGCTCCCCATCTTCAGCCCCGATCTGGTGTCTTCGGTCGCCTACGCCACCGAGGCGGCGCTCGTCGTCATCGTCTCGGCCTCGCTCGCGGACCCGGGCGTGGTCTTTCCACTCTCGGTGGCGATCGCCGCGCTGCGCTCACCGGTCAGCAGCTGGCTCAGATCCGCGGCTTCGTCAGCGTGAGGTAGCCCCGCCAGGCGAGGCCGGCTGTGCGGGAACGGCGCACGGTCACGGCCGCGGCGTCATGTCCGCTCCTATGCCAGCTTCTCGAGGTCGAGCGCGACGAAGTTCGGGAGGAACGGGAACAGGTAGCCCGTGCGCTGGAAGCCTCGCCGGTCGACGAGGTACAGGGCAAGCCCGTGCGTAACGTCGTTGGTCGTCGGCTCCACGGCGATCCCGTAAGCGGTCCAGACGCGCGCCAGCTCGCGTCTCGTGCCTCGCAGCCAGTGCCAGCGCCAAGGGCCGACGAGCCGCCACTCGGCCATCGCCCGCCGGATGCTCGCGGGCGTGTCCCCCGGCGGATTGACGCTGACGACGACGAGCGTCGGGCGGTCGGCCGGCGCCATCTCGCGGAGCACGGTGCCGAGCTGTCGCCCGGCGATGGGGCACTGGTCCACGCAGCGCGAGTCGAGGAACGTGACGAGGACGGAACGGCCGCGGAGCTCCGCAAGCGAGACGAATACGCCGTTCTGGTCGCGGAGCCGGAACGGCGGCGCTGCTTGCTTCCCCGCTCCCCAGCTGGCCTGGCCGTGGAAGTCGGGCAGCGCAGGCGAGGACGCCTCCGTCTCGCCGAAGGCGACGTGCGCAAGTGCGCCGAGGCTCGCACCGCCGACGGCGCCGAGCGTGAGCAGGAGGAAGAGGCGACGGCGCGACCGGATCACCGTCTCCCCCCTCGGCGGCGGAGCACGATGAACCACCAGACCCAGACTGCGGCGAAGATGGCGAGCGGGAGCAGCCAGGACAGGAGCTGGGCCGTCGTGAAGCTCGCGGTCACGAGTGAGAGCTCCCCTCCGGCTCGAGCCAGCGGGCGGCGAAGAGCAGGATCGCGACGACGAACGGGATCGATCCCGGGACCCACATGATCCCGGCGGCGAGCTGCTCGTCGGCGAGCGCCGAGATCCCGCCCGGCCGCCGCGCGAGCCGCGCGTAGCCCTCGTACAGCGGCTCGGACCCGAGCGCGATTACGATCGCGAGGATCCAGCTCGCGGCCATCGCGACGGTCGCGTGCAAGGCGCGGGCGGGGTAGCCGAGACGGCTCCGCACCGGCGGCGAGTCGACGAGGTGCGACCAGAAGGCAAGACCGCTCGCCAGGAACGTCAGGTGTTCGAGCACGTGGATTCCCGTGGAGCTGAGGGTTGCCTCGTAGAGCACGGGCAGGTGCCAGACGGAAAGCGTGCCGACGAAGGCGACGAGCGCCGTCTTCGGCGCAGCCGCAACGCTCCAGGCCGCGCGCAGCCAGCGTCGCCCGGCGAGACGCAGTACGCCGTGCGCCGCCGCTCGGCGGACGCCGAGCGGGACCGTCCGCCAGACGGTCGACCAGGGCCGACCGAGGAGCAGAAGCGGCGGCGCCACGGCGAGGAGGAGGACGTGCTGCGTCATGTGCACCCAGAAGAGCTCGTCGTCCAGCGCAGCAAGGGGCGAATTGAGCGCGAGGACGAGCGCGCAGATCCCGGCGGCGAAGTACAGGGCGTCGGTCCGCGCGGCGCTGCGGCGGGCAGCCCGCTTCCGCCAACCGACGGCGTAGAGGAGCGCGAAAATCGCGACAATCGTCGACGGGGGCTCGAGCTGCCAGTCCGTGAGGTACGCCATGCCCTTCGCGCTCACACGAGATAGAGGACGATCCACATGACGACGGCGAGCGTGGCGACGAACCTCCAGTAGTAGGCGAGCGCCGAGAGCCTCGGTCGGATGAGGTTGGACGGGCTGCGCGGATCGTCGTCGGAACGCCGGTGCTGATCGCGCACGCGCACGCCGTAGGCGAGCAGCGTCTCGAGCCAGACCATCGTGGCGAGCGTGAACAGCGCGGTCATGCTCGTCCAGACGAGGAACACGCTCGCGTAGCCGCCGTCTGTCGGCCCGAAACCGAGGCGGAAGTACGCGACGACCTGCAGGAGGACCGATGCGAGCCCGAGGGCGAAGGCGAGCCAGCCCAGCGGCAGCCAGCGCCGGTGCGTCGCGCCGCCGAAGGCGCGGTCCGCGAGGACGAGCGTAACGGCCGAGAGCACGGTCAGCACCATCGTCGCGGCGCCGAGGCCCTGGGGCGGCTCGATGCCGGCCGGCCGCCACCCGTCGAGGCTGTTCAACGAGCGCAGGTACAGGTACGCGAAGAACGGGCCGAGGAAGAAGAAAACTGTTGCGCCCGTCCAGAGGCGGATGCCCGCGCTCAGGTTCGCCGGCACGAGGTCGTGGGCCTGGAGCTCCGGGTGCACGCGAGCGCCTTCGCTGGTGCTCATGAGCCCTCCGCGGGCGCGACGTGCGGCCGAGGAGCGGGCTCGGCGGCGTCGACGCCGTAGTCGTGGGGATGCCCGATCTCCGGGATCTCGTCGAAGTTGTGCGGCGGAGGCGGGGAGGCCGTCTGCCACTCGAGCGACGTCGCGCTCCACGGGTTCGCGGGCGCCGGCGTGCGCGAGATCAGGAGCGAGTAGATGAGATTGACCAAGAAGATCAGCATCGAGAAGCCGAGCACGAAGGCCGACACCGATGCCCAGGTGTTGTAGATCTCGAAGCGTTCCGGATAGGTCACGACCCGACGCGGCATGCCCAGGAACCCGACGATGAAGAGCGGAAAGAACGTCGAGTTGAAGCTGAGGAACATGAGCCAGAAGTGCAGGCGCCCCAGGGTCCCGTCGAGCATCTTCCCGAACATCTTCGGCAGCCAGTAGTAGATCGCCGCGAAGAAGACGAAGATGAGCGCGCCCATGATCGTGTAGTGGAAGTGGGCGAGGACGAAGAAGCTGCCGTGCGTCGTGACGTTGCTTGGTACGTCCGCCTGGTAGATGCCGGTGATCCCTCCGATCAGGAAGTTGACGATCCAGGCGAGGCAGAAGAGCATCGGCACCTCGAAGCGAATGCGGCCGCGCCAGAGCGTCCCGAGCGCCGCTATGACGATCAGCCCCGTCGGGAGCGAGATCAGCTCCGTCGAGAGCATGTAGAACGTCCGCACGTCAGCGGCCATGCCGCTCACGAAAAGGTGGTGCTGCCAGACCGTGAAGCTGATGAGCGCGATGCCGATCATCCCGGCGACCGCCAGGCGGTAGCCCCAGAGCGGCTTCCGCGTGAACACGGGCAGGAGCTGGAGGAGGATGCCGGCGCCGGGAAGCATCAGCAAGTAGACCTCGGGGTGTCCGAAGAACCAGAAGAGGTTCTCGTACAGGTACGAGCTCCCGCCGGCCGGCGTGAGGTAGAAGGACGTCTGTGCGGCGCGGTCGAGGAGCAGCAGGACGACGCCGTCGACCAGCACCGGCGCCGCGAGCACCATCATCACCGCGGTGGTGACGACGCCCCAGACGAAGATCGGGATGCGGCCCCAGCTCATGCCGGGTGCACGCATCGTCACGACGGTCGCTGTCAGGTTGAGGCCGAGCAGCACCATGGCGAGCCCAACGAGCCCGAAGAAGAACGCGTACGGGATCACGCCTGTAACGCCTTGCTCGCTCAGCGGGGCATAGCCGGTCCAGCCGGTTTGGAACCCGCCGAGCGCGTACGTCGAGAGCAGCACCACGGCGCCCGCCATCAGGAGCCAGAACGACAGCGCCTCGATGCGAGGGAACGCAGAACGCCGGGCGCCGATGAGGAGCGGGACGAAGTAGTTGCCGAACGGTCCGAGGACCGCGCTCGTCATGAGCCCCATCATCATCGAGCCGTGGACGCCGACGATCGACAGGTAGCTGTCGGGCGAGAAGATGTCGTTCTGCGGGTGCAGCAGCTCAAGCCGGATCAGCATGGCGTTCAGCCCGGCAAGCCCGAAGAAGATCCCGATACCGACGAAGTACTGCTTCGCGACGACCTTGTGCTCCGGCGTGAAGGTGAAGTAGCGGCCAATGCCCTGCGTCGGCGGCCGCGGGAGCGACGGTGGGCGTCCGAGCATCCGCTCGACGGGGTAGTTCGCGAACCCCAGCCCGACGAGGAAGCCGAAGACTCCGAACAGATAGGCGAGCGTGGTCGCGACGTCGCTCTGGCCCGTGTCCGAGACGTAGTCCAGGCTCGGCCCCGAGATCTGGTCGCCGACGAAGCGGCCGAGCAAGACGCCGAGGATCGCGAGGACGATGCCGGTCAGGAGGTTGAAGCCGAGGAGCCTGCGCATCAGCCGCCTCTCCTCGTCGGCGCCGGGTCATAGGTCTCGCTATAGGGCGGCAGGTACCGCTGGACTGGCGCGAAGAAGCGCTGCTGCTGCCGAATCCACCTCGTGAACTCGCGCTCGCTCACGACGCGGCCCTTGTCGAACATGTAGCCGTGCCAGATGCCGCAGAGCTCGGCGCAGCGCACTTCGAACTCACCCGTGTCCTTCGGCGTCACGTAGGCGACGTTGTCGACGCCCGGGTTCGCATCGGCCTTGACGGCGAGCTGGTACGCCCAGAACGAGTGGATGACGTCGAGTGACGTCACGTGGAGCTCGATCTGGCGGTTCACCGGCAGGACGAGATGAGGCGTTTGCAGCCCGTCGTACGTCGGGTAGCGGTAGGTGAACTGCCACTGTTGGCCGATCACCTGCACGGGCAGGGTCGGCTTTCCCTCGACGGCGCTCGCCGGCGAAAGCGGCGTCGGTCCCTGGCCGCCTCCCGCCGCGCCCGGCTCGAGCAGGCGCCACGTGCCGTACGCGAAGAGCGCGGCGACGACGACGACCGCATGCGTGACGAACGCGATCTGGGCGTTCCTGTTTCCGTGGATGCGCGGCCCGTCCTCGAGCTCCTTGCCGCGCTGGCGGAAGTTGATCAGCGAGTAGACGAGCAGGCCAAGCACGAAGAACACGGTCGGCACGCCGATCGCCGTCAGGACGGTGTTGTCGACCTGCTGCCCTGACGCATCGTCCGCGTCCGTTCCCGGCGGCAGGTCTCCCTCGAACGCGAAGACGACGAGCAGGATTCCGACGACGCTGAGGCTGAGCCAGATCGCGAGGAAGCGCCGGAAGTGCCCCGAGCGGCGAAGCTCAGACCACATCCAGATAGCCGTCCATGTAGCCGAACGACTGCATCGGCCCGCCGAAGCCGGCGATGAAGCCGGCCGCGCAGGGCACGAAGCACTGCCAGCGATAGCGGCCCGCCTTCCCGGTCCGGAACGTGAACGTGATCGTCCGGTGTGCCTGGTCCTCCGTGCACGGAGCCGCCGAGCACTGGTTCGGCGCATCGGCCGCCACGCCCGGCAGCGGGACGAAGACACCGAGCTGTGGGATCGCGAAGGTGTGCGAGGTCAGATCGGGATCGATCACGTCGACGGGGTTGCCGTCCAAGTGCATGACGCCGCCCTCGGTTCCCTGCGGGCGCGCGAAGAACGGGTTGCGAAGCCCCGTCGCCGTGTCGTACTGGTGGATCGTCACGCGGACGAGCGAG
>WUUC01087324.1_pt1 | contig 11726 bp, 10 predicted proteins | sample 6278441 | NCBI WGS metagenome assembly WUUC01 (sample SAMN13675441, study PRJNA597444) | soil metagenome | isolation source: soil | place: USA: Washington | collected 2017-10 | reverse complement strand
TGGGAAGCATGTAATCCGGCAAACGCTCGGCAAGGTTGCGCCGGAGGGCGTCCGACCCAATGTCGGTCGCGCCTCGCAAGAGAGCAACGTACGCCACAATGTGCGCGTCACCCTGCACCTCGCGCGAAATCACTGCGGCCTCGGCCACGCCGGGCTGGAGAAGGAGCTTCGCTTGAATCTCGCCGAGGTTTACGCGATGGCCGCGCACTTTGACGAGATCGTCACGGCGACCGCAAAAAATTAGGCGAAGGTCCGCCAAGCGATGCCCGAAGTCACCGGTGCGGTAGGCGCGCTCGCCGAAGCCAGGTCCGTGAGAATCCGGCCGAAAGCAGTCGGCAGTCGCCGCCGGGTCGGCATGATAACCGCGAGCGAGCCCAGCGCCCGTGATCAAGAACTCTCCCTCGACACCAGTGGGTACCGGCTCCAACTGCGCGTCGACGACGTGGACTCGCACATTTGTGATCGCCATGCCAATGTCTCCCGACGCAATGTCGCTCGCCGGGGAGACCAGCGCCGAGGTGGAGTCAATGGTTGCCTCCGTCGGCCCATAAAGGTTATGCAGGGTAGCTCGCGTCGTAACAGCGAACTTGCGTACAACGGACGACTGCAGCCGGTCGCCGCCGACAAACACAGCCTCCAGCCCCCTCAATTCGTGGAATACTCCGGCGAAAAGGCAGGCCTCCAGCAAGGCCGGGACCATTTGCAGCGTCGTCACCGCGTGCTCTGCGAGGAGCGCGCGGAGATACATCGGATCGCGCTCGCCAAGCGGTTTCGCGATAATCATCAAGCCGCCCGCCAATAGCGGGGCGAATACTTCCCACACGCAAGCATCAAAGGTCATCGGCGTCTTCAGCGCGACCCTGACAGAACGATCGAAGCCAAAAGCCGCGAGCATCCATGCCATGTGGTTTTCAAGGGCGCGGCGCGTCACGACGACACCTTTGGGAGATCCTGTCGAACCGGAGGTAAAGAGGACATATGCCGCACCGTTCGGGAGCGGGACGGGGCAACGGTCGACAATGTCCATGTCGGCCGCGGGTCGGCCCCCCACGTAGAGCACTCGGCAGTCGGTGGAGATGAACGGGAGCGAGAACTCCGCAGTTATGAGCAGCCGGCATCCGAGCCTGCTCAGCATTTCGCGCAATCGTGGAACGGGCTCGTGTGGATCCAGCGGCACGTACGCTGCGCCCGATTTGAGCACCGCGAGCACCGCGATGATCATCGACGCGGAACGGACCATCACGAGCGCGATGAAGTCGTCGTGGCGAACTCCCTCTAGGATCAATCGTCCCGCTAGGTAGTTCGAGAGGCGCGCCACCTCACGGTAAGTGTAGTGCTCGGCCCCATCGACTATAGCCACTGCATCAGGCTGGGAAGCGACGAGCCCGTCGAACTGCCGGATGAGCCAACCGTCCGACACTTCGCTCATGAGAGCACCAGGGGATCGGCCATGCCGAGCAGGACCTTGCGCTCGCCCCGAAAAGGTAGTCGCCCGTGAGCCGTCAGGAGATTATCGAGGACTAGGACGTCCCCGGATCGCCACTGAAACGCAGTTGCTTCAGCCAGGTACGCCGCACGAATCTCGTGAAGAACGTCGATGTGAATAGGGGAGCCGTCCCCGTAGTACGTGTTATTCGGCAGTTCCTCCTCGCGCAGTGTCGCGAGCAGCACCTCGCCGAGCTCGCGGGGAAGCGTCGAGATATGGAAGAACGCTACATGGTTGAACCACACGTCTTCTCGCGTGACCGGATGCTTCGTGATTGCCATTCGGCGTTGTCGTGTCCGCAGACGGTTACCAGTCCTCCACTCCCATTCGATCGCGTTCGTCGCGCAGTAACGTTCAACCGCCGCCTCATCATTGGTACGAAATACCACCGGCCAGTCGAGACCCAGTCCGCCGCCGAAATTCCGAACATACATCCAGCCCAGGCGCTCAAAGCGCTTGCGAACCCCCAGCGAGAGGCGCGCAAGTACTTTCCGGCAATCGACCGTCGGAGTTGCACCTCCGTGCTCGGCCGGGTGCACGCACTGAAAGTATAGGCGGCACGGATGCGTCCGTGCGTAGGAGTGCTCGTTGTGAGGGAAGATCACCTGATCCTGTGGGTAATCGGTCGACGTATAAATCCGAGCGGTCACCTCGGTCCTGGGAGAAGAGCGCTCTTCGTAACTCATCGAACCCGAGGACGTCGCCTCGATGAACTCCCGCAACAATACGGCCTCAAGGCTTTCGAACCCCCTGAACAGCAACGCGCCATGTGAGTGCAAAATCGTCTCTAAAGCGCCGCGATAAGAACGACCCAGCTCCACCAAACCGCCCTGGTCCGGGTGAAACGCGGCGAGTGTCGGCTCCGTCAGGGGTTGCCAGAGCGTTTCGTCGGATTCCAAAAGCCGAGGAACGAAGAGGTTGCCTCGTCCCAATTCCTGCGCGCTACGGGCGCCGAAGACGGAGTCTGTTAGAACCTCCAGGAAACTATCGCTCTGACTCACCGACGTGGACCCCTCTGGAAAGCGACTCGACTTGGTAACACCGGGAGTGAAGGGGTGGTGGACGGTGCGCATCGCCCCATGCGGATGCACCAGCCCCACGTGCGGCCGCTAGGAGCGTGAGGTTGTGTTCCGAAAGTTGCGCGGTGCACAGCCTGAAGATACACGCGCGTGCTCAGTCGGAACGTGAATAATGCGCTAAATACTGCTCTCTTTGTGCTCTCTCATCCATCATGAGGGAGTTCTGCGCGCGTCCAGGTGGTAACCGCCACTCATCAGTATTGAGGACGCGTCAATGGCTTATCCGGATATTGTGAGACGGCCGGGAGGAGGACTGCCCAGAGGACCTGTTGGCTCAGCGGACTTGGGCCCGCTTCTTAGGATGAGCATGGAGTTAAAGGCTTGCCGCGTCTAACTTAGAGCGATGCCGTGGCTGAGTGCACGCATAAGCGCGCCACGCTCGTATGGCCGAGAGCAGGCTAGACAGTTGGTGTTTGCGGCAGCAACCTTTCCCTAGATGCTACGCCACCGAGCGAGACAGGCCCCGCGCGGAAACCAGTCTCGGGGGTTCCGAGGCGCGGTCACACCGTTACTTCTCCGCGGCCGTCAGACGCATATTGAACCTCCAACTCTCATCCTCAACGTCTTTTACTCAAGTTGCGACGTGGAGAGAAGCGGCGCTGCAACTGTGCGGCTACCTGACAGATCCCGCACTCTTCAACTTATCGAGCAAGGGGCCCAATTCCTGCGCTAGTTCCGCCGAGACTTGCCGATGCGCCGGCTCTGTCCAGTGAATGTCGCGCTCGTGACGCATCTGTGCACCTTGTGGGGTCTTTACGCCTATGTAGTTGAAACGGAAGTCTCGCGCGAAACCGGCAACGACACTGCCAGGATCTCCAAATAGTACGAGTATTCCGCCGTGCTCTTCCTGGAGGCGCGAAATCTCGCGAAGCATCGCGACCGAGTTCGTCAGCGACTCTGGCGAGCCTAGCAGCGGTCCGTTCCACGTCTTGGAAACGAAAGCTTCGAGATAGCGCGCTAGCTGGGTGCTGGAGCGGTGCATGAACCACTGTGTTGAGCCTCTCACGAGAAATGACACTCCATAAGTCCATTTGAAGAGACCGTGACTTTCAATGAAATCAATCTCTCGCTGGGCGACCCCCAAGGAGTTGGGAACATCCCTGGGGTACTGCACCACGTATTCTCCGTACACAGCGCGTTGAGGCGAGGCACTGACAAAAGGAAGGCCGATGCTTAACAGCAACACGTCAGGTAAATACTCGAGCGCTCGTTGGCGCGCGATGCGTGCATTCTCGACATCGCGAAAACGGCCATCCACGGAGAAATTCAATACCTCGACGCGATGGCCTGCTGACCGCAGGCGCGATTCTAATTGGACGGCGTAGTTGTCGCCGGAAGCCTGCCAAATCCCGGTACCGTTCGAGTCATCGACCAAAGCGATTCTCTGCAAATGCATCGTGCGTTCGCGCAACGCGCGAACCCCGAGATACCCATCATCATTGATCTGGAAGTCGCGACAGACGCCAGGGCGGCAAATGCGACCGTGTGTGCCTGGAATGTAGGCGTAGCCAAACGTTTCGTGCGGGGCATAGACTCGGGGGTTCTCTTGGATGACCAAGACATCTGAGTAGGCCAGCCTGAGATAGCCCTCTGCGAGGGTCCAGAGGAGCAGCGGCACTACCCACAACCAAGTGCGCCCGCCTACAAGTGAACGGCGCAGCCAGCCGTCCCCTATCCGTCGTTTACTAGAAGAGGCGACCAATTTGCCGCGCCAGCGTTTGCGGTTGATTCCAATCGAGTTTTTGCAATCGAATGACCAACTCGGTGTCGTTCTCGGCGTCACGCTGCGTGGCCATGAGAAAGTAGCGTCCCTCGACCAGCACTCGGATCATGGCCGTCTGTGAGCCTTCATCATAGATGCGCCATCCCGCCAAGTCGACATTGTGTTCCACGAGAGGCCACCAGGTGGAGTGATGTAGGCCCCGTTGTACGGTGTCGCGATACTGTTCTTCTGGCGATGGGGCATAACGTACTTGGAACTGTTCCTCGAATATCTGCTCTGGGACTGGAGCCAGTCGGCCACGAAGAAGGGCATCGAGTGCTGCGGGGTCCTTCGGATTGTCACAGAAGAATGCATAGAACTCAGGGCCGTCGGATAAGCGGAAGCACCAAGGCATGAGGTGTGAGGGCGAGCTTTCGACGGCCTCCGATGCAGGACGGACAAGCAAGACTTCGACGACGAGCCCGACCAGCCAAAGCGCGAGGCTGCCGTACATTACGAGGGCTGCGAGGCGCGCAAAGGATGCGAAGCGGGTGCGGCGGGCCTCGCTAGTGGACGTCGGGCATGGACCATTTCCACTAGCGGCCAGCGCTCCCCGCTTGTCAGTGCACTCCACCGATACACAAGGTGGGATCGATATCATAGGCGATTGGCGCCTGCGGGCTAGGGCAATAGGCAGTGAGCGCTGGCCCGTGAACATTGACGCTGTTCACGCTGCAAAGTGTGCGGCTGAACGTCTTGATAGAGTCGATGTCGCCGGCGAACGTGCCGGCGAGCAGCGTCGCTACGTTTACGTGCCCCGTGACACTGCCGTACAGACACCCCTTCGTGCCCGCGTAGTTAAAACCCGTGAAGATTTCCGCGAGGTAGGTTGACGGGAAGCTCGTCTTTTGAGTGTTGCAGGTAGCCGCTGACGTGCTGGACGACAAGGCCTGGCCCAAACGTCCCAAGTCACCTGTGGTTTCGCCCGGAGCTGGGTCCCTAGAAGACGCGAGTTGCTCCTCCCACCTACGTGCCAAGTCGTCCAAGCCTTGACCTTGTAGCCAATTCAAGAACCCTTCAGGGCTATACGTATCCGTTGTGCGAAGATAGTCAGCCTCGGCCCAATCCAGTTCCTGTACTTCGGCGCGTTCCGCCTTCGTAAGTTGTTGGCGCTCGACGGTGACATTCCCATTATCATCCAGTTGGGCAGCGTAGACGAAGTCATCCGACATCTCTTCGAGATACGTCGCATCTGCGTCCCGGGGTAGCTCAGCGCAACCAGTCAGCAGGGCTCCAATAAGCCAAGTAGTGTTTAGTGCGGCCGATGTTGTCTCTCGGGTTTTCATTCGCCGTTCTCCTCTGGGGGTTTTCATTCACCGATTCTCCTCTGGGCAGCTGTCGTGAGACACGAGCGCAGCACGTAGTTGAGCTGCTCTAGGGCGTGAGCGCGTTGCAGCGGCCCAGATCGCCAAAACTCCTGCCTGTGCGAATAGTAGAACATACCGGGGAACTCAGGCAACCCAGCTAACGTTGAATGAACGGAGAAACATGCTGTCGTTCAGCAGGACTCAGACAGGCGTACGGCGTTCACGGTCAGGATCCGTGGTGTCGCGTTAACGCTCGTGAGATTAGCGATGAATTAGCGTACGAGAGGGTTGCTCCAGCGCTCTCCAGACACTGAGCATGCCAGACTGGAACAGCTGCGCCTGCTGGTCTAAGCGGCGCTCAATCCAGCGTGGTGCTTGCGCTGGTCTGTGACCCTCGCCAGCGCCCGCTGATGTGCTGTCAATCACTGAGGGGAAGGAGACCTTAAGCTCTGGATACGCGGCACGACGGCAACCGCGAGTTGTGCCTCAACTGGCCGCTTAAGGTCTCCATTGGACGTACGCGTCGAAGGTATGTCGCGCTGCAGCGACATACCTGGACGGGACTCAGTCGAGCAAACCCGGAACGGGGGTCTCAGTCCCGTGCAACTGGCTCCAAGTAGGCATCATGACTTCTAATCTAGAGCCAACTTGGCGTTATGTCCCATGAGCGGCGACAACGATCATGAAGCCTTCCGGTGGGCGCAGAGCGTTCCCCGGCATCCGGGCGTTTACGCGGAGCAGGGAGAGGATGCTACCACCCCCGCCTATGCCGGTGCTGGCCTTCTGCCAACGACTTGTTACGACCGCCTAATTAAAAGACAGGGAGCTCGCTTCCTTGTCGGTGCACACCGCGGTATCTCACTGGGCGTGAATTCGTCGTGAAAATCGCTGACGCTGGACTCTTACCTCTTGACGACGTGGTATGACGGCCCGTTAGGCTATGCTGCCACAGCTACTTCTGTGGAATGCGAAGGAGCGGAACCTGAGCCGATGAGAGCACTGGCCACAGCGCCGCTGCGCAAGGGAAGTTTTCATCATGAAAGACGTCGACTCTGGATATCACGCGACGGGCGTACTGCTTAATGGGTTCGCCAATGCCCTCTCTACCACTCTGGGATAATGGTGACGTTTACATGCCACGTCTGATAGACGTGCCTGCCGCATGGTTCCCCACTAGCGGTGTGCCAGACTCCGGGGTCTCGGGGCATGGTTGGAAGCTTCTGTCGGGAGTTGTTAAGCCGTCGCGGTGTCTTATGATTCTCGCTTTGATGATGTCGACGAGCGCGAGCATCCCAAGAAGGGCCGTCGATGCTCAGTCTGTCAGGCTGAGCGGTTGTGGCAGCCTGGCCCGATGCCAGTACTTGCACGGAATGGCTGGTGTGGCTCTGCGACCCGTTGGCGGGGAAACCCCGACCCGTGTTTATGCCGGTTACTCGCGATAGCTTCAGAGGGAGCATTGCGGGGGACCTGGGGTGCTCTCGAATGGCTCTGCAAGACCCTCGCGCAACGTATGCAGTCGACCTGCAGGATGTCGCGATGACATATTCTTGTCAAAAGGGACTGTTGGAAAGTTTGCGCCATCCTCTTAGGAAGCCGAGACTGGTTCCGGCACTGCGCCGCGTGACTCTTCAAGTACTGCCAGGGCAGCGGGTGGCGGTCTTCGGCCCAAATGGCGCAGGGAAGACGACACTGTTGAAGATCGTCGGGGGACTTCTGTACCCAACCTCCGGTTGCGTGAAAGTTGACGGAATGGAGGTATCCGACCGCACCCTGCGATACCGCCGGAGCGTGGGGTACGTAATCAATGAGGAGCGAAGCTTCTACTGGCGGTTGACAGGGTACCAAAACTTGGAGTTCTTCGCCGCGCTCGACGGGCTATTTGCGGAGGCTGCCCGCGAGAAGAGCCACCGTCTACTCAATGCGGTAGGCCTCTCAGAGGCCGCGCACCGCCGTGTCGCAGAGTATTCAGCGGGCATGAAGCAGCGCCTAGCCATTGCTCGAGGATTGCTCATGGATCCGACCATTCTACTTCTTGACGAACCGACACGCAGCTTGGATCCGGGAGGGAGTCAAGTCGTGCACGGCGTTCTTCGTGCAACGTCCGGGGTGAATCAAACAGTGATACTGGCGACGAATCGTTTTGAGGACGCTCTGGCTCTATGCGATCACCTCGTAGTCATCAATAATGGCGGCATCGTGGTATCGCGTCCGATCGATAGTGCTTGGGGGTTAGATGGGCTCGCCAACGTCGTATTTGAGCATATGCAGCTTGCGACCGCCGCCGCATGCTGAGCACGTTGCACAGCTTGGCTCGGCGGCAGTTGGCGTTCAATAAGAAGGGATTCCTGATCGATTCGAGCTACAGAACGGGATTCGCATTGGACCTTTGTCACAGCGTGGGGCCGCTGGTACTTTTTTTCTTCGCTTCGAAGCTTGTGAATCGTGACGACCCCCGCCTGAGTGGGGTGCAAGGAAACTATTTGGGATTCGTCTGCGTGGGATTGGCGATGGCGCGCTACTTTGCGAAGGGCCTGAATGCTTGCGCGAGTAGCATTCGCCGGGCACAGTCTTCTGGAGTTTTGGAGGCCACGTTAAGCACTCGAACTAGTGCTGCTGCCGTCGTTTTGCATGAGGCGGTGTATCAGTTCGGCATGGCGGTTGTTCACATGGTCGTTTTGATGTTTTGCGCCACGGCTTTTTTGCATCTCGACTTGTCTAGGGCGAATTGGCCGGTGGCGATCCTTGGGTTCGTGTTTGCGTCGATAGCATTCTTGGGTCTGAGTATTGCGTCAGCGTCGTTTGTTCTGCGCCTGAAGAACGGCGACCCGGTGCAACTGGTGCTGGGAACCGCCGGCGCGTTTGTCGCGGGGGTGTACTTTCCAGTGGAGCTGCTTCCGAGTTGGTTGCAGTTGGTTGCGAGCTTTATTCCAATGACTCACGCCTTGAACATCATCCGTCGCAGCCTCCTCGCTGGTGCTGGAGTATCCGAGCTCCGAGAATCAATTCTGGTGCTCGGAGCGATGGCGCTAGTTCTGGCGCCCACGGGCCTGGCGCTCTTTCTACGCGCCGTGCGGGACTCTCGAAGAGACGGGTCGCTACTTCAGTACTAATCGATGCTGCCGGCGAGACGTTAATCCCGAATCACCACTCCGTTGCCTCTCCGAGCAAGCTGGTGACGCGGGGTAGCAAACGAGTTCGAAGACTCACGCTCCGAAAGAGGTCGTGTCGCGATGCTCGGTGAGGCGGAGAAGCTTTCGTTTCGGAAATTGTCAGTTGACCGGATTCTCAGAAGTGCGTGCCATGCGTCTCATTCTCATTCGGCCTGCTCTGATGCCATAGCGACCTGCAACGACAATGAAAGGCGTTCTAAGGAGGTCTTCGTTTCCTCGATAACGCGCACTATTCCTTGAAGGTCTGGCCCGGATGCTTCGTGCAACTGCGCAATCATCCTTCGATGCTCCTCGAGACACTTGCGCACGCTCTTCAAGCTCTTCGCGATAGGCGGCTGAACCCGCCGTCCCCCATAAGAAGGCACCTTGCCTCTCTCACGAAGCACTTCTTGATGAAGCACCTTGACCGTCCAGCGATTTGCATTCGCAGTGGTCAGCAATTTTTCTTGCGTGCCCGGGGACAAGCCCAGGACCAACCGGAGATGACTCGCTCCGAGGTATCCCCAACGCGATGGAGCGTGTAGACGCTCACAGAGTTCAAAGATCGCAACGCAGCGATAGAGTGCGCCAGCACTGAAGGGTAACTCTGGATGTTCCGCGAGTTTTCTAAACGAAGAGGACTTCGAACCTCGCAAACGCCACGCTCCGGTATCGCCGTTGTAGAAATGATGGACGATTACCGCTCCGACGCTCAACGCAAACTCGAGGCTCGCCGCCCGGGAGAGCCTCTTGATTTGCATGACGATGATTTCGAGCTCTTCGGTCGTGGGTTCTTGGTGGGCGCGACGTTCGCCGTCCTCGCCACACCTTGCGCGTTGAACGCCCCACGAGGTGCGACGAGATGCCAAGGCCGCATCTCCAGTTTTTCCCCCGAGTCCCATGGTCTGCGGCGATCGGCCCATCCTGACCCATGCGGAACGTCCACTATCTACGATAGAGGTTCACTGAGAATTAACGTACGATTGTGGTGCGTATTCCGGAGCCACTTGAACGCTGGGTCGCGACAGCACTTGAGCACCGATTCCGAAATGACTTGAGCGCCGATTCTGGCGCACTTGAGCGCCGATTCTGGCGCACTTGAGCGCCGATTCTGGCGCACTTGAACACTCCGGGGTGCGGGGCCGGAGCGTGGGGGGTTAGATAGGGCAGGCACGAACCGCTCGCCACCACTGCTGCGTGGGTGACGGCGGAAAAATGTCGGAACGCCTCAGTATGAGAAGAATTCGTGAAGTACTTCGGCTGAAGCACAACGGCGGAGCCAACGTGAGAGCGCGAGCTCGATTGCCGTGGCGGTGGGTACCGTATGCGGACAGCTTCGACGAGCCAAGGAGGTTGGCATCGCAAAGCTGAGACGATGACGGATGCCGAGCTTGAGGCGCTGCTGTTTTGCGATGACGGAGCGTGACGGCGACGCGAGCAGTGATCCAATACGGATATGTGCATCAAGAGACAGATGTGGAACGCCGTGACCTGCTCGAAGTGATCGAGGATAGGTACGACCGCACATTGACGGTGAGCACGACACAAGTCCCGACGAAAGCTTGGCATGAAGCCCTGGTCGATCCCACGATCGCCGACGCGATCTGCGACCGCCTGATGCACAACGCCCACGTGCTCAAGTGTGGACGATCTCTAGAAGGCGCGGAAATGCGGTGAAGTTCACCGGTGAAGATCGCGGACGATGAGCACCCTCAACGGTGGAGTTCACCGGTGAAGATCAAGTGTCTTGTCGACTGGGGCGCAGTGGGCCCGAACCCGTGCCGATGGCCGCTTTGGAAGCTCGGGCTGGCGGGTGCAGCTCGGACAAGTTCCTTATGGGAAGTTGCTTGGTGTGCTGCGTCGGCGACTCCCGGGGCACGTTTGTTGCCCCGTATTGGCCGCCCCAAGCTGTTCGGCGCGCAGCGTCGGCCAGCCCCTCGCCTCCGCTCGAGAACGCCTTCATCGGGGCCGGCGAAAGCCAACGCGCTGGTAGACATGGAGCTGGGCACAAACCAGGCAAGCGCTAGCACCTCCCTCGGTGGGGAATGCCCGCCGCTCCATACGCGCCCTGTGGAGCAACCGGAGCCCGATGCCGCTCAGAACCCACCGAAGGAGGCGTGAGCTTCGCGGCTTCGAGAGGGTTTGGCTGGCTCTGATGATTCGCTCGGCTCAGGCGCCCGGTAGCCCGCTTGCCGATCGGCGTGCAGCCGCCGCCCCCGCTTGGCTCGCGGGTAAGCGCGCGCTGCCCTTCGGAGACTGTCACGGCGCGCAGCGCTGGCGCACGCGGCTCAGCAGTACCTGCGCCCGTGGTCACATCCCCCGGACACGGAAAACTGGCGGTCTCGTGGACGCGAGACAAAGGCGTCCAGGTGGCCGATGTACGGATCTTCGCCGGCTGCCGTCACCAGCGACGAAAGGCCGTCGAAGCCCTTGCCATGTCAGTCGCTCCGGTGAAGAGCAGGATTTGCGTCGTACCGGACAGGCCGAGCATCGGCTACCGGTCCATGAATCGAAGCAAATCCGCCACGCAGCTCGCGGTCGGCGAAGCTCACCTCGGCGCGGCATAGTCGCAGCTTGCAGTCCGTTGCGCCTGTCGATGACGCTGATGGGCTCACCACCAGGGCACGAAGCGTGTGCGGGCCTCTCAGACTCGCGTGGTTCCCGGCGAAGCCGATACAGCGAGTGGTGGAGCGAGCTCAGTCCCAGGCCGCGCTGGAGCGGAAATCAGCCTGCCGGCTCGTCGCTCCGCTCGAACTGCGCCACGATCGGCGTGCAGTACGCCCGCGCTCGACCACGAATCGCTCGCGCTTTTCCCACGCGCGCAGGGTGCCGATCTTCGCCCGCCCGCCCGGAGGGCTCGGGTAAAAGGTTACAGCGCACTCGACCTCCTGGGAGGCTTTGAGGGGCGGAGTCGGCATAGCCAGACTCTGAACCGTGACCAGC
>WUUC01169557.1_pt1 | contig 11728 bp, 6 predicted proteins | sample 6278441 | NCBI WGS metagenome assembly WUUC01 (sample SAMN13675441, study PRJNA597444) | soil metagenome | isolation source: soil | place: USA: Washington | collected 2017-10 | reverse complement strand
CCTGCGCCGCCCAGTGCAACGCCACCAGCGACGACGAGCACGCGGTGTCCACGGTGACCGCCGGACCCTCCAGTCCGAGGTGGTAGGCCACCCGGCCGGACGCGATGCTCCCGCCGACCCCGATGAAGCCCTCCACGTTGTCCGCCGCGCGTGCCGCGACCGTCGCGTAGTCGTGGTACATCACGCCGGCGAACACCCCGGTTCGGCTGCCCCGCAACGTCACCGGGTCGATGCCGGCCGCCTCGACGGCCTCCCAGGATGACTCGAGCAACAGGCGGTGCTGCGGGTCCATCGCCCTGGCCTCGCGCGGACTGATCCCGAAGAATCCGGGGTCGAAGTCCGCCGCGCTGTCAAGGAATCCGCCGTGCCGCGTGTAGGTTGTGCCGGGGTGATCCGGATCAGGGTCGTACAGCGCGTCGAGGTCCCAACCCCGGTCGGCCGGCAGCTCACCGATCGCGTCGCGGCCCTCGATGACGAGCCGCCACAGGTCTTCCGGCGAGTTCACCCCACCCGGATACCGGCACGCCATGCCAACGATCGCGACCGGTTCATCCATAGTGGACGGACGAGTTTCCTTCTGGTGGACGGTGGTCCGCGTCTCGGACAGCTCGGACCGGCAGAACTCCGCCATTGCCAGTGGAGTGGGGAAGTCGAAGACAGCCGTGGCCGACAGCCGCAGCCCGGTGGTCGCCGACAGCCGGTTGCGAAGCTCAAGGGCCATCAACGAGTCAAATCCCAGCTCGTGGAAAGCGCGCTGCTCGCCGACCGTCTCCGGACCGGCATGCCCGAGCACCACGGCGGCCTCGGCGCGGATCAGCTCCAGCAGCGTGGTGAGCTGGCCTGCGTCGTCCAACCCAGCCAACCGTGAGCGGAAAGTGTTGTGGCCCTTGGTGGTTGGCCGCCGCGTCAGGCCGCGCAGGATCGGCACCGTGGACGTGGAGAGCGCCGTCCGGTCGAAGGCGATCGGCACGACCGCCGCCCGATCCGTACCCAACGCCGCGTCCAGCAGCGCGAGCCCGTGCTCAACCGAGAGCGGCGTGACGCCGGTCCGCGCCAGCCGTGCGACGTCCGAATCCGCGAGCTGCGAGGTCATGCCCTCGGTGTCCCACGGCCCCCAGGCAAGGCTCACCGCCGGGAGACCCTGAGCCCGGCGATGCGCGGCCAGCCCGTCGAGAAACGCGTTGGCGGCAGCGTAGTTCGCCTGCCCCGGTGTGCCGAACGTGCCGGCAGCGGAGGAGAACAGCACGAACGCCGACAGGTCATGGGTGAGCTCGTGCAGGTTCCACGCCGCGTCAACCTTGGGCCGCAGCACGGTTTCCAGCTGCTCACCCGTCATCGATGTGAGCATCGCGTCGGCCAGTACTCCGGCCGCGTGCACGACCGCGTTGACCTCGTGTTCGGCAAGCAATCCCGCCACGGCGTCGCGATCGGCGAGGTCGCAGGCCGCGACAGCGACCTCGGCCCCCAGCGAGGTCAGCTCCTCGATCAGCTCCGCATCCGCGCCGCGCCTGCTCACCAGCAGCAGGTCACGAACTCCGTGCCGGGTAACGAGATGCTTCGCCACGACCCGGCCAAGTGCACCGGTCGCACCGGTGATCAGCACCGTGCCCTGGATCGTCCCGTCGCCGGCGGGGAGCCGAACCAGTTGGGGGATCAGGAGTTGACCGTTGCGAATCGCCACCTGTGGCTCACCGGTGCCGAGCGCGGCTGGGATCGCCGCGCGGCTCGCCTCGGTGCCGTCGATGTCGATCACCACGAGCCGGTCGGGGTTCTCCGACTGCGCCGAGCGCACCAATCCCCACAGCGGCGCGGTGGCCAGGTCGACGTCCTCATCCGGCAGCACCGCGACGGCACCCCGGGTGATCACGGCGAACCGCCCCTCCCGGTCGCTGGCAAGGAAGTTCCGTAGCCGCCGAACTACCCGGTGCAACCGGTCCCGTGCCTCGCTCGGCTGCCCCGGCGCCACCTCCAACACCACCGCGTCCGACCCGGGTTCCGCGGTGGGCACCGGTATCCAGTCCACGGCGTGCAGCACCCGGTCGCCGATGGCCAGTGGCCGCATGCTCACCGCGTCAACCGAGGCAACCACGGCCCCGGACGCGTTGGCCAGCGTGATCGCCAACCGGTCCGGTCCGGCCGGCCGCACCCAGGCGCGCAGCTCCGAACCCAGCGGCTCGCGGATCGACACACCCTGCCACGTGAACGGCACCAACAGCTGATCCCGTTGTGCTGAAACAACATGGAACGCCGAATCCAGCAGCGCCGCCGGGTCTCCGGACAGCTCGGCGTAGTACTCCTCGCCCCGCCGCCACGCCGCCGTCACGCACTGAAACGCCGGCCCGTAGGAGTAGCCGCGCTCCGCAAGCGGCTCGTACACGTCCTCTACCGGATCGGCGTCGGGCGGCCACACGGCCGGAAAGGCATTTCCTCGCAGGCTCGGTGATGCCTTTGTGTTCAATGTTCGCTCCGCAAGCTCCGCGAAGCCCACCGCCTCCGTCACGTCGGGCGCGACCGACCCGACGGCAAACCGGGTCCACTCGTCGTCATCGGAGCAGTACACGGCCACGTTCCGTTGGCCTGTCTCATCCGCGGCGCCAACGGTGACCTGAACCGTCGCCGGCAGGACAATCGGTGCTTCGATGGTCAGTTCCACCACCCGCGCCCCGACGTGTGCGGCCAACTCGACCAGCGCGGCGCCGGGGAGCAGCACCTTCCCGTCGATCACGTGGTCCGCCAGCCACGGGTGCGTCTCCACCGACAGCCGTCCCGTGTAGACAGACCCGGTGCCGTCGGCAAGCGTCACCGCCGCGCTCAGCAAGGGATGCGTCGTGGACCGCAGGCCAAGGCTCGCCGGATCACCGGCCGCTGGTGCGGGGTCGATCCAGTATCGCTGCCGCTGGAACGGGTAGGTCGGCACGCTCACCCGTTGACCCGGTCCCAGGACCTGGTGCCAGTCAACGGAGAGCCCGTGCACAAACGCCGTCGAGACCGCGGTCAGCAGCGCCTCCCGCTCGGGATCACTGGACCGCAGCGCGGAGGCAACCGTGACGCCGTCCTCGTCGATGATCTGCCGGGTCGCGGTCGCGAGCACCGCGCTCGGGCCAAGCTCGAGGTAGTGGGTCACGCCCTGGCCGTGCAGAAACCGGATGCCGTCAAGGAAACGCACCGCCTGGCGGATGTGCTTCACCCAGTACTCGGGATCCCGCAGCTCATCGGCGGTCGCGGCCCGCCCGGTGAGGTTGGAGACGACCGGGATCGTCGGCGGGTGCAGCTCGATCTTCTCCAGCGTCTCGCGGAAGCCGGCGAGCAGCCCATCCATGTGCGGGGAGTGGAACGCGTGGCTGGTCTTCAGCACGCGGGTACGCCGGCCCTGCTGCTCGAACAGCCGCGCGATCATCTCCACCGTCCGGGCATCCCCGGAGATCACCGTCGCTTGTGGACCATTTAAAGCGGCGATGGCTACCTGCCGGGACTTGCCGCGCAGCATCGGCGCCAGCTCGGCCTCGGTCGCCTGGATCGACACCATCGACCCACCCGCGCGGGCGGCCTGCATCGCCTTGCCCCGCGCGGCAACCAGCACCGCGGCGTCCTTCAGCGTGAACACCCCGGCGATGTGCGCCGCGGTGATCTCGCCGACCGAGTGCCCGATCAACCAGTCCGGTCGCACACCCCACGACTCGACCAGCCGGTACAGCGCGGTCTCCAACGCGAACAACGCCGGCTGGGTGTACTCCGTGCGCCCCAACGTTTCCGCGTCGTCGCCGAAGACCAGCGCGCGCAGCGGCTGACCGAGATGCTGGTCCAGTTCGGCGCACACCTCGTCGAAGGCGGCCGCGAACACCGGGAATGTCTCATGCAGCTCCCGCCCCATGCCCGGCCGCTGTGCGCCCTGACCGGTGAACAGGAAAGCCGCCGTCGCCTGGCGCGCCGCGATTCCCTTGATGGTCAACGAATCCAGGTCACTGGCGTCGTTGGCGAGCACCACGGCCCGATGCTCGAACACGGCTCGAGAGGCCAGTGTTCGTGCCATTCCAGCGACATCGGCCTCGGCGCTAGCCCGCAGCCGGGCCGTCTGATCGGCCAGCGCGGATTCGGTCCTGGCGGACAGCACCACCGGAACCGTTCCGGCATGGCTGGCGACCGGTGTGTCGATCGCGGGTGGCTCTTCGATGATCACGTGCGCGTTGGTGCCGCTGATCCCGAACGACGACACCCCGGCCCGGCGTGGCCGCTCGCCCGGCTCCCATGGCCGGCCGGTGGTCAGCAGCTCAACCGCCCCGGCGGACCAGTCGACATGCGGGGTCGGCTCTTCGACGTGCAGCGTCATCGGCAACTCGTTGTGCCGCAGCGCCATTACCATCTTGATCACACCGGCGACTCCGGCGGCGGCCTGGGTGTGCCCGAGGTTCGACTTCACCGAGCCGAGCCACAGTGGACGGTCGCGGTTCTGCCCATAGGTGGCCAGCAGTGCCTGCGCCTCGATCGGATCACCAAGCGTGGTCCCGGTTCCATGCGCCTCGACGGCATCCACGTCCGACGGCTCCAGCCCGGCGTTGAGCAGCGCACGCCGAATCACCCGCTGCTGCGCCGGTCCGTTCGGCGCGGTGAGCTGGCTGCTCGCGCCGTCCTGGTTGATCGCACTGCCCGGCAGCACAGCCAGAATAGTGTCGTCATCACGCCGCGCGTCGGACAGCCGCTTCAGCAGCACCAGCCCGGCGCCCTCGGCCCAGCTGACCCCGTTCGCCGTGCTGCTGAACGGTTTGCACCGCCCGTCCGGCGCGAGCCCGCGTTGCCGGCTGAACTCCACGAACGCGGCGGGAGTCGCCATCACCGTCGCCCCGCCGGCGATCGCCGTGCCGCACTCCTGATTGCGCAGCGCCTGGCAGGCAAGGTGCATCGCCACCAGTGAGGACGAGCACGCGGTGTCCACGGTGACCGCGGGCCCGTGCAGCCCGAGGTGGTACGCCAGCCGGCCGGACGCGACGCTCGGCGCGCTCCCGGTCAGCAGGTGCCCCTCGTGCGGGTGACCCGGGGTGAACCGGGTCGCGTAGTCGTTGTACATCACACCGGTGTAGATCCCGGTGTTGCTGGTACGCAGGGCCGACGCGTTGATCCCCGCGTCCTCGACGACCTCCCACGCCAGCTCGAGCAGCAGCCGGTGCTGCGGGTCGATGGTCATCGCCTCACGCGGGCTGATGTTGAAGAACTCCGGGTCGAAGTCCGCCGCCTCGTGGAGAAAGGCGCCGTGCCGGGTGGTGGCTGTGCCGGGGTGATCGGGGTCCGGGTGATACAAGGCTTCCAGGTCCCAACCTCGGTCGGTCGGGAACTCGCCGACCGCGTCGGTGCCGGAAACCACGGCCTCCCACAGCTTGTCGGGAGAGTCGATGCCGCCGGGGTAGCGGCAGGCCATGCCCACGATCGCGATCGGCTCCCGGTTCCCCTGCTCTGCCTCGCGCAGCCGCTCGCGGGTCTGGTGCAGCTCTGCGGTCACTCTCTTCAGGTAGTCGCGGAGCTTGTCCTCGTTAGCCATCACAATTCCTTCCGCTGCAAGCACAGCCGGGAGGCGCCGACTACGCGGCCGGCGTCGGTGACGATCTCCACCGGCGCCGGGTGTCCGAGAAAGGCGAGCAGGCTCGCGGTCAGCCCGTACGCGCCGACGTTGGGAATCGACACGAGCTGGCCGGCCTTGGGGTCGACCAGCGCTACATCGGGGGCCAACAGGTCCAGCGGTGTACACAATGGACCCACCACCGTGCACCGCGTCGCCTCACCGGAGCCGCTGTACTCGAGGGTCGGCTCCACCGGTCGCAACCGGCGCAGCCCGGACATCCCGCCGAGGTGGTTGACGCCGGCATCCAGGAGCACGAACGTCTTTCCCTTTGACACCTTCACTTCGACGATCCGGCACAGCAGCGTGCCGCAGTCGCCGACCAGGTAACGCCCGGACTCAAAGGAAATCCGTGGCGCACCGGACCGCCACCCCGGCAGTTCTCTGTCCAGCAGGTCCGACAGCCGGGACCTGAGCCCGGTGAACCGTGGCCGCTCCCCGCTTTGCGCGTACGGCAGGCCGAAGCCACCGCCGAGGTTCACTTCGGCGATCCCGTCGAGCACGCGCGACAGCGAGGCCGCGACCCGCACCGAGACCTCGAACTGGCGCATCAGGGCGTCCTCGTCGCGCAGGTTCGTTCCCGCGTAGAGGTGCAGGCCGACCAGCCGCCCGGCGAACTCCTCCGGCGCGCGCAGGATCCATGACGCGTCCGCACCGAACTGCGAGGCCACCCCGGTCATGGCCAACCCCATGCCGGCCACCGCCTCGTCGACATTGACCCGCAGCAGGCAGTCCGCCCGCATCCCGTGATCGGCGGCCAGCTTGTCCACTGTGGACAGATCGGACGGGGAGTCGACCGAGAACCGGGTCACCCCACGGTCGAGCGCGTACCCGATCGTCTCAAGGGTTTTGGCCGGCCCGGCGAGCTGGATCAGCTCCGGCCGCACCCCACCGGCCAGCGCCGCGTCCACCTCACCGATCGAGGCCACCTCGGAGTGGCAGCCAAGCTCGGTCAGCTGACGCACCAGCAGCGGATGGGGGTTGGCTTTCAACGAGTAGTGCAGGACCGCGCCCTCCGGCAGCGCCGCGCGAAGATCACCGTGCGCGATCCGGACGGCGGCCAGGTCGTAGAGGTACGCCGGCGTGCCGTAGTCGGTGATCATCACCGGTCACCCCAGCCGGCCCGCAGCGCCTTGCGGTCGATCTTTCCATTGGTGGTCAACGGCATCGCGTCCAGCACCCGGCAGTCGGCCGGCACCTTCGCGTCCTCGAGCCGAGTCCGCAGTTCCTTGGCCAGGTGCTCCGCGGTGATCGACCCGGTCACCGCCAGCCGCGCGCCGTGCGTCTCGTCCGGCACCAGCACCACGGCCAGCTCCACCCCGGAAATGTCCGCCGCCGCACCCTCCACTTCGGACGTGCTGACCCGGAACCCGTTCTGCTTGTACTGCTCGTCGTCGCGGCCGACGAAGTACAAGTAGCCATCCGCGTCCATCCGGCAGCGATCCCCGGTGTACAGCGATGTCCGGCCGAGGTAGTCCCGGCGGAACCGACCGGCGGTCAGCTCCGGCGCGTTCCAGTACCCTGCCATCACATGCGGACCTCGCACCACCAACTCGCCGGCCTCGCCTGGTGGAACCGGCTCACCGGTGGCATCGGCGATGAAGATCTCGGTGTGGTCCAACGCGCGACCGACCGCGCCTGGCCGAAGCAGATCGAGGTTGGGCTCGCCGATGGCCACCCGCTTGCACTCGGTGAGCCCGAACATCCCCACAACGGAAAGTCCGGGGATAAATTCGCGCAGTCGTGCGGCCATCGACGGGGTCAGCGTGGCGCCGGTGTTCGTCACCATGCGCAGCGGTGGCAACCGGTCCGGCGTCCGGCCGAGCAGCCGGCAAAGCGTCGCCGCGAGGCTCGGTACCAGGGGAAGCACCGAGACCCGCTCCTCGACCAGCCGCCGCAGCAACGCCGCGCCGGCGTCCTGACCGGCGCCGAGCACCAGCACAGAACCGGCCAGACAGCTCAGAAACGCTTGGTACAGCCCGTAGTCGAAGGACAGCGGCAAGCAGCAGAAGACCACGTCACTGGACAGGTACGCGAGCCGCCGCTGAATCGCCTGTGCCGCGAAGAGCACCTGCTGATGCGTTGACACCACGGCCTTGGGCAGCGCCGTGCTCCCCGACGTGTAGATCAACGACACCACATCGGTTGGCAGCGCGGGGGAAGCCGAAGCCGCCCAACCAAGCGTCGGCACCTCGTCGAAGGTGAACACCGGCGCCGAGGTCAACGCCTCCGCCTCGCGAGCCGCCTCGTCCGAGCCGACCACGAGCCGAGGCGCGCAGTCGGACAGGATGTGCCGCAACAGATAGGGCCGCGTCCGGTCGCTGACCACCACGTAGCTCGCGCCCAACCGGGACGCGCCGAACAGCACCGCGAGCGTCTCCAGGTCGTTGTGGTCCAGGACAAGCACCCGGTCGCCGCGTTCGACCCCGCCCGAGGCAAGCCAACCAGCCGCCGCGACGCTCCGCTCCCGCAGCTCGGCGTATGTCCACATGCGACCAGCGCGACGCAGCGCGGGCGACCGGGGGGACCGCTCCGCGCGGTGGTCGACCAGCTCGTGCACCAGTGCGACGGCCACGACTCCTCCTATCAGGCGCTGATGATGCCGACGTCGACCGCCCGGGTCCCGGCCTGGAACCGGCTCACCGAGTTGAGGGCCTTCATCAGTCGGGCCACATGCCGGCGCACCGAGCGCAGCGACATGCCGAGCCGCCGCGAGATGGCCTCGTCTGTCAGTCCCTCGGCGAGCAGCCGCGCCACGTCCCGCAGGATGTCGTCCGCGATACCCGCGTAGCCTGCTTCCGTGGCACCGTAAGGCGTTCCGGTGTCCCAGATGTACTCGAACACCTCGTGCAGCAGCGACGACAACGCCGGGTTGGGCAGCTCGAGCGCGCCGCCGCCCGGCTCGGGCACGAACGCCACGTTCCGGTCGAACACCAGGAACGCGCTCGGCAGCTCGTTGGCGGTGCGCACCTGCGCGCCGGCGGCCACGATGCGCTTGACGTAGGCCCGTGAGGTCAGGTTGGCCCGCGCGGAGTGCTGGTAGATCATTCGCACCCGCACGCCCTGGCTCAACACAGCCAGATCGCGGGCCAGCGCCTCGTCGTCGCCGGTGGTGTCCTCCCACGCGGCACCGCGTGGCCGGATGCTCACCAGCTCGTCACGGCAGGCGCTCGCCGCGAGGCCGAGCGCGCCACGCACCTCCGTGCGGTCCCGCAGGGCGCGAATGTCCACATTGGTCTCCCGCTGGGGCCGCGCCTCGGCGTACATCGGGAGCAGGCTGCTCAACTGCGCCCGGATACTGGCGATCAGGTCGCGCCGGTGGTGGATCTCGCCCTCCAGCGGGGAGATCAGCGAGGCCGCGGCGACGTCCGGGTCAACCGGGGTGAAACCGTGCCGGTCGGCCGGATCCGGGCGCAGCAGCCGCAGGTCGATGAGCCGCTTGACCAGCTCCTCCAGCAGATGCAACGGAAGTTCGAGGTCGGTCGCGACGTCGGGGGAGATCCGGACCGAGCCGGACAGCAGCGCACGTCGGTAGACCGAGCCCGTTTGGTCGCAGACCGTCAGCCGATCCGGGTCGGGCACGAGCGCCAGGTGTGGGTGGCCGTCGGCCATGGGCAACTGGTGAAGAGTCACGTGAACAACTCCTTGGATCGGGGGGTTGTCTGTCACTCAGGGAACGCTCTTGCCCAGGTCAGGCACAACTGGCCGAACTGCCATGGCCAATGCGACAGCTTTCGCTCCGCTCCGGCCGCTTGGACAGTGATGCCTATCAACCGAATTGGCTTGGGAGGACTCGTGACAATCGTCGGCGTCGTTGGCGCGGGTGTCATGGGCACCGGCGTTGCCCAGAATCTCGCCCAGTGCGGCCATCAGGTCGTGCTGATCGACCTCAGCAAGGAGATATTGACCGACGCGCTGGCGCGGATCGAGCGCAGTGCCCGGTTCAGCAAGCTCCTCGGCGGCCCGGTGGTCGACGCCGCCGCGGTCATGTCGGCCATCACGGTCGACACCGAGATCGCCGCGCTCGCCGACGCGGAGGTGGTGATCGAGAACATCACCGAGAACTGGGCGGCCAAGAAGGCGGTCTACGCCGAGTTGGACAAGCACTGCCGCCCGGACACGGTCTTCATCGCCAACACCTCGGCGATCCCGATCACCAAGATCGCCTCGGTGACCGGCAGGCCGGCCAACGTGATCGGCGTGCACTTCATGAACCCGGTGCCGATGAAGCCGGCCTGCGAGCTGATCCCCGGCTTCCACACCTCACAGGAAACCATTGAGCGCACTAGGAAACTGCTTGCCGAGATGGGCAAGAAGGGGATCGACGTCAAGGATGCCTGCGGGTTCGTCTCCAACCGCGTGCTGATGCTCACCGTGAACGAGGCCGCTTACCTAGTCTACGAAGGGGTTGCCGACGCGGCGACCGTCGACGAGGTGTTCCGCAGCTGCTTCGGCCACCCCATGGGTCCACTTGAGACAGCGGACCTGATCGGCGTGGACACCATCCTGTACAGCGTCGAGGTGCTCTACGAGCAGTACTCGGACAGCAAGTACCGGCCGTGCCCACTGCTGCGCACGCTGACCGACGCCGGGCTGCACGGCCGCAAGACCGGCAGGGGCTTCCACAGCTACGACGATCACGGCCGGGTCATCCCGGTCGCCGCCTGAAAGGAACGACCATGTCCGAGGACACCGGCGCCCAGATCCGCGAGTTCATCACCAGCCGTTACCCGCAGACGAGCATCGCCGACGACGAGGACATCTTCTCGCTCGGCTTCATCAACTCGCTCTTCGCGATGGAGTTGGTGATGTTCATCGAGAAGACCTTCGCCATCACCATCTCCAACGCCGATCTGCAGATCCAGAACTTCCGCACCGTCAACGCCATGGTCGCGCTCGTACAGAGCAGCCAGTCCGTCGCGGCCTGAGGAGCATCGTGACCACCGCCGCCTCGCTCACCGCCGAGACCGCCTCGCCGGTCGTCGACCGGGCCACCGCCCGTGAGTTCGTCGACTCGTTTGTCGTGCCGCGCGCCGAGGAGTTCGACCGGACCGCGTGGATCTCCGAGGACGTGCTCGACCGGATGCGTGAAGCCGGGCTGTGGGCGCCGTTCCTGCCGACTTCCGTTGGCGGGGCGGGGATGGACATGGTGACGCTCGGCGCCGTACACGAGGAGGTCGGCCGCGGCTGCTCGTCGGTGCGCAGCCTGCTCACCGTGCACACCATGTTTTCCTGGGCGGTGCAAAGGTTCGGCACCGAGCTGCAACGGGCGCGGTGGCTGCCGGCGCTGGCCAGCGGCGCCAAGCTCGGCGCGTTCTGCCTGACGGAGCCGGGTGCCGGCAGCGACGCCACCGGAATCGTTGCCACCGCGCGGAAACGTGACGGCGAGTGGGTTCTCAACGGTGTCAAGAAGTGGATCACCGGCGGGCAGCGGGCCGACCTGTACCTCGTCTTTGCCCGCACGGAGCGGGGAATCGGCGCGTTCGTGCTACCCAGGGAGGCGCCCGGCGTGGAGATCACCCCGGTGCCCGAGATCCTCGGCACCCGGGGCAGCATGCTGGCCGAAGTCACCATGCGTGACGCGATCGCCGGACCGGATGCCTTGCTCGGCCCGGACGGGTTCGCCTCCGGCATGGTGCTCACCGGGGTTCTCGACCTCGGCCGGTACAGCGTGGCGGCCGGCTCGGTCGGGATCATCCAGGCCTGCCTGGAATCCTGCGCCGACTACGCGCGGTGCCGGTCGGTCGGTGCGGGCGCTTTGCGGGACCTGCAACTGATCCGGGCGAAGATCTCCGACATGGTGACCGACGCGCAGGCCGGCCGGTTGCTCTACGAGCGGGCCGGGCGGCTGCGTGACGCCGGCGACGCGGCCACCCTGATGGCCACCTTCGTCGCCAAGTACTTCGCGTCGCGGGCCGCCGCCCGCCACGCCAGCGAGGCCGTCCAGGTGCATGGGGCGGTCGGCTGCAGCCCGGACTACCCGGTCGCCCGGCTTTACCGGGACGCCAAGGTGATGGAGATCATCGAGGGTAGCTCGGAAATCCAACAGATCACTATTGCCGAGGATGCTTTCCGGGAGCGTGCCTGAGATGAGTGTGGAGACCGTTATCCCCGCCATTG
>WUUC01185546.1_pt1 | contig 11730 bp, 12 predicted proteins | sample 6278441 | NCBI WGS metagenome assembly WUUC01 (sample SAMN13675441, study PRJNA597444) | soil metagenome | isolation source: soil | place: USA: Washington | collected 2017-10 | reverse complement strand
ACAGTGGGAACGTGACTTGCGCATCGGACGAGCTCGCCATCGAAGGCTCGCTCGACGGCGAAGCGGTCTCACACCGCAGTGAGCTGAGCGGCTACGTTTGGAGTCAGATCGGCACGGGTACGCTGGACGCGTCGTTCGACGAAGGCGGCAAGTTCCACGCCGAATGGCAACAGCCGGTCAACGACGGTGCGACCTTCGCCGCTAGCGGCAACATCACCTTGCCCAGCGGTGGCCCGCGCGGGGGTGAAACTCTCGACTACGCGACCGGCACGTTCACCAAGTTGGACGGCGGAGTGAGGTTCAAAGTGAGCGGATTCAGGCTGAATATTCAATGCGTCACAACGCCGTGTCCGAGCGGAGACGTCGAAGGCACGCTTCAAGGCTGCGTCGAGCCGCGAGCATTCTAGGTCGCCCGCCGCTCATGAAGGCTCCGCGTCCCGTCGGCGGGTGGACGCGCGCTGCGCTTCTTGGCGCGTTTCATCGAACCCGAGCTCGAACAGTCGCTCGGAATACTCGATCAGGGCGACGCTCGGCTCGCGAGCTACGGCTCCTACTGCTTCGAAAGAGCGTGCTGACGCTGGCGCATCTTGCATTCGAAGATGTGGCGCAGATCCTGCGAGTCACGGATGCGCCAGTATTTGACCAGCGCCAAGAGGGAGCGATCTTTGCGATGCGGTAGCGCCGAGGAGCCGAGCATCAGTTGCTGTTCGGCTCCAGTCATCGTCATCGTCGTGGTCGCCGTGGGTGCTGGGACGACGCCAGTTGCATTCGGGAGCTGGAAGGTCACGCCCAGCTCGATCACGATCGAGCCTGCGCTGCTTTCGCGCGGCGCGAGGGCTAGACGGTACAGCGACGCTTCCCGCGACACGCCAATGTGCTCGACCAGCGTTTGTTCGATGCGCTGGTCCAGGTCAGACACCAGATGGGGAGCCGCGACTAGCCGCAGGCTCGCGTCACCGGCCAACCGCTCCAAGTCGGAGAGGCGCGCTGTGCTGACCGTCGCGCTCGGCCCTTCCATCAAGTACAGCTCCGTGAAGACCTGCCGGCGATCGTCAGCCACGCTGTCCTTTCCAGCCGGGGCGAGCTGGGGGCATTCGTAACGCGCGCCACTCAACAGCTCGGCGCTCGCGTCCGACGCGCTCGGCACCACCGTTCGAGTCACCTCACGCTGTGAGCTGCAGCCCGTGACCACCAGCAGCGCCAGGACCCGCCCGATTGCCGAGCTCATGCGCGTCTTCTCGGCCATTTCCGTCGCCCTCACACCCATAGCGCCTCAGCGCGGCGACGCAACCGGCTTCGGCAAACGGCGACACGCGACCGCGCCACCGTCAGCTGGTTAGCCCAGTCGCAGCTCGCTACGGTACGCCAACAGCCACGCCGCGGCCAGCGCCAGCATCGAAGCCGTGGCGAGCAGCGCCCACCAGTTCGTTCTGGCCTCGTCCTCCAATGGTCGCAGCCACACGAACCAGGCGGCCAAGCCGAGAACACAGCCAGCCGTCGCGCCGCTCAGGAGATAGCGAGCAAATGCTACTCCGGGCGCTGCGCGAAGAAGCTCGATCAGAAAGCTCTGCATGTTGGCTGGCTCCTCTCCAAAGTGTTGCCGAGCGGAAAGCTGCGCTTGCTCTCAGAGCACGCCAATAGTCATCGCTGTGGAAGGCGCAGCACCACGACGGGGGGCTGCCGAAACGCAGCCAGACTTGCAGAAGGCTGCTGGAGCGGACCAGGTGCAGCCTGGCGACCCACTGCGTTGAGTCGCTCCAGCGATCGGTTGCGAGCCTGAGATCCTGAACGGGCTTGGCCCGGGAGGGGTGGACCGGCCTGCGGCCGGGGAGGGTGGACGCGGAGGGAGACGGGCTTGGCCCGAGAGGGGTGGTGCCGCTGTGGTGAGCAGCAGCTGCTGCTCGCCGCCCGTCATCGTGGACGCGCCGGCACCGCGTCGGTCCGTCAGCGTGCGTTCGAGATCGGGCGTTGCCGTAGCAGCTCGAGCAAGAGCTCCTGGAAGGCTTGCACCTTGCGCGGCGCCTGACGGTGCGCGGGGCGGACGAGCAGGACCTTGCTGCTGAACACCACCCATTCCGGCAAGACGCGCACGAGGTCGCCGCTGGCCACCGCCGCGTCCGCCAGGAACGTGGGCAGGACGCCCAGACCCGCGCCAGCCCGCAGCGCCTCGCGCACGAAGAACATGTCGTTACCGCGCACGCGCGGCACGACGTCGATCACGCGCCGCGCGCCAGCGCAGGTGAGCGCGATGGGCAGCGTGGTGTACGACACCCAGTCGTGCTCGGCGACGGCGGCAGGCGATCGAGGCGCCGGACGGCGCGCCAAGTACGAGGGCGCCGCGTAGAGCTGCAGCACGACCGTGCCGACCTTGCGCGCGACCAGTGAAGAGCTCGTCGGCTTGGCCGTCAGCCGTAGCGCCAGGTCGAAGCCCTCGCGCACCAGGTCGACCAGGCGATCGGTCAGCGCCACCTCGACCTCCGCCTTGGGGTAGCGCTGGGTGAACCGCGTCGCCGCTTCTGCCAGCACCATGCTACCCAAGTCGGCGGTGGCGGTGAGGCGCAGCAAGCCTGCCGGCTCCTGGCCGGCCTCGGGCAGGTCACTGAGGGCGCCGGCCAGGCTCTCCAGCTGGGGTGCGACGCGGTCGAACAACGACAGCCCGACGCGCGTGGTCGTCACGCGGCGCGTCGTGCGCTGAAACAGCTGTTGGCCCAGCTCCGCTTCCAACGCCAGCACCGCGCGACTCACCGTGGAGCGCGGCACACCCAGCTGCGCCGCCGCGGCCGAGAAGCTCCCCGAGCCGTGCACGGCCGCAAAGGCGCGCAGCAAGTTCAAGTCGATTGGTGCACTCACGCACCACACAATCTCAGTTTTGCAGAATTGTCGCAATCAGGAACCAACCGCATGCTGCGTTCGAGCAGAAGGAGACAGCACATGTCAGGTTCGATCTTGGTCAGCGGCGCTTCGGGTCATTTGGGGCGTCAGGTCGTGGAAAACTTGCTCGGGCGCGTCGCGCCGAGCTCAATCGTAGCCACCACGCGCAAGCCGGACAGCCTGGCGGATTTCGCGGCGCGCGGCGTGGTCGTGCGTCACGCCGACTTCGACGACGACGGCGATGCCGCCCTGGTCGCCGCCTTCGCGGGCGTCGAGCGGGCGCTGCTCATCAGCACCGATTCATTGGACAAGCCGGGGCACCGCGTCGCGCAGCATCGCCGCGCCGTCCAGGCCTTCGTTCGCTCCGGCGTGAAGCACCTGGCGTACACGTCGATCGTGAATCCGGTCGGCTCGCTCATTACTCTGTCCAAAGATCACGCCGAGACCGAGCAAGCGCTGGCGGAGTCCGGACTGCACTACACGGTGCTACGCAACAACATGTACAGCGACTACGCGCTCGACCCCGCCAAGCGCGCGCTAGCCAGCGGCAGCGTCGTGAACGCGCGCGCGAGCGGCAAGGTCGGCTTCGTGACGCGCGCCGACTGTGCGGCCATCGCGGCTGCGGTCCTGCTCGAGCCGCCCGCGGGCAACCAAACGCTCGACGTTACCGGCCCCGAAGCGCTCGACAGCGCCGACTTTGCCGCGCTGCTGAGCAAGCTGAGCGGCAAGGCCATCGGCGTGCAATCCATTTCGGTTGCGGCGCTCGTGGACGGCATGGCGCAGCACGGCGTGCCTCGCCACCTAGCCGAGATATTTGGCTCGTTCGACGCCGGCATCGCCGCGGGCGAGCTCGCGGTCGTGAGCGACAGCGTGGAACGTTTCACCGGCAAGAAGCCCGAAAGCCTGGCCGACTTCCTGACCCGTGAACGCACAGCCTGGTCCTGAGCCCTGACTCGCTTACTCGCGCTCGAGATTGGCGGCGTCGACGAGATCTTGCGGTCGCCCCGAGGCGCGCTTCTGTGCGATGAGGTCGGCTTTGCTGACGCACGAGATGGTCACGCCCGCTACCGTGAACGTCGCGCGCGCGCGGTACGCGGCCTCGAAGTCACCACCCGGCACCCGCTTCATCAGGTCGATGCGTGCGGGCGGATGGCCCATCCAGACCACGTCGAGATCTCGGGCTTCGTCGAGCGCGCGAAGTGTGCCCGGAGGAGCCCCGAACGCGTCGAGGGCGCGTTTTGCGCGTTGCAGGTTCTCGTCCGTATCACGCAACCACAGGTCAGCGTCCTTCGTGAAGCGCGGAACCCCGTGCAGCGCTACCGCCTGACCGCCGACCAAGAGGTAGTCAACCTGCTCTTCGGCGAACGCCGAAAGCAGATCGATCAAGTCGGAGGGGAGGTCCATCGGGGTGCTCGTTCTGCCACCATTGGTTGGCCATTTGCCACACTGCCTGCAGCCGATCTGCCGCTGTCGTTCCGCTCCAGAACGCCCGATCGAGGTCGGCGGTTGCGGCTCCTGGAACCAGACCCTGGGCCCATTGCGAGCGACGCCGAGCAGCCCTCTCTTCGCGGGTCACTCGAGCATCATAACACGGCCGAAGCACCACCGCGCACCGTTCGTGCCGCTGCGTGAACGCCTTCGTTGGCCAACAAGGGCGGGGTCCGCACCGGAAGCGGCGGTACCTTGGCCAGAGCAGCTCGGCCGAGGCCGGACAGGCTCATCGCGATCCGGCGCTTGAAGAAGGGCAGACTGCCGACGACGCGAAGTAGCGCGTTGCGCAGCAGCCGCTTGAACGAGCTTTGCACGGTTGCCATCGTGGTCAGGCGATCCGCGATCCCGATCACCTGCGCCGCGGCTGGCTGCCGTAGCGCTTGATAGAGGTCGATGGCAGATTCGTCGCGCACGCCGGTCGCGACATCCGCCAGCACTCGCCCGAGCACGATCGCATCGACGATGCCGGTATTCATGCCCTGGCCGCCCGCGGGGCTGTGCACGTGCGCCGCATCGCCCATCAGCAGTAGGCGACCACTGCGGTACGAGCTCGCCAGGCGATGGTGCAGCCGGAAGCGCGAGCTCCAGGTCACGTCCAGCACGCGGCTGCGGCGATCGGCGGGGCCGCGGCTATCGAGCAACGCCTGAATGTCTGCGGCGCTGGGCTGCTGGGGAGCATCAGTCAGCGTCGCGACGACCCGGTAGCTGCCGTCGGGTAGCGGCGCCACCACCAGCACACCGTCCGGCGAAAAGAACAGCGAAACTTCGTCAGGCGCTGGCGCGCGGTCGAGACGCACGTCGGCGAGCACGAATGACTCCGCGTAGCTCGCGCCTTCGAACTCGACGCCAGCGGCACGGCGCACCAGGCTGTGCATGCCGTCGCCGCCCACCACCCACTTTGCTGAAATCACTCGCCGCTCGCCGTTCTGGCTCACGGTCACTCGCGCGCCTCCGGGCACTTGCTCGATGCTCTCAGCGGTCACGCCGCGTCGTATGCTTCCGCCGAGCTCCTCGATCCGATCTGCCAGCACGGCCTCTGTCACGTTCTGCGGCAACATGAGCAGGTAGGGGAACGCTGACGGTAAGCCCTCGAATCCGAGTTTCAGGAGCGCGTGGTCGCGATCGCGAATCGTGAAGGTGTCGAGCTTCAGCCCGAGTGAGGTGAGGCGCTCGGTCACGCCGAGCTCTCGCAACGACTCGAGGGTCTGCGCGTGGATGACTCCGGCGCGTGACGTATTCTGCCCCTGTTCGAGGCGGTCGATCAGCACATGGGCAACGCCGCGCTGGTGCAGGGCGATCGACAGCGAAAGTCCGGTCGGACCGGCCCCAATGATCAGCACGTCGGTAGTTTCTTGTGTCATCTCGGTAGCTCCAGTTGTCAACGAGTGTTGACTTTCATTTGTGACCTCGGCTTGCATTTGTCAACGGTTGTAGGCAAAATAGTCTCATAGCCGTGAAAGTGTTGAGGAAATCGGACAGGACGCGCGAGGCGATTCTGAGCGCCGCCCGGCAGCTGTTCGCCAAGCACGGGTACGAAACGACGACCGTGCGTCACGTCGCCGAGCGCGCGCACATCGATCCCGCGATGGTGATCCGCTACTTCGGCAGTAAGGACGGCCTGTTCGCGGAAGCGGCATCGGTGGAGCTCGCGCTGCCGTCGTCGGCCGACATCGATCCGGCCCACATGGGGCGAACCATGGTCGAACACTTCCTCGAAATCTGGGAGGGTGCCAGCAGCAAGCAGGGGATGGCGGTGCTGCTGCGCTCCGCAGCTTCGAACAGCTACGCTGCGGCGAAGATGCGCGAGGCGTTTCTCGCGCAGGTCATGCCGTTCATCTCCGCGATTGGCGATCCGTCCAGCGCATCGCGTCGCGCCGGGCTGGTTGCGAGCCAGCTGCTGGGACTGGCTATGTGCCGCTACGTACTCAAGCTGCCGCCCGTGGTCGCCCTATCACATGACGAGATCGTCGCATCGCTCGGGCCGACGCTGCAACGTTATGCTTGGCACGGCTAGCGCCAGCGGGATTGGCCCAGCCGGTCACCCTCTCGCCTTCTTTCCCTTCCGTGACGTCGGCCGCCTCGTAGTTGCCTCGAGGGCCTCCCTCCACTCGTCTTCTTCCAACATTGCCGCCAACCGCTCTACGGCCTGCCCCAGCGCTTGCGCGCTGCCCTCCAGCTCGCTCCACACGTCTCCCCGCTCCGCCAGTCGCTGCTCCATCGTCTTCAAAGTCACTGTCTGCGGTGCGATTGCCGCTGTTTCGATCTCCGCCCAGCTGCAGGGCGCCGAGACGGGGGCGCCGGGTCGAGCGCGCACGGCGTAGGCGGCCGCGAAGGTAGCGCCGCGCGAGTTGCGGCCGGTGTCGATCAAGATGCGGTCGTGGCGATCCGCCTTGATGAACTCTTGCGTGAACAGCTCGGGAAAACGCCGTGCCAGCACGGCCCCTGCTCCGAGGCCAAAGCGCCACGTGCCCTCGAACGGTGTCTTGCCGTCGAGCGGCACCAAGATGTGGAAGCCCTTCGAGCCCGATGTCTTGACGAAGCTCTCGAGCCCGAGCTCCGCTAGGAGGTCGCGCACCGCGAGCGCGGCGTGCCGCAGCGCTTGCGGGTCGTCGCGCGCCGGATCCAGGTCGAACAAGCAGCAATCCGGGGCGTCGAGCTCCGGCACGCGCGACGCCCACACGTGCGGCGTGATCGAATTCTGATTCGCCATCCACGTCAGGTCACGCGCCTCGAACGCCAACGCATAGTGCACCGGCGTCTCCTCGCGACCCGCGCGCGCCTCACGGCGCTGCACCGCGGCGCGCTGTAGCCACTCCGGAAAGCCCTTGGCCACGTCTTTCTGAATGAAACCCTTGGCGCCGATGCCGTTCGGAAAGCGTTCGAGCGTCACCGGGCGCCCGCTCATGTGCGGCAGCATCACGGGCGCGATCGTCTCGTAATACGCGCACAGCTCGCCTTTGCTGATGCCACAATCCGGGAACAGCACCTTTTCCGGGTGAGTAACCATAGGTCAAGCTTAACGCCGCACATCAAACAGGGGCGAGGCGAGCTGCCACAGTCGCGCGTTTCCCTACCGCCCGTTGCTGACAGCGCTATGGTGCACGGATGTGGTTAGAAGCGATCGTGTCGCTGGAGGACTTTCAGGCGCTGGCCGCAGAGCTGTTGCCCGTGCGAGTGCAGCTGGGAGCCGCCGATTCCGATCACTACTTGTTTCTCTCGGCGGCCAGCCAGGTTTCGCTGGTCGAGGGGCGCGGGCTACGCGTCGTGTGCAACGCGCAAATTCGCTGGCCAGTCCTGGGCATGGACATTCCGATCAACGTCGACAGCCTGACCGTCATGCTGGAGCCGTCCGTGCCGAACGAGTCGGGCGAGCTGCTCGTGGGCGTGCAGCTCGAGCACGCTGACGTGGCCTGGGTGCCGTCCATGGTCGACAAGAAGATCGTCGCGGCCATCAATGAGGCGCTGCAACAGAAAAACGCCGAGCTGGCCTGGCGCTTCGACACCGCCCTCAGTCACGATTTCGCGCTACCCGAGATGCTTCAGCCCGTGCGCGCGCTGGGTCTCAAGGCCGGCTGGGGTAAGGTGCGCGTCACCGGCGAGGCCATGGTCCTGGCCATCTCCTTTCACGCTCACGCGCTCGGCGCCGGCGAGCTTCAGCACGCGCCCGAGGGCGCCCTCGGGCGCCAGCTCGGCGAACAGCCAGGCGCGCGGGACGGCGAGCGGCCGCGTAGCGCCAACGGCATGACGGCGATCACGCCGACTGAGCGCCCCGCGCCCGCTGCGGTTGCCTTGGCCACTGCTGTAGGGATGGTCAGCACGTACTTCGTCGCGCGCCTCGCGTACGGCTTGGTCGCCGGCGGCGCCCGCAGACGTCGATTGGCGTAGCAGGCCCTCTGTGAAGCCCGGTCAGCCGAGATCGTGACCGGGCTTCGCCTGCGCATTTCGTGATCGCCTGCGTCCTGCGCCGCTATTAGCTAGATGTGCCAGCTCGATTCTCTCTCAACTGCGGCGCTTTTCTCTCGGTGGCAGCCTCGCTCCTCCCTTCCTTCGCCTGGGCTGAGGCGGCATCGCTCAGCTATCGCGCGCCGCTCGATTGCCCCGACGAGGCTGATTTCGTGCGCGCCGTGGCGGCGCGCGGCAGACAATTCGCGGCAGGCGCGGGCAGCGAGCGACGCTTTCAGGTCACGATCGCCAAAGATGCTAGCGGCTACGTCGGCTCCTTCCGCGTGGGGCGACCCCAAGGCGACTCCGCCGAACGCGCCGTGCACGCACCCAGTTGTCATGAAGTGGTCGACGGCCTGGCCGTCGCCGCCGCGCTCGCGCTGCAAGCGTCGTCTCCGGAAGCGGCGCAGGCCGCACCGTCGCCGCCGTCCGTGGTGCCCCCGCTTGCGCGGCAGCCGCCAACACGGCGTGACGAGGGCGCGGCGCCCGAGCGCCTCGCGCTTGGCCCTGCCTTTAGCCTGACCGCGTTCGGTGGGCTGGCGTTCGGCTTCGTGCCCTCCACGCCCATGCCTCGCTATGAGCTGGCCGTGACCTGGGCTAGCCTGGCACGAGAAGCCAACCGCGGCCGCATCGTCGGGCCGGTCATGCGGCTGGGGCTCAATCTCTACGGCGGGGTCTCGTACGAAATGAACGGAGTCAGCACCAACCTCGGTGCCCAGGCCTTGACGGTCGGCCCGTGTTACGCGCCGTTCTACGACGAACAGGGGCTCGTGCTGATGACCTGTCTCGATCTCGCGGCTGGTTTGATGGGCGCGTCCAGCACCGATCGTGAAACCGGCGCTGCTCACTCAGATAGCTTCGGGTTCGGCAGCGTCGGCGCGGGCTTGGAGGCTGCTTACAACATCGGGCGACACTTCCACTTCGCCTTCCGGGCCGGCGCCAACGCGCTGGTCGCGCCCATCTCCGTCAAAGGGGCAGACGGCAGCGAGCTGTTCCGTTCCTCGCGCTACAACGGCTTTGCCACGATCGGAGCGGGAGGGCACTTTTGATGCGAGCGGGGGTCGTTTGGCGTTGATGGGCACGGGCTCTTCAGTCCCGCGCGCGCCGGCGTTGTGGAGCAGCGACGCGCCGGCCTTGTCTGCAGGCGCGCCCACCAACGTCGAGACGCCGCCGTCGTTGCGCACGCTGTTCGAGCAGCACTACGGCTCCGTCGCCCGCCTGCTGCGGCGCTTCGGTGTGCCCACGACCCAGCTCGACGACGCCGCCCAAGAGGTCTTTTGGGTCGCCTCTCGGCGTTTGCTCGACATCTTGCCCGGCAAGGAGACCACGTTCTTGTACGGCGTCGCGCTGCGGGTCGCCCTCAACGAGGCGCGCAAGAAACGCAGCCTGCCCACCCAGTGCGACATCGACGAGCTCTCGGACCTGGCCGATCAGGCGCCGTCTCCCGAGGCGCAGCTCGACCTGCGCCAGAGTCGCGACTTGCTCGATGCCGTGCTCGAGAGCTTGCCCATGGAGCTGCGCACCGTGTTCGTACTGTTCGAGCTCGAAGGCCTGCCGGTGCCGGAAATCGCCGAGCTCGAGGCCATCCCGGTCGGCACCGCCAGCTCGCGCTTGCGGCGGGCTCGTCAAGAGTTCGCGGCCGCCATCAAGCGCATGCATGCCGCCCTCGCGACTCGGAGGCTACGCTGATGTCACAGCTCGAGGCAGAGGTGTTGCTGACGGAAGCGGAGAGCCGACTGGCGCGCCAGCTGCTCGACTCTGCGCGTGTAGATGAAATGACGCCCGAGGGCATGGAGGCGGCCTGGCTCAAGTTTTCGGGCGCGCTGGCGCTGACTGCGCTGCAAGCCTCGCCTCCCGCCGCCGTCGAGCCCGCGGTGGTCGCGTTGCGCAGCGTGAAGCGCGCGGCCGCCGCCAGCTGGTCGAGCCTGTCATGGCTGGTGCTGGGAGCAGTCGCCGGCAGCGCGCTGACCGCCGCCTGGCTCGGCCACGATCGACGGCCCGAGCCCAGCAACCCGCTCGCGGCCAGCGCCAGCAGCGTGGCCACGCCTGCCCCCAACGCCCGGGCGGGCGTCGCTCCCGCCGCTCCGCCGGAGCCGGTCCGCACGCCCTCAGTGCAGGAGCCGGTCATCAGCGCACCGCGAACGCGGCACCGTGAAAGACCGTCGGCCGCGCCGCCGAGCTCGACGCTGGCCGCCGAGGTCGTGCAGCTCGACGCCGCTCGCACGGCGCTCGACGTCGGCGCCTACAGCGAAGCGAAGCGGCTGCTCACGCAATTTCATCGCGACTTTCCCCGCGGCGAGCTCACCACCGAGGCCAGGCTCATCCATCTGGAATTGCTGAGCGCCAGGGGAGACAAGGCCGCACTGCAGCGCGAGGGCGTCCGGTTTCTCGACCTGTACCCCCGCGACCCCCACGCCGAGCGGGTGCGTCAGCTGCTCGATCTTGCTGGCCCTCGCTAGGCGAATCCCAGCAGCCCGCCGCTGCCCTCGTCGGTGGTGCCGAATCTGTCGAGGGTGAGGCCCATGCCGCGGCCGAGTGAGACGAGCAGCCGGTTGTGCATGGTTTTGCTGTCGCGAAAGTCGAAGTTCTTGCCCTGCGGCATGCCGTGCGTGGCGCCACCGGCGACCAAGAATGGCATGTCGTTGAGCTGGTGGCCGCCGCGCGCAATTTCGTTGCCCCAAACGACGCAGGTGTTGTCGAGCAGCGTGACCGCGCCGTCTTGCACCTCGTTCAGCGAGGTGACCAGGTAGGCGACTTGCTCGGCATACCAGCGATCGATGTCCGACAGGTGATTCTTGGAGATCTCGGTCACATCCCAATCGTGCGAATGCTCGTGGTGGCTGGTCGAGCCGCGTGAGTCTTTGGGCGGATCGTAGCCGAGCCAGCTGAAGGTGCGACCGCTGACCGAGTACGAAAGCTGCAGGCTGAGCACACGGGTTAGATCGCAGCGCAAGGCGAGCAGCGCGATGTCGGTCTGGAGCCTGACCATCTGCGGGTAGTTGGCGTTGGCGAGCGGGTCTTTCTCTTCGGCGAGCGCTGCCGCAAGCTCGCTGGGCTCGCAGGCGGGGCCCACGACGGCGTCGTCGACCAGGCGCTTTTCGATGCTGCGCACGTGGGTCAGGTGGCTCTCGAGCTTCTGGCGATCGCTCGTGCCGAGCGTGCTCGAGACCTCAGCTAGCTCGAGGGCGACTCGGTCGAGCACGCTCTTACGTTCCGCGCGCAGCTGCGCGAGGGCTTCGTCGCTGCCGCCCACGAAGCCCTCGAAGATGCGATCGAACATCTTGTAAGGGTTGTTCTCGCCCAAGATCGGTTGAGAATCGCCGGCGTAGATGCCGGTCATCCAACCAGGGCCGAGCCCGCCGGTGGAGGTGCGATCGACCTGAAACTGCAGCGAGTCGAAGCGGGTGGTGCCCTTGCTGGCTTGCG